>Ga0172375_10003148_pt1 | contig 25292 bp, 31 predicted proteins | sample LakKiv1m_FD_114537 | JGI IMG/M metagenome (GOLD analysis project Ga0172375, IMG submission 114537) | Freshwater microbial communities from Kabuno Bay, South-Kivu, Congo - kab_092012_11.1m | ecosystem: Environmental > Aquatic > Freshwater > Lake | place: Democratic Republic of the Congo...
AGTCTGTCATTCCCGAAGTCCTTAATCGGGAATCCAGTGTTTTCAAGGTGTTATAGATCCCCGGGGCAAGCCCGAGGATGACAAACCTTTACTTTATGGACAGACACTAAATAAATATTCCCCTCTTTTCTAAAGAGGGGTTCGGGGAGATTATTTATTAATGAAGAAACTTGGTCTCATAGCAGGAACAGGAGAACTACCAATAGCGGTTGCTCAGGAGGCTCATTCACTGGGCTATAAAGTTATGGCTGTTGCTCTTGAACCGCTGGCTGACAAAGCACTCTCCTCTTATGTTGACGTAATAAAATGGGTCAACATCGGTAAATTCGGGAAACTGATAGATTCACTAAAAGACTACGGCATCAAAGAAGCAGTAATGGCAGGGAAGGTAACGAAGACACTCCTCTATAAAAGTAAAATCACGCCCGATCTGAGGGCTGTAAAACTTTTATTCTCCCTCAAAGACAGAAAAGATGATTCTATACTCCTTGCTATCACGAAAGAGCTTGAAGAAGAAGGCATTACGCTTCTTGATATAACCCTTTTCAGCTCAAACCTTTTAACACCCGAAGGTGTTCTTACAAAAGACCGCCCTACAGAAGATGAGTGGAAAGACATTGAATTTGGCTGGAAGATCGCCAAAGAGATGGGCAGGCTTGATATAGGGCAGGCTGTTGTAGTCAAAAATCAGGCTGTGATGGCAGTCGAGGCCATTGAGGGTACAGATGAGGCAATAAAAAGAGGAGGAAGGCTTGCAGGCAGTGGTGCTGTGGTCGTGAAAGTCAGCAAGCCAAATCAGGATATGAGATTTGATGTTCCTGTTGTGGGATTAGATACATTAAGGGCAATGATTGAAGTAGGTGCAAGGGTTCTGTCGGTTGAATCAAAAAAGAGCATTATCCTTAACAGGAATGCAATTATTGAAGAGTCAAAAAAGGCGGGCATTTCTATTATCGGGTATAGCGGATAAGCTTTTAATCTCCTCACGGGTAAAGGTTTTTATATTTTTCGACTAAGCAGTATGTTTAAGATCTTTGCATCCAGAACCATTGCACCTTGAGGATAAAGTGAGACAGGATTCAGGTCTATCTCTTTAATCAATCCGGTTGCTATTATCCCCGAAACTTTAACAATAATCTCCAAAAGGGTATTTATGTCTACAGGCGGCTTCTCTCTATAGCCCTCAAGAAGTCTATAGCCTTTGATCTGATTAACAAGCCAGAGAGCATCCTCTTTCTCAATCGGTGCAAGGGCAAAGGCAACATCCTTGAATAATTCCACAAAAAACCCTCCAAGACCAAACATCACAACAGGTCCGAACTGTTCATCGACAACTCCACCTATAATAACCTCAATGCCTGGCGCTGCCATCTCTTCTATAAGCGCTCCTTCTGCATCTTCTATCTGTAAAAGCTCTAAAACAGCCTTTTTTAATTCAATCTCATTTTTTAATCCGATCCTTACACCATTGACTTCGCTCTTTGAGACTATCCTTGACGATGATACTTTTGCTACAACTGGGTATGAGATATCTACAATCATAGGAATTTGTTCCACCATCTCTTTATCCACAAATATTCCCTTCGGTACGGGAAAGCCCATCTCTTTTAAGAGCGCTTTGACCTCATGCTCAAGCAAGGCTGTTTTGCCGATGTTTTTTTTAATAAGTTCCTTTATTTTCATCATGTAAGTATCAACAATTCAGGAGCGCTTTTAATCCCTTAACCGCTCTTTCAGGCGAAGGATAAACAGGTATCCGGGCTTTTTCAAGGATGGCGATTAACTTCCTGGATACTCGATCGTGGCCAACATGAAAAACTATTGGCTTGCTTATATTCTTTTTTACATTTCCCATCAGTACTCCAAGTTTTTCTGTAACTCCCATAACACCTGTCAATGCAATGATCAGAAAACCATCATAATCATCCTTAAGTTCATTGAGTGTAATGATATAATCCTCATTCCTAACCTGAGCAGTAAGGTCAAAGGGATTATTAATTGTATAGTAATAAGGAAATATCTGTCCGAGCTTTCCTATTCTATTTTTAGGCAACTTAGCCACATCGAGCCCTTGCCTGATGCACTCATCTGCAGCCAACACTCCTGAGCCTCCACCATTTGTAACTATAAGAACCCGCTTGCCAATCCCCCCTACCCCCCTTTTAGTAAAGAGGGGGGATTTTTTAAAAGTTCCTTGATAGGAAATCGCTTTTGCGGTATCGACCAGCTCATCAAAATCCATTGCTTCCTTTATTCCAAACTGCTTGAGTATCGAACTAAATACCTCATATCTCCCTGCAAGTCTTCCTGTATGAGAATATGCAGCAGCCTGTCCGCTTAGGCCTTTACCGGACTTGAGTATAATGAAGGATTTCTTTTCTGATAAGACCCTTGCCCGTTCTATGAATTTTCTACCATCTCCAAGTGATTCGATATAAGAAATCACAACATCAGAATACTCATCATTGGCAAGATATTCGTACAAATCAGATTCATCAATATCTACAGCATTGCCGTAATTAACCGCTTTGGATATCCCTATGTTCGCAGACCTTATAGCGCCGAACAGACAACTCAGAATTGCACCGCTCTGTGATATAACTGCCACATTCCCCATTTTTGGTCTTTTCAATCTTTCCTGGGAAAGGAAAAAAGTATCGAGCCTCTGATATGGGTTATAAACACCCATACAATTTGGCCCGAGGATTCTTATACTAATATCTCTGGCTATCTTCTTTATCTCATCCTGAAGTTTATTCTCGCCAATTTCTGCAAAGCCAGCACTAACAATAATTCCACACCTAGCCTTGCCCTTATGCTCTTTAAGAATTTGAGGCATTTCCGAAGCTGGCCTTACAATTATAGAGAGATCAATAAATTCTGGTATCTCTGCTAAAGAGGGATATGCTTTCAAGCCCATTAATTCAGTATATTTTGGATTGACAGGATAAACCCGGCCTCTAAATCTAAGGAGGTTTTTAAGTATAACACCAGCCAGCTTCTCCTCAGTATGAGCAGCGCCAATTAAGGCGATGGATCTGGGATAAAAGAGAAAATCGAGTGAAGTCGTATAAACCTTCTTTTCCATAAATCAATTTTAACCTTTTTTTCTATCTTTTACTCTAAAAGATAGATTTTGAACACCGATTTTCACAGAGGGTTAAACGTCATTTAATATTAAAGCTCACGCCCTTGTAGAATATAACAAAATCATTAGATAGAGTCCGTCCCTGTGTAACCCGGGGCCTTTTTCATTTTGTTATTCTTATGCTATAGTAGGTATATATTACCAAGTATGAAAGCTGAACTTTTATACCACAATAAAAAAGTTGAATCAAATGGAGACATCATTGAGATTAAGATATGGAAAGTCCCTGTTACAGAAGATAAGCCTTTTGGTGTGAAATATTCCCTTGTTTTTATTAGAGGTAGTAAAAGGGTTATAGGTTATGACAATGCTGAAAGAAAAGGAGACCATAAACATATAGGAGACAAAGTATTTCCGTATAAGTTTACAACTGTTAAGAAGCTCTTTAAAGATTTTTATAAAGACTTAGGGGAGGCCCAGAAATGAAGGTTAAGAAGGTAAAAATAGGCATAAAAACAACAAAGGAATTTCTTGATGAGGCAAGAGATGTTATGGAGAGGGTTATTAAGGGTGAGAAGGTTAAAAAGACTACAGGAATATATTTTGAAAATCTGTCAGACATGAGAAAGGTTTTAACTGAAAAGAGACTCGAAGTTCTTAAGACTATCAAGGATAAACACCCTGAATCAATCTACAGACTTGCAAAGATGCTTCACAGAGACATTAAGAATGTGATACAGGATGTTGAATATCTACACAATATAGGATTTGTAGAACTTGAGAAGACTGAGGAAAAGACAATACCAAAAGTGAAGTATGAAAAGATTTTACTGGAAATAGCTGTTTAAAAATTTTCAGGGGGATAGGGAACCGGTCCCGATAAGGCGATTCAGTGCCAGAGGGATAACCATTTCCATTTACTCGCTCAATCTCCTCAAAATCTCAAAAAATCCCGGAAACGATATATTTACAGAAGAGACACCATGTATTGTCGTAGTCCCATCAGCAATGAGTCCTGCTATTGACATAGCCATCGCAATCCTGTGGTCTCCATAACTTTCAACAGGTACGCCTTTTAATGTTGCCTTACCACTGATACTCAGACCATCCTCGAATTCCTCGATTTCAGCGCCCATTTTTTTGAGTTCAGTTGCCATGGTCGTGATCCTGTCAGATTCTTTTACACGCAGCTCCTCCGCGCCTCTGATGGTTGTAGCGCCTGCAGCCTGAGTTGCTGCCACACAAAGGATAGGAAACTCATCAACAAGAGCAGGAATTTTTTCTTTTGTTATGTTTATAGCCTTCAGATCTGAACCGCCTTTACAGTGAATATCTGCAACAGGTTCACCGGATAAATTTCTTATGTTATATAGCTCGATATCTGCCCCCATTTCTTTAAGAGCGCTGAGAAGCCCTGTCCTTGTGGGATTAATCCCTACCCCACTAATTGTTATATCAGAATTTTTGATCAATAATGCACCGATTATGAAAAATGCGGCAGATGAAAAGTCTCCTGGCACATAAACCTCTGTACCTTTTAATTCCGTTCCACCTCTGATTCTTACACAAAGACCGTCAACTTTTATCTCAGCGCCAAAGGCAGGTAGCATCCGTTCAGTGTGATCCCTCGATTTAGCAGGTTCTATTATTTCTGTCTCTCCATCGGCGTAAAGACCCGCAAGGAGGATTGCTGATTTAACCTGAGCACTGGCAACGGGTGAGGCATATTTTATGGGCTGCAATTTTTTCCCTTTTATTGCGATGGGGGGGTATTTGTTTTCACCCCTTGCTATTATCTCAGCGCCCATCTGCCTTAATGGAGTGATGACTCTGCCCATAGGCCGTGTTCTCAGGGACTCATCACCAGTAAGTACAGAGAAGAATGGATTACCTGAAAGTATTCCTGAAAGCATCCTGATGGTTGTTCCGGAATTTCCACAGTCAATCACATTACAAGGTTCTTTCAGACCATAAATACCATTGCCGTTTACTATTATATCCTCGCCCGTATCGTCTATATCCACGCCTAAAGCCCTGAAAGCATTGATTGTGCTTATAGGGTCTTCCGCCCTGAGAAAGTTTTTTATAACACTTTCCCCTTTTGCTAGAGATGAGAAGATTACTGACCTGTGAGATATGGATTTATCAGGGGTGGCAGAAAATGTTCCTTTAAAACTTTTTGCTTTGCTGAGTTCAATTCTGTCCAATGCCTTCCCTCAGTGTCCGGGCCCTTTTGAAATCTCTTTCGAGGGATTCAGAATCATAGACCCTGAGATAGTGGCTCATCCTGTCGAGATTGTTCTTAAAAATCTCGATAGATTCGAGGAGATTATCTTTATTGAGAATGCATATATCGCGCCAGAGTTCTGGAGAACTCGAGGCTATCCTTGTAGTATCCATAAAGCCCTGCCCTGAAAAATTAAGATATGTACTGTCTATATCAGCTACTGTATTTACTATCATATATGCAATTAAATGGGGAAGGTGACTTACTGCTGCATATATCCTGTCATGTTCGTCAGGGCTGATCAGTTTTACAAAAGAGCCGAGCTTTTTCCATATAGCAATAACCTTTTCGAGGGCATTTTTGTCTGTATTCTCTGTGGGTGTAATAATGCACTTCGCCCCATTGAAGATATCTGCTGCTGCCGTATCAATTCCGGAACGGTCACTACCAGCTATAGGGTGCCCACCAACAAAATATATGTCCTCGGGCATTAATGCCTCCATATCACGTACGAGTTTTCCTTTCACGCTTCCAACATCGGTAACTATAGCGCCTCTGCTCACTGATGTACGAATTCTCTTTGCAATATCAATAAAGCTTCCGACTGGAGTTGCAAACAATATAAGGTCTGAATCTTTGCATGCCGCTGCAGGGTCAAGCTCAAATGCATCAATTATCGCTTTGGCTTGTGCCTTCTGAAGGTTTTCCTCTCTCCTACTGTAGCCGATGACTTGGTCGCAAAGTCCATTTTTTTTCAATGCAAGAGCAAAAGAAGAACCGATCAGACCAACACCGAGTATAGTTACCCTATTGAAAAAAACATGACCTGTAGAATCGGATTTAATCATATCTCCCTTCCAATCGCAGCAGCTATAGGTTTTAATTCTTCCATCAACTTTTTAAAATCATCAGGCTTCAGAGACTGTTCTCCGTCGGATAGCGCTTCTTCAGGATTTGTATGAACCTCGATGAGAAGCCCATCCGTCCCGGCTGCTACTGCTGCCTTTGCCATAGGTGCAACAAAGGCTAATTTACCAACTGCATGGCTCGGATCAACAATAACAGGGAGATGAGTAAGTTGTTTAAGCACCGGCACTGCACTAAGGTCAAGGGTATTCCTGGTTGCGGTCTCGAACGTCCGTATACCTCTTTCGCAGAGGATTACATTCTGATTACCTTTGGACATTATATACTCGGCAGCCATCAGCCATTCTTTTATTGTTGCAGATAACCCTCTTTTAAGCAGGACTGGCTTGTCGCATGTGCCGACCTCAAGGAGCAATCTGAAGTTCTGCATGTTTCTTGCACCTATCTGTATTATGTCTGCATATTTTAAGATGACCTTGATGTCCCTCGGGTCCATTAGCTCCGTCACAACCGGAAGTCCGGTCTTTTTCCTCACATCCGAAAGATATTTTAGTCCTTCTTCTCCCAGTCCCTGGAATGAGTAGGGAGAAGTACGTGGCTTAAATGCGCCTCCCCTGATAAACGTCGCGCCCGCATCCTTTACCTTCTCTGCAATATTCATCAGCATAGTCTTATTCTCTATAGCACATGGGCCTGCAATCACTTGTATCTTTCTCCCTCCGATAATATGACCTCTCACATTTATAGTTGTATCATCTGCCTTGAAATCCCTGCTTGCGAGCTTGTAGGGCTTAAGTATCCTCAACACATCCTCTACACCGGGCATCCGCCTTATAGCGTTTTCTTCTTCCTCTGTTACCTTTGAGGTATCACCGATAACCCCGACTATAGTTCTCTCAGTACCTTTTGAGATATTTGCTTTTAAACCGCGGTGGTCAAGTTTTTTTACAATGCGATTCAGTTCTTCTTCAGTTGCACCCGGTTTTAAAACAATGATATCCATCCATCCCTCCATAATTCCGTAATGCGTAATCCGTGATACGTAACGAGTGTTATCTTTTGACCAACTACGCAAACTAAGGAGTTCATAAGTAAGACATCATTATTAAAAAATCTCCCCTCGCCCCTCTTTGCCAAAGAGGGGGACAATCCCTCCCTTTGGCAAAGGGAGGTTAGGAGGGATTTTATAATTAATGTCTTCATACTTATGACCTTATTATTAACCCATCACGATTCACGTATTACAGCTTTAATTGCTTTAATAAACCTTTTATTCTCCTCAGGCAAACCTATAGTTACCCTGATTTCTTGAGGTCCTACAGGCCTGACAATTACTCCCTGTCTTAATAGTTCATTATAAAACACTTTTGAATCCTGCCCCACCAGTACATATATAAAATTTGCCTCTGTTGGAACATATTTCAGACTCAGAGCATCAAGTTTTTTGTAAAGAAACCTTTTGCCCTGTTCATTTATTTCGCGAGAGCGTTTAACGTGTTCATCGTCCTTAAGTGCCCACAATGCTGCATTTTGAGCGATAGAGTTTGTATTAAAAGGAGGTCTGAGTTTATTCATCTCAGATATTATGTCCTCTCTTGCAATCCCATAACCAATCCTGAGACCTGCAAGACCATAAATCTTTGAAAAAGTTCTGAGTATGAGGATATCTCTTCCCTCTCTGAAATATCTCATTGTATCAGCGTACTCAGGATCAGTAACATATTCAAAATAAGCTTCATCGGCTATAACTAATATTCGTTCGGGAAGCCTTTCCATCAGGCGATCAAATTCGTCTTTTCTGTTTATAGTGCCTGTTGGGTTATTTGGATTTGCTATAAAAATTATCCTTGTGCTCAAAGTAACCTTATCCGCCATCACCTCGAGGTCATGTTTGTAATCTTTCAATGGGACCTGAACAGGTCTGCCACCTGCTGCCTGCACTGCCATAGGGTAAACAATAAACGCTGGATATGCCATAACAGCCTCATCCCCTAGCCTGAGGAAAGTTCTAACAGCAATATCAATAAGTTCATTTGAGCCATTGCCGAGAATTATCTCATCCTCTATGACAGATAATTTGCCGGACAAGGCCTTTTTGATATAATACCCGCTCCCATCAGGATATCTATTTAATCCGTTTGAACTATTTGAATTTGTTAAATTATCCACTATTGCCTTCAGCGCCAGCCGTGAAGGGCCGAGAGGATTCTCATTTGATGCAAGTTTTATAGAACCCTTAATACCTAATTCCCGTTCAAGCTCTTCTGTTGGTTTACCAGGAATATAAGGCTTTAAGTCTGAGATATAGTCCGGGGGTTTAATCATTAAATTTCACCGTGGGGATAAGAACCAAGAATCTTGAGATAAAGGCATTCTTCTTTTAGATTTTGAATCGCCTTTTTTACCTTCTTATCATCTATATGTCCTTCCATGTCCACAAAGAATATGTATTCCCAAGCCTTTCTCCTGGAGGGTCTCGATTCTATCTTTGTAAGGTTAATCTTTCCTTTTTTAAAAGGCAAAAGAATATCGTAGAGCGCTCCGGGTTTATCTTTAATTGAGAACATAATGGATGTTTTATCCCTTCCAGTCCTTGGAGGAACTTCTTTCGAGATGACAAGGAATCGTGTAAAGTTGGGCTTGATGTCCCCGATATTTTTTTCAACAAATTGAAGGTTATAAATCTTTGCAGCCAATTCACTCGCGATAGCTGCTGCTTCATCATCCCGGGATGCAAGCTCTGCTGCCTTTGCTGTGCTTGTGGATTCAAGTAAAGGTATCCCGTAAAGATTTGATCCGAGCCATCGCCTGCATTGTGCTGCTGCATGTGGATTTGAGTAAACTTTTTTGATTTTTGCCTTATCCCCGCTCTTTGAAATAAGGTTATGAGTTATCTCGAGCATTACTTCAGCCGAGACCTTAAGATCATAGTCCATGAACATATCGAGTGTATAGCTGATAACTCCTTCGTTCGAATTTTCAATAGGTACAACTCCGAATTCTGTCTCGCCAGCCTCAACAGCATCGAATACAGCCTTGATGCTCTCGACCGGCACAAACAAGGCGGATGAACCAAAGTGTCTTAATGCTGCAAGATGTGTGAAGGTTGCAAGTGGACCCAGGCAAGCAACCTTTAAGGGTTCCTCGAGGGAGAGGGAGGCAGAAAGGATTTCCCTGTATATGACTTTCAGGGTATCATTCGGAAACGGCCCTTTGTTAAGCGCTGTAATACGCTCCAGGATCTCCCGCTCACGTTCGGGGGAATAAAATTTTGCCTTCTCGTTGCGCTTGATATTAGCAATCTCGATGACAATATTAGCCCTCCTGTTTAGGAGATTGAGCATCTCTGTGTCGATCTCGTCGATCTCTCTTCTTAATTTTTCAAGTTCTTTCATATAACCTTCTCGGATAAATCATTTTTCATTTTTAGTCTGGCATTTTTAGTCTGGCAAATCACTAATTGCAACCAACCAGATGATCAAGGTTTAATATTACTAATTTTCCCTTCTTTTTTCAATTAATGATCCAGAATTTACCAACTCTTACGGCCTTCTCTGTGGGGTGTGATTACCCTCGACTTATTCTATATGTTAACATTAACGGTTATGGATAAACTAATTAAGAGGTCAAAAAAAGGTATAATTTTAAAGGTGAAGGTGGAGCCAAGGTCTTCAAGAAAAGGAATTTCAGGCCTTATAGGTGACGCAGTTAAGATACGAGTTAATGCTCCCCCGGTCGGAGGGGCCGCAAATGAAGAGCTCGTGGAGATACTTTCCAAGGAGTTTGGCATAAAAAAAACTGCCATTAAAATTATCAAGGGACAGTTTTCGAGAGATAAGGTTGTAGAAATAGAAGGGCTAGAAGGAATGGATTTAAAAGGAGAAGGATAATGCTTGATGCGAGGTTTGTTAGAGAAAATAGCGATACTGTAAAAAAATCTCTTAAGAACAGGAACTATACACTTAATCTTGATGAATTTTTGAGAATTGAAGAACAAAAACGCTCGCTTCTTAGAGAATCGGAAGAACTCAGGAATAGAAGGAATGTCGTATCTGAAGAGATAGGAAGGTTAAGAGCCCGGAAACAGAATGCATCAAAACTTATTGAGGAGATGAAATGGGTATCAGACAGGATTAAAGAACTTGACGATAAATTTAGGACGCTGGAGGCAAATACAGACGATTTTCTATTGAATGTTCCCAATATCCCCCATGAATCCATACCACTTGGAAAGGATGAGACAGAAAATGTAGAGGTAAAGAAATGGGGTGAGCCGCGACAATTTGATTTTGTGCCAATGAATCACTGGGATATTGGAGAAATGCTTGAGATTATTGACTTTGAGAGGGCGTCAAAAATTGCAGGGACAAGGTTTTCTCTGATGAAGGGGCTTGGTGCAAAACTCGAAAGGTCACTGATGAACTTCATGCTGGATCTGAATATATCAAAAGGATATAAAGAGGTATTCCCCCCTTTAATTGTAAATAGAGAAAGCATGAGGGGAACAGGTCAGCTTCCCAAATTTGCACATGAGTTATTCGTAATCTCTGACCCTGAATTTTATCTTATACCAACAGCAGAGGTACCTGTAACAAATATCCATAGAAATGAGATCCTGAGCGAAAAGGATCTTCCAATTTATTATACTGCATACACACCCTGCTTCAGGCGCGAGGCAGGCTCATATGGAAAAGATGTAAGGGGTCTTATCAGACAGCACCAGTTTAATAAGGTAGAGCTTGTTAAGTTTGTAAAACCTGAAGATTCTTATAATCAACTTGAATCTCTGGCAAAAGATGCTGAGGATATCCTTCAGAAGCTAGGTCTTCCATACCGCGTTGTAGCGCTCTGTACAGGAGATTTAGGATTTGCTGCTTCAAAGACATATGACCTTGAGGTATGGCTCCCGGGCCAGCAGAAATACAGAGAGATCTCTTCGTGCTCGAATTTTACAGATTTTCAGGCAAGAAGGGCAAATATAAGGTTTAAACGGGAAGGAAAGAAGGGCACAGAGTTTGTGCATACACTGAACGGCTCCGGCCTTGCCCTAGGTCGCACACTCATAGCAATACTTGAAAACTACCAGCAGAAAGATGGAAGTATAATTGTCCCCGAGGTCCTAAGACCATATATGGGAGTTGAGGTAATAAAGTAGAACCTCAAGAGCCTCTTGCAAAAGTCCTAATTTGTCACCCTGAGCCTGTCGAAGGGTGATCTAACTGTTTGATTTGCCGTAATTCTTCGACAAGCTCAGAATGACAGAAGGGCCCTTTTTCATACTTTTGCAAGAGGCTCTATAGATTGAAGATTCCAGATCGGCCGACTTTATAAAATAAAAACTCTACCCTCTAAATTGTGTCAGTCTCAGTATTAACTACTTCCTGAAAGCCGCAGTCGACGCCTATGTCCATATGTGCGTCTTTCACCTGCAACTAAACAAGAGCAGCCTATTGAAATTATTGAGGATTACTGATACAAATATGTATGTCTAAAGGAAATCATCGGGCCATAGAAGGGGAATAAATACAGTATTGTGGGAAAGGTAATTATCGAGGAGAAGAGGTGTAACGAGGGTTAATGCCGCGTATCTTCGATAACATAGAACAGCATCTTCTTTCCGCTCTTCGTGATACTCTTAACGTTTCTGATCGTGCTGATTTCTGCGTAGGATATTTCAATCTTCGTGGATGGAAACAACTTGATTCCTACATAGAAAAGTGGGCAGGCGGTAAAAGAAATTGCTGTCGGCTCCTTGTAGGAATACAAAAGCTTCCTCAGTATAAACTGTTGGTTTTTAATTTTTAAAATGGAATCTAAGCCAAAAAGAAATTCAAAAGGAATTGTCTCATGGCCAGAAGATGATTGGACGCGGTACACGCACGCTGGACGAAAAAGCAATCAAACCATGGTGTACTTATAAGGATAAGTTTCTCGTAATGGATCACTGGAATAATTTTGAGCGCTTTGGGGAAAAACCCGAAGGTGAAATCCCTTCGATACAGGATGATATACCGGTAAAAATCTTCCACGACTGTTTTCTGAAGAAGAATTGCTGGAGATTATTAATATTTTCAATGAGATTCCGGTATAGGAAGATATTATGAAATCATTTACAAAAGAATACATGGACAGTTTAAGGTTTACACCTGAGACACTATCAAGCCTGATAGTCATTGGTGAATATAAAGGCAAAGAGGAACTCTACAGCAAACAGTCTCCTGATGCACTTGAGAAGCTGCTTGAGAGCGCGATAATTCAGAGCACAGAGTCTTCAAGCAGGATAGAAGGTATTACAGCGCCCCACAAAAGGGTTCAACTAATTGTTAAGGCAAATGCAACACCCCGCAACAGGTCAGAACAGGAGATAGCAGGATACAGGGATGTTTTAAACCTTATTCATCAATCACATGAAGATATTCCATTGTCTGAAAATGTTGTTTTACAGTTTCACTCGATGCTTTATCGGTACACAACAGTAAGATCAGGTTTTTGGAAAAAAATGGATAATGAGATTGTGGATATAAGACCTGATGGTACCAAAACCCTGCGATTTAAACCTGTTTCAGCAAAAGACACCTCTTATTATATGAAGCAACTGATTTCTTCGTATAATAATTTGGAGAAAAAATCTTTTGACCCTCTTATCATGGTTCCTCTTTTTGTTATTGATTTTTTATGTATTCACCCTTTTAGTGACGGTAATGGCAGGATTGCGCGATTACTGACACTGTTACTTATGTATCAAGCTGGTTGCAGGGTTGGCAAGTATATCAGTTTAGAGAGGATAATAGAAGAATCTAAAGATAGTTATTATGATACATTGTTTCTCTCCTCTAAAGGATGGCATGAAGGGAAACACGATATTTCCCCGTGGCTGGATTATTTCTACGGAACGCTTATAGCGGCTTATAAAGAGTTTGAGTCTCGGGTAGGCAGTTTTAAAGGAAAAGGCTCTAAGACAGAGCAGGTTCAGTCTGCAATTGAAAGGTTTGTCAAGCCATTCTCAATAAATGATATCGAGAAAGTTTGTCCTAATGTAAGCCGTGATATGATAAGGAAAATTTTGCGAGAACTTCGGGATGCAGGACTCATTAAACCTACAAGCATGGGAAGAGGGGCTGAATGGGTCAAGAAAAGTAGGTAATAAAGTTTATAAAGTAGGTAATATAACCAACAAATACCCACTTGACAAAGACGAGCCAAGTGGGTATAATTTTGTATAAAGTAGGTATTTTAAGATTAAGATTACATACTTAATAAGGAGTCATTATGCTTAATGCTCATCAGGGAATAAAAAGTAAAATTGATAAACTCTGGGACATGTTTTACTCAGGAGGGATGTCTAATCCGCTCTCTGCTATTGAGCAGATTTCTTATCTTATCTTCATGAAGCGCCTTGAAGATATGGACAACCAGCAGAGAAAAGCAGCGGAAAGAAGGATTCAAGGGTATACTTCAATATTCAAAGGCAAGGAGACCTGTCGCTGGTCTCACTGGATGCATTTTGATGCTGAAAGGATGCTTAAGCATGTCCGCGACGAAGTGTTTTCCTTTATTAAAGAGTTAAGGGGTGAAGGAAATTTTTATTCAGAATCCATGAAAGACGCTGTCTTCCTTATCCCCAAACCCTCGCTTATTCAGGAAGCGGTAAAGATACTTGATGAAATAAATCTTTCTGCAAAAGGAATAGACCTGCAGGGGGATATTTATGAATACCTGTTAAGCGAGATATCCCAGTCCGGTAAAAACGGACAATTCCGCACCCCGCGTCATATCATCAGGATGATTGTTGACCTTGTTGATCCGAAACTGGGCAACAGGATTTGTGACCCTGCCTGTGGTACATCCGGTTTTTTAATCGGGGCATATAATCGTATCCTGAAAGAAAACACTGACCCAGAAAATATTGAGTATGATGAGAACGGCGCTCCGCATAATTTAACCGCAGACAAGATAGTTGACAAAAAACACTGGGAATTTTTATGGGAAAAGTCTTTTTTCGGATATGACTTTGATACCACAATGGTGCGCATTGGCTTGATGAATATGGTGCTGCACGGCATTGTAAATCCCAAAGTGCGCTATGCTGACACCCTTTCCAAAAGTTTTAAGGAAAGAAATCTCTATGACATTATCCTTGCCAATCCTCCTTTTAAGGGAAATGTTGACAGAAGCGATGTTGCTGAAGATTTAACCGTCACCGGCAAAAGCAAAACACCAAAGACAGAACTCCTGTTTCTGAATCTTTTTGTGAATATGCTCATTCCCGGAGGAAGAAGTGGAGTCATTGTCCCTGACGGCGTTCTTTTCGGCTCAAGCAATGCCCATGTTGATACCAGAAAGATTCTTCTTGAAAAGTGCGGTCTTGAGGCAGTTATCTCTATGCCTTCAGGAGTGTTCAAACCTTATGCCGGCGTTTCAACTGCTGTGCTTGTATTTACCAAAGGAGAGAAAACAGATAAGGTTTGGTTTTACGATATGCAGGCAGATGGTTATTCCCTTGATGACAAGCGCACAAAAATAGAACAAAACGATATTCCTGATATTATCGAAAAATGGAAAAACAGAAACAAGAATAAACAGCCTGTAAAGGGCGACAAATGGCTGTGGGTAGATTATAGCGAGATAAAAAAGAACAACTATGATTTATCTATTTCCAGATACAAGCCTATAGAGTACGAGGAAGTGGAATATGAGAAACCGGAAGTGATAATGGGAAAAGTAATAAGTTTAGAAAATGAAATTATTAATGAAATAAAGGAAATCAAAGATGAGGTTACCATCTAATTGGAATATAAGAAAATTAGCAGAAGTATGTGAAAAGCCTGAATATGGATATACTACGAGTGCAAAAACAGATGTAGCCGGCCCTCTCTTTGTACGCACAACTGATATTTCAAATGGAAAAATAAATTGGCAATCCATTCCTTTTTGTGCTGAACCACCTACGGATGAAAAACGTTACAGTCTTCAAGATGGCGATATATTGATTGCAAGAGCTGGTTCTGTTGGTGCATCTATAATAGTAAAAAATCCTCCCCGTGCAATATTTGCATCATATTTAATTCGATTTCGTCCAAAAAAAATATTGGACCCTATATACGCTGGATTTTTTCTGAAATCTAATAGTTTTTGGATACAAATAGGTAGCAGGACTTCAGGCACGACGTTACCAGGGGTAAATGCTACAAATCTATCAAATGTTCAGATTCCTGTACCGCCTCTAAAAATTCAGCAAAAGATCGCCTCCATCCTTGAAAAAGCCGAATCTGTTAAAGAAAAACGCAAAGAAGCCAACCGCCTCACTGACGAATTCCTCAAATCTGCATTTTTAGAAATGTTCGGGGATCCGGTAAGAAATCCTAAAGGGTGGAATGTGAAAACAATAGAAGAAGTTGCGGAAAACAGAAAAGGTTCTATTAAATGTGGACCTTTTGGAAGTCAGTTATTATTAAATGAATTACAAAATAAAGGAATACCTGTCTATGGAATAGACAATGTTCAAATGAACAAATTTATCTGGGCAAAACCTAAATTTATAAGTGAAAAAAAATTTCAGGAATTAAAGTCATTTGCAATTAAAGCAGATGCTGTACTAATTTCTAGAACAGGTACTGTTGGTAGAGCTTGCCTTGCTCCTCCGAACATTCCCAAAAGTATTATTGGTCCTAATCTCTTAAAAGTGTCCTTGAACAAAAAAATACTTTTACCGATAGTTTTGTCAGTTGCACTCAATTATTGTGGTTCTGTAATTCAATCAATAAAAAATATGTCGCCTGGAGCTACAGTCCCAGTTTTTAATACCACAAATTTAAAATCTCTAAAACTTGCTATCCCCCTTATCGAAGAACAGCAAAAATTCGCCAACCTTGTTCAGAAAGTCGAAAAGCTCAAAGAAAAACAGAGCGAGTCGGAAAATGAGTTAAACAACCTCTTCAACTCCCTCATGCAGAGGGCGTTTAGGGGAGAATTGGTTTGATGGGTATTGTCTTTCAGACGAAGAACTTGACTTCATCATCAACTACGACATCAAATACCGCATGGGAAAGAATGAAGATAACAATGAATAATATACTGGTGATTTGGCAGGTCGCCTTGGCAACGAAACAAGAAAAAGATTGACTTTTATGTATAAAAAGTTTAATAATTTGAGTAGAAAGACACACCAGTTAAGTAAAAAGCGCCCTGTGCAACATTCCGGAATCAAATAAAAGCTCCGGAACCAACCACAGGGCTTTTCAGTTTAAGGGGGATATATGAGCAAAGTTGTATTTATGATTGACGGCTGGTTCATGCGAAAGCGGATTTATAAGCTGAAAAGTTTTCACTATGATGGGCAGAATATCCGCAAATATTGCTGCAGCCATCTGAGAAAAGAAGACCAACTATATAGAATTTTTTACTATGATACCGAACCGCTCGATAAAAAGGGGCATAATCCGATTTCGAAAAAACCGATCGATTTCAGAAAAACCCAGGTCGCTGAAGCCCAGTATAAATTACTTGAATCCATAAAAAGAACCCCGAATTTTGCTTTGCGCCTTGGGAAAACAGTATGGAAAAACAATAGCTGGGTTTTAACTCCTGAGAAATTTGATGCATTAATTTCGAAGAAGATTAGTGTTGATGCTCTAACCGAAAATGATGTTCGTCCTCTTATAGAACAGAAAGCTGTCGACATGAAAATAGGTCTTGATATAGCCTCAATAGCCACTAAAAGATTAGCTGATACACTGATCATCATTACAGGTGATGCAGATATTGTCCCTGCGCTTAAACTTGCAAGACAGGAAGGTATGATAGTAGGGCTTGATCCTTTATGGAATCCTATTCAAGCGGAGCTTAGCGAGCATGTTGACTTTATTGTATCAAAAGCAAATAAACAGCAAAAAGACGAAAACTGTGCAACAGGTGATCTCAGGGATCAGGATAAAAAAGATTTTTAGAAGGTACATTACGGTTTCACAAACGAGGAGCTGGACTTCATCATCAACTACGACATCAAATACCGCATGGGGCGGGATGAAGAAGGTAAATAAATTGTAAAATAATAATAGTCTTATGAAAGGAGGGAAGGCAATGGCAACAATTGATAGTAAACTGCAAGAAAATATTCAATCTCTATCGGACATCGAAAAGCTTGAACTTGTTGATTCAATCCTTGTTACACTGGACAGGCCTGACCCGGAGATTGACAGAATATGGGCTAATGAGTCCCGTAAACGCTGGGAGGCTTATAAGTCCGGTAAGCTGGAAACAGTATCTTATGATCAAGTGATGGAAAAATACCGGAACAAATGAAGCTTTGTATTGCAAAACTCGCACAGAATGAAATAGACGATGCTGTTTCATGGTATGAATCGCAATCTGCCGGATTAGGAACACGGTTTCTCGATGAACTGGACCGATCTATCAGAAGAATAATGTCTTATCCTTTCTCCTGTCCGGAGATAGAACCTAATATCAGGCGTTGTTTGCTCGCACGATTTCCTTATGGAATCATCTATGGCGCCGATTCCGATACAATTGTAGTTGTTGCGGTCGCTCATCTCCATCGGGAACCCCGATACTGGGTTCATAGAGCGCTTGACGAAAACCTTTGATTCTCATTATGCAGTTGTAATAATCGCTCTATTGACAAAGCATTACGGGTTCAAAGATGAGAAACAGGACTTCATTCCTTCGGTTTTACTCAGGGCAGGCATCAACTACGACATCAAATACCGCATGGGGCGGGATAGAGAGGAAGAATAAAAAGGAATGGTCAAAAAATACATGAGTTATGCTAATATTACAAGTAAGGAGGCCGGATGCTGAGGAAGGTTTTAAAGAATAAACCTATTTCAGAAAACGAAACTTACAAGCATAAAAAGCTCATCCCTGAAGAAATGTTAGAGCATGATATTTTTGTCAAAATGCCTCCTAAAAAAAGACGTACTGTGAAATTTCAGATAAGACATGTCCGGAGAGCAAAGCCAAGGATAGTCATCCCTGAGAATCCTTATATCGATATCTGAATCAAATGCAGAAAAAAGATTTCCCTTGGTACGAAATAGTTAACAATAAAGAGCCCTGCAGTTATCTGGAAACGCTAAGTCGATACCTTGGGCAACATGCACCTATGGCTCTATCCTGCATTGGCAACCTCGACATCCTCCAAAGCAAAACCCTCGCCTTCTTCTGCTCCAATAAATGCCCCGGCAATATCATTCTGAAGACCTATGACCTTCTGCGTCAGCTCCGGGAAAGCGGAATTACTGTAATCAGTGGATTTCATTCAGCAATGGAACGCGAGTGCCTGAATATCCTTCTCAAGGGCAGACAGTCCGTCATCATATGCCCTGCCCGCAGCATTGAGGGAATGCGGATTAAACCAGAATACAGAAAGCCTCTCGAAGATGGACGATTACTTATACTTTCCCCCTTTGCAGGAAAAGAAAAACGTATCTCCTCGGATAAGGCTGTCAGAAGGAATTATTTCGTTGCAGCGCTTGCAACAGCTATTTTCATCCCCTATGCCGCACTAGGAAGCAAGACCGAAACGTTCTACCAAGAGCTGTTAAAATGGGGGGAAACGGGTTTATACCACGGATGATGAGAAGAATACGAGTTTGATAGAGACTGGGATAACCTTTTTAAACACAGCGAGTAAATCAATATCCGAGTCTTCCCTTGCAATTCCCTTTGCCCATGAGCCGTAGAGGATGAGACATTTAAAATTTTTACGGAATGGATATCTCAGTTTTTCCGTTATAGAGTCTAAGAGTTTCCTTATTTTTGAATCAATCGTCATTTCGTTAAGTAAACTACCACCGACCTTGTCGGTAGTAGTTTACTATGAATGAGGAAAACTTTTTTATGTTCCCTAAAATTTATTTTAGAAAAAAAGTATAATGTAATGAACCGTTTAATAAGCTTATACTCAAATGAGAAATAAAGAAACCAATAATATCATGACAATTCGTGAGCAGACCGAAGAGATCGAGGAGAAGACCCTTCATCCGAAGGCGTGTCTCAGTTCGCAGAGCAAAGGCAGATTAAGGCATGAAAAAGAAGGAGAGATAAGGACCTCCTTTCAGAGGGACAGAGACAGGATTATCCACTCAAAGTCATTCAGAAGGTTAAAACATAAAACACAAGTGTTTCTTGCGCCAAGAGGCGATCACTACAGAACTCGTCTTACTCATGTGTTGGAGGTATCACAGATTGCAAGGACGATAGCAAGGGCATTGAGATTAAATGAAGATTTAACAGAAGCAATTGCACTGGGTCATGACCTCGGCCACACGCCATTCGGCCACGCTGGTGAGGACGTATTAAGAGAAATACATCCAGGAGGTTTTGATCACTATAAGCAGAGTCTCAGGGTTATTGATTTTCTTGAAAAGGGTGGCAGTGGGTTGAATCTTACCTATGAGGTAAGAAATGGAATAGTCAAACACTCAAAAGGAAAAGGTCTAATAATCCCTGAGACAAAGGCAGACAGGGCAGATACGCTTGAGGGTCAGGTAGTGCGTGTCTCTGATATCATTGCCTATGTGAACCATGACCTTGATGATGCACTAAGGGCTGAGGTAATTAAAAGATCAGACATCCCTAAGAAGATTATCAGGGTTCTCGGCGATACCCATTCAAAAAGGATAGACACAATGGTAAAAGACCTTATATATCACACAATAAAGACAGACCTTAATGAGCTTTGCATGAGCGAGGATATATCATCCGCTATATATATGCTCAGGGATTTTCTCTATGAATGTGTATATGAAAGTGATAAATTAATTAAGGAATTTAAGAAGGCAAAAAAGGTCCTGCGTGATTTATATGCCTACTGCCTCGAACATATGGAAGAGGTATTTGTTGATATACCAAAGGAAGAAAAACTAAATAAACATCGTATGGTATGTGACTTTATTGCTGGGATGACTGACAGATTTGCGCTTACAACATACGAGAGGATATTCTTGCCTCAGCAATGGACTGTCCTTGGCAAGAGTCTTGACAATTAGAATTAACAAAATTATGATTTTATCAGGATGGCACTCCTTCAAATAGCACTTGATTTTCTTCGTCTCGACAAAGCGCTTAAAGTTGCTGCAGAGACCCATTTCTTTACCGATATCATCGAGGTAGGCACACCCCTTATTAAATCCGAAGGCATGAAGGCAGTAGAAACCTTTAGGAAAAATTTTCAGGAAAAACAGATACTTGCAGATTTAAAAATAATGGATGCGGGCGCCCTGGAGGCAAAAATGGCCTTTGATGCAGGAGCTGATATGATAACTGTCTGCGCTCTGGCATCAATGGAGACCATTGCAGGAGCTATTGAAGAAACGAGGAGATGGAATAGGAAAGTGGTTATAGATCTTATTGGCTCAAGAGACTGGCTTTTAAAGACAAAGGAGTTGAAGCATCTTTCTCCGGACTTCTTTTGCATTCATACCGGTCTGGATGAACAGACGAAAGGTAAAAAAACCTTTGGAAGATTGGAAGACTTCGTAAGGGAAGTAAATCGGCCCTATTGCATTGCAGGTGGAATAAAACCCGAAGATATCCCTTTCATAATGCCTTTTGAGCCCTCCATTATTATAGTTGGAGGATATATAACACAGGCAGAAAACCCGGAGAAGGCTGCAAAAACAATCAAAGAAGCGATGAGTAGCCGGTAAGCTTATATGAACTATTATCCTTTTATATTAGGTAAGATAAGGGAGGTTACAGACAAGATATCTCCCGAGGATTTTGATAACTTCATTAACTTAATAATTAAGGCTCCACGGGTATACATAATCGGTGCTGGCCGCTCCGGCCTTATTGCAAGGGCATTTGGCATGCGCCTTGTGCACTTAAAAAAGAAAGTCTTTATAGTTGGTGAGACCATCACCCCTGCAATGAGAAAAGGTGACACCTTAATTGCCGTTTCCGGGTCTGGAAAAACTACATGGGTCGTTGAGACAACAAGAGCAACAAAGGCGCTCGGTGGAAAAGTGGCTGCTATTACATGGGACCCCGGTTCCGAGCTTGCAAATCTTGGAGATATAGTTGTTGTTATTCAGTCAGAGGCCATCCCCCGAAAGATTACAGGTTATACAACAAGAGAACTTATGGGACTCCCTCTCCCCCCATTAGGCTCACTTTTTGAGATCTCAACTCTCATCTTTTTTGAGGCATGTGTGCTTGAGCTGATGAACCGTCTTGGAATAGAAGAGGAGGAGATGAGGAAGATCCATGCTAACCTTTAGGTTAAAATAGTCCCTTATCGAACCGGGGTATATCCTCCGGGTATTCCGTTCTTAGAGAGCACGATCTGCCACACTTGCAGACATCGTGCTCTGAAGGTGCCGGCGCTGCTTAAGAGATAGTATTTCCACATGCGGTAGAAGCGGTCGTCGTAGAATTCATGCAACGCATCCCAATTCAGGTCGAAGTTATTGAACCACGACATCAGCGTAGGATCGTAGTAAGGACCAAAATTGTGCAAATCCTCAATGATAAAAAGCTTTTCAACCGATTCACTGATCTGCTTCATAGAGGGGATCATCGAGTTCGGGAAGATGTACTTGGCGAACCACGGATCGATGGTAACCTTCGAATAACTATCTCCAATGGTATGCAGCAGGAAGATCCCATTATCCCTCAGGCACCTGTGCACAACCTCCATATATTTCCTGTAATTCTTGTAACAGACGTGCTCGAACATGCCAATGGAGATGATGTGATCGAATGGTTCGTTCACCTCCCGATAGTCCTGAAGCCTGATCTCGACGGGCAGCCCTGCACAGAATTCCCGTGCGAGCGCGGCCTGCTCCCTCGAAACGGTAATGCCGACTACGCTCACCCCGTATCGCTTCGCCGCATATCCGGCGAAGCTCCCCCACCCGCAGCCGATATCGAGCAGCCGGTCCCCCGGCTGAAGTCCCAGCTTCCTGCAGGTTAGGTCCAGCTTCGCTTCCTGCGCCTCTTCGAGATTCCCTGCATTCTTCCAGTAGCCGCAGCTGTAGACCATCCGCCTGTCAAGCATCCTTCTGAAGAGCTCATTACCGAGATCGTAATGCTTCTCTCCGACCGTAAATGCCCTCGGCCTGCTCGCCTGGTTGAAAACAACTGCCTTGAGAATCTCGAACTGGAGCTTTAGATTTCTTTTGATCGCCTCTTCAGGCCGCAGAGGCATGAGCCTGCAGAAGAATTCATCGAGGCGATCGCATTCCCACCACCCATTCATAAAGGATTCCCCGAGCCCGAGGCTCCCATCCATAAGAACCCTCCTGAAGAACCGCTCATCCTTGATACGTATGTCCCAAGGACGGGAGCCGTCGATGGCGATTCCCACAGGATGCAGGGTCTCCTGAATAATCCCTCTGAGTTTTCCGATCTCCATGCGTATTTCGAAACGTACAGCCTTATCTTCATCTTAGCAATTTCAGCAGGAAATTCAAGTCCATGTCAATTTCTGCAGACAGGTCTTGTTTCATTTTATGGGTAATAACCATCTATTTGGGATTGTCTATTATTGATCTATGCCCCAAATTTGCCGGTAGGATTTACAAACAATTGTCCAGGGTCGCAATGACAACTTTCTATTGGAAAATTTTAGTATGCTATAATTCTTGTATCAAAGTTTGATGAAAAAAATATATACTCTCGGGACTGATAGGAGGAGCGAAGAGGATTTTGTAGAGATTCTTCTCGCTTACAATATCCAGTCATTAATTGATGTCCGGAGATTTCCGAGGAGTAAAATCCCAATATTCAGCAGAAAAAACCTTGAACTTCTTCTATACCGTGAAAAGATAGAGTATCATTTTCTCGGAGCAGAACTTGGTGGATTCAGGAAGGGCGGATATATTGCTTACGCTGCTACGGATGATTTCAGTAAAGGGATTGATTTACTCGAGTCCATTGTATTTATTAAAACCTCGGTTATTATCTGCGCAGAACGATTCCCATGGAAATGCCACAGAAAATGGATCGCAAGGGAATTGCATAAACGGGGATGGGAAGTAGGACATATCATAGATAAGGGAAAGGTTTGGGTACCAAAATAATGAGTTGAGTCGTTTAATGGCGGAGAGGCAGGGATTCGAACCCTGGGTGGAGTTGCCCCCCACAACGGTTTTCGAGACCGCCCCATTCAGCCGCTCTGGCACCTCTCCGTAGTTTACCTACCAGGCTAGGGCTTTGTTTCATTTTCTCCCTTTTCCTTCTCTTTGTTTTCTTTAACATGATACATCTCCTTCCATCTTTCCCTGATCCACTTTAGAATACTATCATAAGATGGCGGCGTCACTAAGAATACATCTATATCCTTTGGAAACTGCAGCTTTACCCTGTCTTCATCCCTTATAATAAAAAGACCTGCTTCGCCTTCAGAGAGATTGCTTTCTATCACGTTCAGGATATGCTGGATTCTTTTATTTAAAACATCTGTATAAAACTCAAAGACCTTATCAAAAACTTCTTTTCTTCTCACCACTCTAATACAATTACCCCAATCTATAAAAGATCCGTAAATATTTTCACTTTCAACCGGTAAAAGAACAGCTCCTTCTTCGATCTTCCTCTTAATTATTTGGAGCGCCCGATCATTAATTTTAGCTAATAAATTGAGGGCTTCTTCACCTTGAGCATAGATATTTTCACAGAATATCTTTTTAATTTTCCCGGCAACCTCAAGTTTTTCTATTTGTTGAGCCACATCATCCCAGTATTTATTAAAGAGTTCCTTATATTCATCAGGTGCATCCTCAATAGGGTAAACATTTGGCGTACAGTATAGTTTTCTCTTTCCAGCAAAGCTCTCTACTGCTGGCTTTTCAATTTTTCCTAACTCAACCATACACTCGCTCCCTATCCCTTCTTTACACCTTCCTTCAGTATTATGCTATATCTTGGATGTTCGAAAGGGTGAATTGCAGGCATTTTTTCGAACAACCATCCCCACTGTCTTTCCGGGGCAGGAAATATCTGCTTATTGTTTTCAAAAACCCTTATCCCAAGAGCCGGGTTATTAGGTTTATTTGATAACGAGGTTAGGGTAAGACCTTCCATCTTAAAGTCTGGTAGAAACTCCCCAACGGCAATCTTAATATTGGAATTCGGAAGATTAAAACCACTGCCAAGTTTTACTGTGTATTCCTGTTTCGTCTTTGCAATCTTATCTTCAATAATTATCTTTGCCGCACTCCATTGGCCCTTAACAGAATCAGGTACTACCACCTGTGCCTTACCTCTTGGCATAATCATTGGAGCTTGCTGCTGTCCCTCTGGCGAAACCGGACCCTGCATCATGGGGCCAGGGCCAGCAGGTGTTACAGGACCCTCTGCTATTGTTCCAGGCGCCTTTGGGACAAGTGGCTGAGTTTCCTTCTTCTTACATGCGCTTATTGAAACAGTCAATACAAGACACAATGTTACTGCTAAAATATCTTTCTTCATCTAAGCCTCCTTAAATTCAAAGTTATAAACTCCAATCTTTAACTTTTCATTTTTTACTCATTACTGCCAGTTAATGGCGGAGAGGCAGGGATTCGAACCCTGGGTGAAGTTTTACCCCCACAACCGCTTAGCAGGCGGCTGCCTTCGACCAGCTCGGCCACCTCTCCTTAGCAATACTATACTAACAACTCAAATTGAACTTTGTAAAGGAATGCGGCCGTCATGTCAACCTATATCCCGATGAACGATACTCATATCTATCGGATGCTTTCTAAGATAGCCCTGCAACTTTTCTGCTATAGCCGGGGAACGATGATTTCCGCCTGTGCAACCAATGCCAATCGTCAGACAAGACCTGCCTTCCTTGATATACAGTGGGATAAGAAAGTCTAATAAATCCTTCATTTTACGCATAAGAATTTTCGTTTCCTGTTTTTTGAGCACATAGTCAGAAACCCTTTTATCAGTGCCTTTCAGTGCCTTTAATTCCAGTACAAAATTTGGATTGGGCAGAAACCTCACATCGAAAAGCAGGTCAATGTTCTGTGGTTGACCGAATTTAAACCCAAAAGAAATAAGGACAACTGCCATCAGGTTTTTACCCTTCTGTACCCTGTAACGGGATGCCACAAGCTGTCTCAGTTGATGCGGGGTAAAAGAAGATGTATCAATGAT
>Ga0172375_10003150_pt1 | contig 25287 bp, 15 predicted proteins | sample LakKiv1m_FD_114537 | JGI IMG/M metagenome (GOLD analysis project Ga0172375, IMG submission 114537) | Freshwater microbial communities from Kabuno Bay, South-Kivu, Congo - kab_092012_11.1m | ecosystem: Environmental > Aquatic > Freshwater > Lake | place: Democratic Republic of the Congo...
ATATAATGCAACTTTGTTTGCAGCCCGAGTAAATGCAAGATATGGCTCATTTGCAATTTCAACTGGCATGACCAAATACGGATTCTCTTTATGAAAAAAGGTAACTTTTGCAGTAGTTATATAATTAAATATGTCGTAACTAAATGCAGGAAATGAAAAAAGAAAAATCAAAGCGATACCACTAATAAATAAAAACAATTTTTTTAGATTAAATAGTTTTTCACTATTCTTTAGAAACCATTCATATAAGACAAACAGACTACTCAGTGCCATAAAGAAAATGAGTGTTGCTAATGGTCGCATCTGAAACACAAGTGCTTCAAGTGGTTGCTGTAAACGCAGGAAAAAAGTCGACTGAGACAAATGAAGATTGGTATCAATATACCCATACGTAAAAAACGTAAACAACACACATATAAATATGTATACAGCTATCATAGATAGATATTGTTCGTGAATAATTGTTTACGACCCTGCAGTTCAATGAGGATATTTTTTCGTATCAATATTGACCTATCAAGTAATTGTTCTATTGGCAGATTTGTCGCATCTTTTTTTTCTGGTGTCCACGTGAATTCACTTGGCAACAACTCTTTCATACCTTCAAGCTTTTCAAGATGTACAAGCATTGCGTTATGAATAAGCTCTTCATATTGAACCATATTTTTATTTTCCTTATTTCCTTTTTCAAGTAGCTTCGATACGTCAGCAAGTGCAGCATCGGACCTAGAAAGAGCATCCGTTGCGAGTAAATACTGCTTATATTCAAACAGCGTTTTTGCTTCAACTAAATATTTGTCTGAAAGACTGAGGTGGTATTTAATCTGTGCAATTGTTCCCCAATACCAATAATTCTTCAATTTATCCATTATTCGTGACACGCTATATATTTTATTCCCAGGCATATACGACGGATACGGGAGAACGTATTCAGCATGTATTAATGATAAATGGCCAATGTTAAACGCTAAATATGTCACAATACATACATACACAAAAATTTGTTTCATATCCCTTTTCCTTTCTTCACGAGTATCCATATCCCAAACGCTGTAAAGCTCACAAGACTTACTATATCAAAAATTTTACGATACCATATTTCAGTAAATACGAATTCGACAGTATGCGTCCCCTCTGGAACAAATACTCGTAATCTCGCATATTCATCCTCAGCATATCGAATATTTGTTTCTTTTCCATCAACCTTCGCAATCCACCCTGGAAAATAGGATGTATTGTCACGAAACATTCCTTTACTTCCCATTGAAACGTTAAACGTGTGTTCGTTCGTTATCCATGTGGTTCGAATACTTTTCCCAACAACATCAGGAATGATTGTTCCATTTGGATCAGGAGCAGTATAGATTCTCGGAGCAGATTTTGGCATATGCTCATCCTTTGACGTAGTGCTTGGTCCATACACTGCACTACTGTCAAATGGATTGGTAAACACCATGTTTTGATTAAGCCTGATATGATTTCTATTTGCGTAAACAAGCATACAAACAAGGAGCACACATCCTATCCATTTTATATACGTTGGTACTTTCACAATTTGCACGACAAACCCCGCAAGACATGCGATACAAAACGCAATAATTCCTAAAAACCTCCATGGAATTTGGACGAAACGAAGCAGATGAATCGTATCCCAAACCACTCGTGAGATAGGAAGCATCAAAAATAATGCAATTGCTGCTATACCAATAAAAAACACCATTACTTTTACGTGCTCTTTTTTCTTTTGAAAAAGGCCGATAAGTAACAAAAATACAGATCCGACAAACATGAGTATATGCACTAGTCCAATCTGTGGAGACATTTTTCCTGGGGATACACCTTGCACATATGCGCCAAATCCCCATGGAGAATAGATAACTTCTTTCAGTGTAGGGAAAAATGTCACATAATCCTCACTTAGCTCAGCAAGTTTTGTTAATCGCGTTTCGACAAACACCGGTGCCCAAAAAAACGACGTCACGAGTGCGATGAGAAACACTGAAATTACACAGGCGCGCAGTATTTTTTGTACCGTGTTCTTTTTTGTTAACCGTAGGAAAAAATATATACCAATGAGTGGAGCTGTCATCAGCACCGTTGTATTATGAGAAAGCACAAACAGACTTCCAACCAAAACAAAAAGCATATAATTCTTCCCCTGCGTAGAAATAATTCTATCTACTGTCCACAATAAAAGTGGCAACAATCCAAGTGCGAAATTCTCAGCCGGATTTCCTCGTACATACATATTTAAAAATCGGTACGGCACAAAAATATAAAAAAGAGCAGAGACAAGCGACGGAAGTACATCCACGTGTCCTCTCATAAATAGAAATATTGAGAGACCTCCTAAAAGCGTTCCTAAAAACATCAATACCTTAAATGACGAAACAAATGAAAGTCCCAATTCATGAAAGAATTGTCCTATCGCGTATGGTGCTGGATAGTTGAAGTTAAAAAACGGATATCCTAATCCAAAATTAATGCGTTTTGTCATTCGGACTGGTAATTGTCCATCGTGCAATGCCTCATCATATTCAATCATCCGAATCACATGCCCTTCCCCATCATGAGATGTATAAAACGACGTACCAAGTAACTTAGAAGAAGCAAACAATGCACTGAGTATGATAATGAGGATACTTACAGCTACTGCAATTCGTTGTTTCATGAATTTCTGCGAGCAATAAATTTTCGATATGCAATTGGATAATGGAGCGCAGACCAATACGCAAAAACAAGTCCATACCAACCATCAACGAATCCTTTATGTCTCACGAACAAAAGAAAAAACATTTTTAGTGGTTGCCAAAGCATATAACTTAACCATGTGCCGATTGTTACGGGTGTATTCCGTTCAACCATAAACATAGCAGTTAAGCTCGTATATGAATCAGCTTTTTTCCAATAGTCCGCTGACGTTCTATATGTATAATGAAGCATTGGCTCTTTGATGTACCCAACCGAGCCATCAACTTCTATTTGTTCATGTACATCTTTACATGGCAATTTTGCTTTTCCATTTTTCACAAGCCTGATCACATAATCAGGATACTGCCCACCTTTTTTCATGAAGTGTCCCCAAAAATTATTCCGCCGAGGAATGTAGTACCCATTTATTTTTTCATCATTTGCACCCACAATCTGCAAAATCTCATTTTTAAGTGCGCTCGTGATTACCTCATCTGCATCTAATTGAAGAATCCATGTTCCCTTACACGCATCCATCGCGATTTGCTTATTAATGTGAAAAATTGCAGGATTATCGGCATGAATAATATGGTTTGTATACTTTTTGGCAATACTGACTGTCTGATCTGTCGAACCGCCATCAACAACGACAATTTCATCAACCCATGAGGCAACAGATGCAAGACATGCATCAAGATTTTTTTCTTCGTTATATGTTGCAATTGCAACTGATAATTTCATGTTCTTTTTTTCCATAGAAGGACTCCACATGCAGTCACCAGTATAAGTCCAACTGTACCATGTGTCACCATGTCTGCAACGTATCTGAGTTTCGTATCTTCAAATACAATGTTAACCTCATGCGTCCCTTCCGTCACCCTAAATGTGATGAGACCTCGATATGTTGGATCTTGATATTGTACACCTGCCTGAACCCCATCAACATAGACCTTCCACCCTGGAAAATAGAGTGTATTTTCCACCAGCCTAGCGGACTCACGTGCCTCAATTGTATACGTTCTTGTCGTGGTCGTTCTCGAGCTGTCACGAATGATCACTGCGCCCTCAGCGATCTCAAGTAGAGCCGTGGGTCGATGCTCCATGAACCGTACAGACCAAATCGGACTACTTTCACCTGTGTCAGTTGTTGATTCATATACGTTACTATAATAAGACTCCGGTTTTTGACTATACGCTTTTGGTTTCCACATAAAGACGGTTGAAGCTACTGCAATAATACAAAATATACTGACAATATAATTTCCTACAAGCCGTTTATTCACTTTTCTTCGCTCGATAATTGACGCAATGCTCACCCCACCAAGAACAGCAGATAAAAATACGGATACTGTGAGGAATCGCCATGGAAATTGAAATTTTTGTAGTAATGAAATATTCTGCCAAATACCATTTGATGCAGATGTCATTACAAATAACGAACCAAAAAATAGTATCACTGCGCCGATAATATATATACGAAGTGACTTCTCCTTCATTTTCCATAAAACCAACAGTGACGCGAGGATACCTATCCACTGGGCAATACCAACGGACTTCGTAATCTCATTCCCTTGTCCATAATTCCAAGGGGAATAAAAAAACCATGTGAACGGAACAAATCTGCTTCCATATTCATTTGCGGTCACAATGTCTCTCAGCGTATATTTACCTTCGAAAAATGCGGGCATCCAAAAAAATGCAGCAATACCAAATCCTAACAAGAAAAAATAGACAGATGAAAAGATAAATCCAAAGGATTTTTTACGTTGAGTGAAGAACAGATACATCCAATACAATCCAATGATTGGCAAAAACATGATTGCTATGGCGTTATGGGACAATATCAATACACCAACGGACAGCGTTAACCCAATGCCATGAAGTAACTGCCTGCCTTTTGTGAAATCTTCAGTTTTCGATAACAAAAACAAAAAATAACAAATAAGCGGCGGAAATACAAACGCCATATGTTCGCCAATTGCACCCCGAATATACAAATCTACAAATCGGTATGGAGCAAATCCATATAGTATCGCCGCAATAACGCCTGCGCGTTTCCCAAAAGCAGTTTTTACCCACAAATACATAGCAAGGATACTTGCAGTGAATGCAACAGCAAATACTAATTTCGTCGCGTCGACATATGAAAATCCAATCCAATGAAAGAACGATCCAACATAGGAAGACATTGGATACAAAAACATAAGTATAGGGTGTCCGTATCCCCAATTTAAATTACTCGCCCACCGAGGGATTATATTTCCTTCGGAAAGACTCATAAAAAAGCTTGCGATACGTGCCACATGATCTGGCCCATCATGTGTCACTGGCAGTCCCTTTGGCATAAGCCCTGTGAGTGGCAATATGCTAATAATGAGTAAAATAATCCAATTCATAGTATTTATTTTGCAATATGTATTGCATCTCTTCCATCAAGAAATTGAATTACTTCAAGATTTCCATCTGGAATTTCACTTGGCGTTCCAATATAAAGTGTCGATCCATCTTTTACTTCCGTATCCCAATTGATTGGCCTAAAATCATACACATCAAAATGATTTTTGACTTCAGCAAATCCACCTGATGCAGTTCCCCCTTCGGATTGATATTTCTTTGGGTCATATTTTGTATAGAAAAGAAAAAACATATGTGGTTGTTCTAACTTTGTCGAGACAACAACTTTTTTATATGCTCCCTTATTTGTTTCAGCATACTCCACTGCCTGTCGGTATCCATATTGCCAATAATCTGAGTACTCCCTATCCATGTGTACAAAATACATATGCAAATAATACACAACATTGAACAGGGCAAAAAATAAAATAATAGGGAGTGTTATTTTTTTCCAACGTTTCCCAGTTCGTATCCATACTATATATTCATAAATTCCAAAAGCAGTCAGTATTTGAAATACTGGCAAAAATACTAATGTACGAATCGCGTGCGGAAGTCCTGTGGTTACAGAAGCAGGAATCGGTGCAATAAGTATCCACACGAACAAGAATACTGCGAGTTTTCCCCCACGTTTTGCAATGCTCACAATTCCCCATAAAAGAAATGGAAGTTCAATAAGATATAGTAACCCCATATCGGGAGCATGATGACGAGGAAGATCGCCCTGCAAAAACAACCATTTAAATGAAAAGTGCGAAAGATATCCGTCGACCACGGTTTTCACCCATATAATTCGTCTATTATCAAACACCATGCCGAGTCTATCGCCTCTTGCTATATCATCTTCCAGAAGCTTCACACTTGATGATAGAAGCGCTGTTTGATCTGACAGGGAACTTGTCCCTTTGAGACGCATGAGGGTCGTCGGATTCGTAAACATCACAATCATGGGAATGACGGTGAGAAGTCCAACAACAATTGCTGTATATACTGATTTTTTATTTCGCCAAAGTTCTTTCCAATCAAGTATTGTTAACAACAGTAAAAACATCGGCGCGAATATCCGCTCGCTGTGATACGCATAGAGTGATAAACCAAACAGCAATGCACTCATCCACAATGTTTTTTTATTTCGGAGGAAAAAGAATGCAGCCCAAATGTTGAGTGTTACTCCTGTATTTGCTTCAAACGCAATACGAGAAAACTGAATATGCCACGGAGAAATAGCGAGCAGAAATGCCGCAATAAGTGGGATAGACTCAAGTATTTTTTTGTCTTTACTCCACTTCTTCAACAGCTCCCGCACAAACAAAAATGCTCCGATTACAGCGAGTATCCCCATTACTGCTGACGGCAATCGAGTTGACCAAACAGATAATCCAAATATCGCAACTGAAGGAATAGTCATGTACATATATAAAGGTGGCTTGTAGTCATCAAACGACCGCAAGGACAATGGAAATGGTGTTCCGTATTCATCTTTCCCTGTCAAAAGCATTGAATATGCGTTATACCCTAATGCCGCTTCATCCCAATCAGGACTTGGTGGGGTGAATCCTAAATGCCACAGTCTTAGGGCTGCCGCAAGAAGAGTAATCAACACTAGTAGTATCCATGTTCGTTTCATATTATTTTGCATCAAAAAGTACTAACCTATCAGATCCATCCAACAGTGAGATGCGCTCAATAATACGTGCACCCTCTGGTGCCCAACCTGCATCTCCTATATACAACGCGTTTGGTTCCAATGATCCAGATGGCATAGTGTCAATAAATTTGTATTTTCCAAATCCATACACATGATAAAACCCAGCGGAATCAAATGTAGAATCTTTCAATTTCAAATAATCACTCGGATCAAACTTCGTATAGAAAAGCGTATACATATATGGTCTGCCGATGGTTGATGAAATATAAATTTTATCGTAGTTGCCTGCAATTTTTTGTACTGCAGTAATTGCTGATGCATACCCGTACTGCCATTCACCGGAATAAACTTTGGCATAATGCGCATAATAATTATGTAGATAATAGCCGATGCTAAACATGTACATACACACAAACACACTTCCAATACCTATTACTGCAGGTTTTTTGTACTTCCCGAACAGTTTAATAATCCATCCGAACACAACTGTTATTCCAAACGCCACGATGATCTGCCATACAGGAAGACTATTTAGAATCCGCAAAGCATGCGGTGTTTCACGAGCAGTTGCGGCAGGAACAATCGCGAGCAAAATCCAAATGAGCAATATCCATGCAATCTGAGGAGCTGTCACAAACAGCGCAATCAATCCGACTAAAAAAAGTGGTGCCTCCATCATATACATCTGACCCACGACTTGTGTAGAAAACTTCGGATTCCCATCGCCTTTGACAAATAGAAATGACGGTTGAAGATTATCTGAAAAATGCCTGAGATAGGACAATGCATATCCCATACGACGGTTATGCAGTATTTTTCCAATCATCGAATTATCATCGTATGCCATCCGTTCGTTTGCAGTTATAACGACAGAGGCATCTGTAAATATATTCACTTCTTCAAAACGTAGTCGTGCTTCAGGTGAGACAAGGTGCGGCAAAATAGGTGTCATCGCGATGGCTGCAATAACTGCGCCCACGAGAAATTGTTTCCAATGAGCTATGATTGATTTCCAAAAAACGACGCAAAGCACTAATCCAAATAATGGTACGAAATATCGAGCGCTATTAAATGTATAGACAGTGGCAACAAATGGAAGCCATGCAACCATCCAGACTTTTGGCTTTCCCACGGCAACAAGAATGAGGTATATACCAAAAACAACAAAAAATAATGCGATGTTTGCTTCAAATCCCGCTCTTGAGAGATTCAAATGCCATGGAGAGACAGCCAACACGGCCGATGAAAGAAGTGCAACCCGCTCGATTGACGACTTCCCCAATTTTGACATGCCAAACAATTTGATTACTAAAAAAAATGTCGCAAAAACCGTAAGCGTGCCAAATAACGCGGAAGGAAGTCTAACGGCAAAATCAGTTAATCCAAATACCGCAATAGAAGGAACAGTGAGATAAATAGCTAGGGGAGGTTTGTAATCCCCATACGCGACAAATGTATCTAAGGGCAAATATTTCCCATGCTCATCCTTACCAGTTTTCAAAATGGAATAGGCATTGTACCCAATAGACACTTCATCCCACGATAATGCAGGAGGGATGGAAGAAATTTTATTCACCCGTAAAAATAATGCTACGAGCGTGATGCAAATAAGTGCAATGATAATTCCTATTTTTTTCATACGGAAAACGTTTTTTCATCATCCCACAATTTCAAAACACCGAGAATCAAGAGCGTGGCTATATATGCAACGTGACTATTGTTAAAATATCTACTCGTATACCAAAAGAGAAATAACGTGACTGCGTGAATGATAAAAATAAATCCGATAGACTGATATTTCTTGAGCGCCGCAACTCCTGCCACTAACCCAATCATACCAAGCGTAAGCTGCCACATCATAAACGGATAAAATACATGTGTATTAGCAATCACACCAAAACCAATAAGGAGCATTCCTAATCCATATCCCGATATCGGATAACTGTTTGGACTATTGCCTGATAGATAAAAAATAACACTGTCTAAAAACGCTTTTGCGTCCCACAAAAGAAATGGTGTTACGAATATCGCACCAACTACCCCACCTGCGATGATGTACCAAAAAAACTGTTTCCATGACACTTTCAAAACCAACATGAGGTATCCTAAAACAATTGGCACAGCAAACCATGCGGTTTGTTTGGTGAGTGCTGCAAGCGCAATCATCACAGCACTCCAAAAATATTGCTTCTTACTTATCAAAAATACAGCAAATACAAACCACCACAAGACTAACATGTCACTTCTTCCCTCGATAAGATATCCAAATGACGCAGGGTTAAATCCAATAGCTATAATTCCAAGTCGTGCAATGTCTTTATTTTTTAACCAAACATACAACACAACCAATAGTCCAATGGTAGCAGCAAGTAGAGGCATCCTTCCATCAAAATACCCGACTGTCCGCATGGAAACAAAATAAAACGGATATGCAGATAACAAATACCATGGAGGCATCACAAAATGATATAAGGCAGGATTTATGACATCCTTATCACCCTCACCATATGTCCACGTTTCCATAGGCGTACCGAAATACGTTTCCTTATATGGATTTTTTCCATCACCTAAATACCTGACCGCTGCTTCAAGCTGTAAAATAATGTCATGTGTTTTATAATTTTGTCCTGGTGCAATACGACCCCGATCTACAATTGCTGTTCCGATACTGCCGACAAGAACAATAAGGACGATTGCCCATGTAAGCATGGTTTTAATCACTTCAATCTTTTTTGACATTCCAACTGCAAGTAACGAATAAAGAATATTACCGATATTGAGAAGAAAATAAAAGAGGAACAATACATACGATGTGCCATCCCCAGGAGAGATTCTATAGCCCATGACCACTGGAACTGTCACGATAAAAAGGAGTGATGCAACAAACGCTGAAAAAAGATTTTTTCCTCCTGAAGTCTTCATACGATATATCTCATTGTATCATGGAAGAACTGCATTTTCCTCACCGCGAATAGAGATACAACGCTGAATTTCCTACCCTTTCGGTTTTCTCATATTCCCACACATCAAATGGAACTGTCGGTTTATCCAACGGACAAACTTCAGTCGAACACATGACGCTTATTTTTTCTTCAATCGGTTTTTCCAAGCAACCATTCTCACAGATGATCATAAGAGTTTTATTTGACGGATCATCAATCGATACTGATGTAATTCCATATAAATGGAAGAAATACCGTATATGCAAATCGTTAAATGAACGTGAATGCATCACAGTAAATGCAAATGTTTGCCCTTCCATTAAGGTGCTCACTTTTTTAGCAATTTGCGTAATTCTAGGCAAATCAGGGTCTTCGACTTTATATGGATGAATCGATGTCCAAGAGATATAACTTGCAAGTACAACCGCCAATATACTTACGATTACAACCATTTTCTTGTGCATACCAGAAAGTGCACCTGCAAAAAGCAAAAAAACAACAGGAATTAATTGATACCAATACTGTGGCTGCATCGTGTCTTTATACAGTGCAAGTACAGTGACTCCAAAACAAAACCATAAAACGAGTACTCGTGTTTCAAATATCTTCCGTATACCGTTCACAAATAACATAAACACTACAATTCCTATAAGGATACCCTGACTATTTATTGCACTGACATATTTCCAAAGTGATGCGGTAACTTTTCCAAGTGAAACAACGTACGCACGTTTAGAAAAAACCTGATCTTGACCATGCATAAATGTCGACATGCTTCCTACAACATCAGAGAAAGTGTGTTGTGACTCATACCACAGAAATGGTCCAATGGATGCCACAAATAGTAAAACGGCTCCCATCATCCACATGTACGGCTTTTTCTTCTGTTTTTGCTTCATCGCATTCATTTCTGCGAGTAACCATACGAGTCCAATAAACACAATAGAGATCGCATTCACATAATGAAGTTGTAAAAGAACAGATACTGCAAATGCTGCAGTCAAGTATCCCCAATATTTTTTCTGTTTAAATACCCACAACAGCGATGCAATCAACAGTAATACAAAAAAAGGAATGGGTGTTGGATTCCACAGTCTTCTATCTTGCAAGAGCATAAGGGGTGAAATAGCCCAAAGGAGACTGACAACGTACGCTACCGGAAAACCGAATAACTGGCTTGCAACGTACAAAAACAATGCGACCGCTGCAACGCTAATAATGCACATCTCAATAATAGGCGCTATGGGAGAGTTTGGAAACAAAAGATATGCGGGAGCCATCAAATAATAATAGAATGGACCAGTATAATATCCCGCACCAACTGTTGGACCTGTGGCAAATAATTTTCTTTCTTCAATAGCTGTGGTAATCTCGAGCCCATCTCGTCCTTGATCCCCTAAAAATTCAGCGGTATTACCAATTGTATACAACCTGAAAAATAACGCAGTGGCAAGAAGTAACACGATAAGAATATTTCGTTTCAAAGACGTTTTCATACAATGTTCGTTAGCGTTCAATCTTAGGCGTTATTGGAGCATCTTGATATACGACAAATTGAAATGCTTCTGATCCGTCGCGCCAAAAAACGCGATCAATAAGTTTATCATTATCTCCGAAATCACAATTCCCACGTCTTACAAGAAGTGTATGTTCTTTATCAGCAACGATATTCGCTTCAGTCGTTCCATTAAATGATGGGCAATCATATGGCACAAATACGTATTTATCAAACCCTTGATAATCTAAGTCTCTGTGTGATCCTGATTGCTGGTAGAGCGTTGGATCATACAAACCAAAAAACAATATATATATGTATGGACTTTCATTCCCTTTGGTCACGACGACGTGCTCGTAATTATCGTAATACAGCGGCAATTTTTGAACGAGTTCTTTGTAAGCATATCCTCTATAATATGGAAAATGGGTTGGCTGATGAACAAATAGTTGATGGAAAAAATACCCAACATTCAAAAGAAATAGACCAGCAATTCCTAGAACAACAATACTCCTCTGCATTTGAGTGAATGCTTTTGTCACTGCAAGAACTCCCAAGCCGACAAGAATGTGTATAGGAAGCATTGCCAAGAAAAAACGGTGTATATTCGGTGTTTCACCGCTTATGATGGAAAGTGTTGCTGGCACAAGCAAAAACCAAAACACACTCAATATGCCATATCTCAGTTTCTTTTTAAACGACTGATAAATCCCAATGAGCAAAAATGGACATTCAATCAAAAGTAAGACTCCCATGTGCGGTATTTGTTCACGTCTTGGTTGCTCGCTTTGGAAAAATAGAAAGTCGCTCGAAAGGTAGCTAGCGAAATTTATCAGCATGTACCTTGCGTAGGCAATCGGTTTGTTATGAACAATTCTTGCCTCAATTGATGACTTGCCTGCTACCCCATCTTCACGAATTTCTTCATCCAAAACAAGCTGTACATCTTGGCTGGAAAAAACGTTTATTTGAGAAAATCTTCCTCCTGCAAAGCCAACGGAAAGTGAAATAATTGCACCAAGTACAATGAAGCAAATTATCACAAACATACGTTTTGCTTGCGCGTTGTAGGATTTCCAAAACATACTTGCAAACAAAACGAAAAACGGAATTGCAAACAGTCGTGTAACCGTATAAGTTAAGAAACTCAAAAATATTGCTATGAGCATAAACACGATATACATTCCTTTTCTTTTTTCCAACCAGATAAACCACAAAAATAACGCAAGATAAAAAAATACAATACACACGAGTGGATCACTTTGAACCCTAGAGAGCTCTATACCTAATGGAGAAATTGCAGCAAGAAGAGTGGCTATGGCAGACAATCGTTTGTCCCCAGAAAAACGAAGCACTAAAAGATATGTTAACAAAACAAACAATACACCAAAGATAACTGAAGGAAGCCGTACAGCAAACTCAGTTAATCCAAAAATAGCGACCCACGGAATTGTTAAATATGAATATACTGCTGCTTTTGAATCTCCAAAGGATTCAAAAATAAGTGGCATAAATCGCCCATATTCATCACGACCTGTTTTTAACACAGAATAAGCATTGTATCCGTATGCAGCCTCATCCGCATGAAAACCACTAGGAATATCGGACACATACGGGAGACGCAAACACATAGCTAACACTATGATCGCGAAGAGTATCCATTTCTCGAATCGTTCAAATAATTTCATAAAGTGGGAACATCCTTGAACAGTATATATAGTATATAATAGATATCAATATGGTGCGTCGCCATACGTATTTATTTATCGTTATTCTCTTTTTCTTATCCCTCGTCGGATGCTTATTCTATAAAACTATCATCTATGGACAGATTCCGTTTCCCGGTGATTTACTGCTTTCAGAATACGCACCATTTCGCCATACAGAATATTTTGGATACGCAGCAGGTGGGATACCAAGCAAAGGGCAATACTTCGATGTTGTGCGGGAACTATACCCATGGAAGACACTCGTCATTGAATCAATAAAACAAAAAACACTTCCGTTATGGAACCCGTATAGCTTTGCAGGCACTCCACTATTAGCTAATTATCAATCACAAGTTTTCTATCCACTTGGAATACTTTATCTTGTCCTCCCGCAATCTATCGCTTGGACCATTATGGTGATGTTACAAATATTTTTAGGACTGGTATTTACGTATCTGTTTGCACGCGTCATAGGGCTATCGCTACCTGCCGCAATTGTTGCTGCCATAGCGTTTAATCTCTCAAGCTTTTCCAGCGTCTGGATAGAATTTAATACTGTTTGGCACACAATTCTCTGGCTCCCCTTGCTTCTCTATATTATTGAACGAGGTATCTCACAAAAAAAATTATCGCTCAAACAACAACTTGTTTTTATATTTGCTCTTTTTTCCAGCATGACTGCAGGACATCCTCAAGACTTCATCAACACATTTTTATTTTTGACGCTCTATCTACTGTTCCGTGTTCTCACGAATACTGAGTGGAAGAAAAATGAAAAATTTATTTTCGCGGTCAAGACAATGGTGCCAATTATCGCCATTCCATTTTTACTCGCATCCATACAGCTCTTGCCAACCATCGAACTCTTTACACTCTCTGCCCGTGTACCACATGACGTAGGTCATATTCTTTCCACTATGCTTATCCAACTCTGGCAATTACCTCTCATCATCTACCAAGACTTTTTTGGAAATCCCGCAACAAAAACATACACCATACCGGACACGTATGTAGGAAAAACACTATCGATTGGTGTCACAGGATTTATGCTCGCCATCTGGTCGCAGATTTCTAAGCGGAAAAACTGGCATACATCATTTTTTACAATTACAGCATTTGTTATGCTCCTTCTCTCCATCCGGTCACCATTCACAGCATTTGTATATCAATTCCCTATCCCAATCCTTTCAACTGGTACTCCTACAAGAAATTTATTTATTCTCTTGTTTGCTCTCTCAATACTTGCTGGATTTGGTATTGAGACACTTATCAGAAAAGAATATCAATTAAAGAAACCCATCATCATTAGCTTCATTACACTCTGCATTACATGGCTCGTCGTTGTTCTTTTGCCAAAATTTGTTCCTTTCCTTGTTCCATTGGTGTTGAAAAAAAGTGCAATGATTATCACTGCCCTCCTTCTTAGTTCACTCGCGCTTAGCATAGCAACGAGATATAAAAAAATCTTTGTCTATGGCTTTATTGTGCTTATGGCGCTTGAGCTTAGTTACAGTTTCTTAAAATTCAATCCCTTTGTCCCATCATCTTTTCTCTATCCGGAAAACGAAGTGTTTACCTATTTGCAAAAAAATGCAGGTCTATACCGCTCATGGGGATACGGGACTGCAAGATATGAATCTAATCTCAATGCCCAATATTATACCTATTCAACAGACGGAACAGATCCATTAAACCTCAAGCTGTATAACCAATTTATGCAGGGTAGCAAAGACGGGTATCTCTCTCGAATCTTTAGTCGATCCACTCGATCCGATGCGGGGTTTGCCCCGGGATACGGAGCACGTGACCTTCCTGATAATCCGTATCGATTACGTATCATGGATGTGACAGGTGTCAAATATGTTCTCGACAGGCCAGAAAATCCCAAAGACAATTTTACTTTTGATACTTCCCGTTTTAAACCGGTAACAACGCTCAAAAATAATTACATACTATTTGAAAACATCCTTGTCTATCCGCGCGCATTTTTGGCATCAAAGTATCAAACGTATACCTCTGTAGACTCTTTTGAAAAACAATTTTTTTCTAAAGACTTTAATCCAAGAACTACGCTTCTCTTACCAAGTGGTACGACACCAATTCCTGTACAAAAAACTGATAATGCGACCGCTACAATTATCTCCTACAAACCAGAAAAAGTTGTCATACAAACAGAAAGTGATGCTCCACAGCTTTTGTTTCTCTCAGATGCATACGCTCCAGGATGGACTGCCACAATTGATACCAAGCAAACAGAAGTGTTCCGGGCAAACTACGCTTTTCGGGCTGTTGCAGTACCTGAGGGATCACATACTATCCGATTCATATACACACCAGTCAGCGTTCAATTAGGAATTATTGGGACGGGCATCGGCATCGGGATACTCGGAATCTTCATCTGCCTTGGTGCAATGAAACGAAGGAAATAATCTCATTCCCTCAAATAAAAGTAAGAACTATCAGCACTATAATCGAAAGAAGTGCAATACTTATATAGAGCGTCCAATGAGAAGGCTGATACTGAAATGTTACTGTTGAAACACCAGATGGAACTTGAACAGCACGGAAATTATAATTTGCACGATAGATATGAGCATCTATCCCATTCACCGATGCAGTCCATCCTGGGTAATATGAATCTGATATATAGAACATCGCGGGTACATCAGTATCAACATTGAAACTCAATGAGTTCACTGTCGAAGTATGAAGTTTTGCAGATCCTGTTCCTACAACGATATCTGTTAGCAAAGTTTCATCAAGTATCAAAGTCTTGGATACATCAATTTCATTATTTTTTAGCATTTGTAATGCTTCGGCATCGGAAACTGATTGTTTTACATCATAATATAATCCAAAACGTGGAAGTACCATATTATTTTTATACACATCAAACTGTTCGTCTTCATATACCTTTGTCAGATCCTTCTCAAAACGCGAAGACAAGAAATATTCAGAAGCAGGATTTTTTCCTTTATCAACGACAACGAGTTCAGTTCCTGAAAAATCCAATATGTGTTTCAAATTTTCATTTTTATTCAACAAAAATTTATTCACTGGTAATTTATCACTTGCCTTCCCATCGAGTGTCGTGAGCAATATCGCAGTACGCATCGAGTAAAAAGAATTGTATGTCTCAACAGACTGTACTCCCAAATATGTCGGCAATTCCGGTTCCGCTAGTCCATACACTCGTCCTAACGTATCTTTTGTATAGTCTTTGATAAATGCTGCTACCTTGGTATCTGGATACAAAAATTTATTATTAGAAAATGTAAGAAACCGATAACCCAAGCGGAACAAATCAAAGTACGTAATACCGCAAACGGCCAAAACAAAAAATGCCGTGATAATTTTTGGCTGTATTTTCTTTGCTAGTGTATATGCGATAAAGCTACCAACAAACAACACCATGATAGCTATCGGAAATTTCAGATTCGTGAGAGTTGGAGCTTGTGTATGAGCAACTTTCGTAAGAACATAAGATACTCCTAAGATTCCAAGTGTCACAAGTGCATACCCTATAACCCATTTGCGTTTTTTAGATTCCTCATTTGAGGCAATAAACGCAGACACACCAAATCCCGCAAGCACAGAGCCAGAAAAAAGGGCCGTATAAAATATACGTGCACCATAGCCACTTGTAATAAGCGGAATCTTCAATATATAGAGAATCTGCGCAACGCCATCAAGAGAAAATACGATACCTATAACAAACAGAATAGAAAAAAATCGTATAAACCAATTTTTTCTATTTGTTATTGCCCCATACACTGCAAAAAACAATGGCACAATGCCAAAATATCCACATTGTTCAATGTACCCCATGGTTAAATCATGTGTGGCGGGATGGCCAAAAAAATCAGGAGCTAAAAGTCTTACCAATTGGAATGGTTTAAGTAACCCCCCAGCAAACACTTCATATGAATCAGCAATACCGCGATAGGAATATTGAAACATTTCGAAACTCGGAAGTATCTGTATGCCCCCTATTCCAAATCCAAATACCGCTGCGAATAACAGTCGGACGTATACCCATATCTTTGCTTGTGCTTGCAATCCATAGAGAAAAATAAATACACTGCTAACGATTAATTCATAACCTAAATATTGCAGGTGACCAGCAAATACGGAGGTAGCAATTGACACCCCTAAGATCGGTAAATATATTCCCTTTTTTGTATCAATATATTTCTTTGCAGAATATAAAAACAATGGCAACCATATAATTACATTTCCGTCAGATCCGAATTCTAAAAGACCTACCATCAGTGAACTGTATGCAAAACTAATGCCAGAAAGTATCGCGGCTGCTGTATTTTTTATCAGCTCACGAACGAGCAAATACATAAAAAATCCAGCGCCAACAAGCTGAAATAACAGCAAGATATGCCATGATGAAATCTCACCTAAACCAAAGAATATATTGAGCGGATAAAACACCATTGGCTTCATACCCGCCATAAAAGGCATTCCCATAAACTGATAGGGATTCCAAAAAGGAATAATGCCACTAGTTAGTGCTTCATACGTGAGATGTCTCCAAGGATAAAGCTGCATAATGCTATCCTGCATATACGGATTCTTCAGTAATATTGTACCTGCTAGATGCCAAGGCGAATAATTACTCACCAACAAATCGAGCGGTAACAAGATTAGCCCCTGAAAAATCGGGTAAATAAATATGAGGGATAGAACAAAAAATATACCTAATGGGACAAAAAATAATAATTTCTTCATACTAGATTCTATTTTTTCAAGGAAGCGAATACCCGTATGCATTCATTCTATCAGAAATCTCTTTGGTGATTCTGGAAACGATTGTCTTTTGTATATACACACAAGACGGTTTACCAGAATTATTGAGTTGAACATACTGTTGTGCATCAACGCGTGATAATGCAAACGACTCGATATCCCCACCTCTACACGCACCGACATAAAATACTGGTGGATAATTGACAAACATTTCATTCCGTGCATTTTGATAGATAATAAATTTTGGCATAATAGATGTGTACCAAGAATATCTATATGCAGTCGGCACACCTGCAACAAAATAGATTGGATCTTCCCACATTTCAACAAACATCGTATCCCCTGTTTTGGAAAGCATTTTAATAATTTCTCCTTTTACAAAATAATTTCCGTAGCCCGTCGTAAATTCCGTCGATGTATCAATAGACTCATGCATAAATGATTGAGGTGAAAAGCATACATACACTAAGACAGAAACCATTACGCATGTTGCTATAACGGCAATATCTTTTCGTTTTTTCTCATTCCACACGTCTGTAATACCAACCGCAATGCAGCTTAAAAATACGCCGTACCATGGAATCATATGAAACGCATCATAATAGAGACTCCCGATAGGAACGACCCGAAGATTAGAAATCGCAAGTAATCCTAATAAAATACAGATAAGTAAATATCGTTTTTTAAAAAACAATTCATATCCAAATAATATGCTCAACACAATTGAAAGAATGAATAACATATTTTGAAAAATATTACCAAGGCCATCGATAATCACAACTATTGGATACGCCACTATCGCTACCAACGTATCTATCGTCCAAGGCTGGACTGAAACTTCATGCTGTAAATTTGTTACGATGACGTTAAATATATATTCACGAATCGGAAGAAATACCACAGTTATAAGATGTAGGAATGCAAACACGCCAAATCCAATCCAAAGAGGTTTTCTATTTTCTTTATCCTTCCATCCCAAAACAAAAAGAATTCCAAGCGCAATAAACGCCCATGGCATAAACGGCTCACGCATCCAAAAGATAAACCAAGAGCAAACTCCAGCTAGAATATATTCCCAAGACAAAATACGCTTTTTCTGTAACAGATGTATGATCAACAATGTAAAATACATCATTGGGTATACGATCATTCCTTCTGCTAAAAATCGATCTCCAAAAATATAAAATTTTGTCAATTCAAATACACCAAGAGACAACAACATAGGAAATCCAAAACGAACTATAAGCAAAGATCCACATATATTGGCAAACATAAGTGCTGCGATACGGTGATATTTCACAAGTTCAAATAACGTTTCTGGATGTGTCACAAACTGAATAGCTGCGCTCATATACGCCATGAATGGCTGATGATTAAAAAATATTTGACTGTACAATCGTTTCCCCTGAAGAATGAAGTTCCCTGCACCAAAGTTAAAACAATCGTCAAAACAACCAAACGCTCCAACGCGCTTGAGAAGAAAATATGAAACACCAACAAACAGTAATTGATACAAAACGAAGAAAAATAGTGTACGAATAACCGAATTTCTCTGTATATGCTTCATGAAAGAACAGACTATTAGTGATTTATAATTGACTATCTTCAGTTTTCCACAGTTTTGATTGTTTTTGACGTTTTGCAAAAATCTGCATATATCGAAGCATAGCAAGTATATATCCCTGAATGAACAGCATATCTCCTCGTAAGATCGCCTGCAGAAGTCGAATCGGCGTCCATAGTATATGAGAGGCAAGAATTGTCGGATCACTCAAATTTTTCCAAATAAAGATGAACTGATTTCTAAATGAAATTCGTTTCACATCACTCGTTGTGTATTTGCTTTTTATAACACCTGATTCGTGATAATGCCCTACGATACTCTTTGATTCAAATACTATCTTCCATCCTGCTTTTCTTGCACGATAGGAAAGATCAATATCTTCCCAATAAAATGGATTAAACAAGGTATCCATACCGCCCAACGTATTCCACATACTTCTTCTGAACGCTCCACTTCCGCCAGAAACCCATGCAGTATCTGACTTGTCTACTTCGCCACGCGCGTGAATGTAATATCCTTTTCTCCATTGGGCTACACCTCTTCCTCGAAGTATTGTTTTTTCGTTTTCCCAACTTTTTTCCAAACATCCAACAGCAAATACATTATCATCCTCAAAATGAGCGAGTAATGGTGATAGGTATCCTTTTTCAGGTTCCACATCGGTATTAAGCAAAATGACGATGTCACCTGTAGCCTTCGCCACACCAGAATTTACATTCCCTGCAAACCCCTGTCTTTTTTTGTTGGCTACCACAATGACATTTGGAAAATTCTTTTTAAGGTATTCAACTGAACCATCACTTGAAACGTCATCACACACGATAATCTCTGCGTTAGGAGTAACTTCAATTGTTTTCTTCAGGTGCTTTTCCATCAAATACACACCATTCCAATTTGGAATAACAACAGAAACTGAGAGAGATGTTTGTTTCATAATTTACTTATATTGTACCGCAATCTCGTGCATTCCGTCAGGAATGACACAGCCAAAGAAGAGATAATTCACGCGCTGTATCTCAACTTTTGTACCATCAACAAGCACTTGCCAATGCGGATCCATCATATTTCCAATTACCAAGAAACGGGAGTTCGTAGTCTTTGATTGCAATATCATCCTATCCCCTTCGTACGAAACTATTTCCACAGTGTCATCTGTCATGGGTTCACCCACGATAAACGGCTCTCCCTCCAACACTGCACATTGCCCTGCAATGCATTCTTTTGTGTATAACCGTTCTATGACTGCTTCTTTTGATTGTTCAAAGAAAAACTGCTCAGCAAAATATACACGTGGAACAACATCAACCACCGAATAGAGTTTCGTCACACCCTCTTCACTCAAAAGTCGTACATTTTCTGACTTAATCTCATCCATTGAAAGAATGTAACGAACATTTAATAACGACAATAACGGCGACGTAATTGTTTTAGGTGCAATGATTCGATTAAATCCAAATGGTGGATTGATATTCGGTTCCCCTCGTTCCATTGCAGCTATATATTCTTCATACCGACTGTTATATAAAGGATCATACCCTGCAATCGACTCAATGTTGTAAAAGCTTAATACATTTGGAGGCACAAGTCGGTCATCTGTTGCAATAACTCGAAATGGCTTCTTCATCTGTGTCAATCGCTCAATTATTTCTGTCTTCGGATAAAAATATGTTTGGTCAGTAAATGGAGTAAATTTCCAACCAAAACGAGCGAGTTCAAACGACAGAAGCACGAACAATCCAAAACACATACCCACACGCACAAAATTCCAAGATGATCGGATACCCATAAGAATTATGGATATACCAAATACTAATGCATATATTGCTGTTGGAAGAATAAGATTACGCCTCACAACCAATACATCGCTTTCTGAAATTGACAATATTGAAGGGTAATACGCAAACAACCACGAGGCGCCAATACCGATACCAACAACGAGGATACCAAAAAGTAATTTTTTCTTATTGTTTTTCAATAGTTCTGACATTCCATATGCGGCAAGGACCGAAAAGGCAAAATCAACAACACCCAAAAGTCTTGTCGGCTGCAGAGATGAAAGAAATGGAATACGAAGCGTAAATGGAAGCCGAGCAATAGGCCCGTCAACAGCAAACAAAAGACTTACAGCGCTCACCACTACCCAAAACATCGTTGCTTTTGTTATCCCTGCAAGTGCGAGCACAAGCCCTACAACGCCGATATATCCCACCATTTCACCATAGTTCCACGTACCCCAATAATTGAGGGTGGTTGGATTTCCAAAAAAATCAGGTACGACAAATTGCAATAGATGACGAATCGGAATAAAAAAACCTTCTGCATTCCATATGCTCCCTTGAGACCGAGCGCTTGTTGCAAATACAGATACAAATCGCATCCACACCGGAGATGTCAGTATGACAATAACAAGCGGCACCACGACATGCATGCTGTACACTTTCGTTAATTTACTATTTCTTCTACTTACTATTGCGTACGCAATAAATACAACCATCACATAAAAAAACGTCTGTATGTGTCCTGCAAAAAATGATGACACAATCGCAAAAATAAATGCCAATCGCCATGGAATTTTTCTTTGTGATACATGGAGCTTATCAAATGAAAGCAATATCAAAGGAAGCCAAAGAATTGTTGAACCGATTGTTCCCCATGTAAGCCAAGCGACTGAAAATCCGGAAAATGCAAAACATAGTGATCCAACAAGACATGCAAGTGGATCAATACCTTTATGCCGTAGAAACACGTACAAAAAAATTCCGCCTAATAAAGTCTGACTGATAATCAGTATGGACCATGCGGTTATAAACGGGAACACGAAAAACAACAGGTTTAATGGATAGAGTGCACCAGACTGGATGTTGCCAAGAAGCGGTACCCCTGAAAAAGACGTTGTATCCCAAAGAGGCATGTGCCCTGCTTTCAATGCGTCAATCACCTGCATTCTCCATGGAATTTGCTGTCTGATTGGATCCGTTATCAAAAAATTTTTATACGGTACGCCATTTTGAAAGGTATGTGCATATGCATCTCTCCACGGATGATATAACCCAACAAGATCGTCAGATGGAATAGGTACAGTACCAAATAGAATTGTTTTATAAAAAAATCCAAGAATGACGAGTATCAGCATAGTCAATATGAAGAAATCGCGATGCCGTTTAATAAATACCGCAATAGTATTGAAAAAATTTACTTGCATACAGAAAGTAATAATTCATCGAACTGTTCAGTAAATTTTGTTTTTGAAAACGTTCCAGCTGTTTTTTGTGCTGACGATACAATACTCTTCATATCCTTACTCTTAGTGACCATCGACGTTGTATCTAGTAACTCATCAATTGTGCTCCACAAATAGCCGTTTACACCTTGTTTAACAATTTCCGGCTGTCCTCCGGCGTTATATACGATAGGTACACATCCGTTGCCCATTGCTTCAACAGTTGTCATACCAAAATGTTCCATGCGTGTTGGATCTGTTTCACCAAAACCCGCCGCATGCCAATAGATAGATGCTTTGTTATATAACTCCTGAAGTTTTTCATACGAGCAGTTCAGCTCAAATTCAATCGCATAACCTTTTGCCATTTCAACGAGTGCATATACGTAGCTTTCATCTGTTGGCAACACACCTCCAGCAAGCACTAATTTCCAACCATTTGTTTGTTTCTTTTTTGTCATTTCAATAAATGCACGAATGAGTACATCCTGCTTTTTTGCTCCATATAACGAATTAAATCTTCCAACCGACAAAATGATTTTTTCTTTTTTCGTTTGCTTCGCGCGTGTACTATCCACGGGAGGGTAAATAACAGTCACAGGAAGTGATAATTTTTTATCAAGATGCTGTTTTGTAAATTCAGAATTCACCACAATTGACTCATACTTCGCTGCTTTCCATGAGGTCATAGCAACGTGAGCAAACGGCACTTGGAAATGAATAATATTATGTCGTGCCATCGTCATCGGAACACTTCCATCGCTTAAGAAAAATAATACATCATATTTAGAAGATTCAATAAGTTTTCTTACAAACAGACTTGTACCAAATACATTAGGAACGGTTTTTACATGCGAAAGATCAAGTCCAAACCGATCTGTTGATACTCTAAGAATTGATGGGTCATCCCAAAAAATCGAAACATCGTTCGTCTTTGACCAATGCTCAGCGAGCGTCAGTACATACCGCTCGCCTCCACCTAACGAGTCAAAATATGGATTATATATTCCAATTTTTAGTTTTTTTGTTTTTTTGTCCATAGCGCAATACCAAATAATGTTATGATTCCTAGTCCTGATGCAATCATTCCAATACGAAAACCAATTGGATGATATCTATACTCTATTGTATGCTCCCCAGCAGGTACCGCAACAGCCCTGAAATCATAATCAGCTCGATATACGTTCGTTTTTTTCCCATCAATTGTTGCGACCCACCCTGCATCAAACACATCAGACAAAAACAATAGTTTCGGTACATCGCTTGACGTATTAATTTTCACAACGTTTGGAGAATAGAAAATAATTTGCGCTTCACCGTTACCCGCCTGTGGCTTGATGCTAGGCTCCACTTCCAAAAGCAATGTATTTCTTCTATCAAAGTCTGGAGCAAATAACCTGTCAATGATCTTCTGATCATCAGCTATGACTTCAACATTGGATGCTAAGAATGCCCGTGGATAGCTTTTTTCGTACACATATACTTCATATTGTCCATCTTCATATGTTTTCTTCATTTCACCTGCTTCATATTGCCACACAGGAAATGCCCACACATTTCTCCCATCACTCACTCGCTGCAAAATATACCGAACACCGAGAAGCTGTAACGCCTGATCTTTATACTTTCCATATTTGTCAAACATAACAACAGATCTTCCCCCCGGAGCAACAATACCATTGGAGGTGGCATTTATAAATTCTGCAAATCGACCCTGATACATCGCGTCATAACCTTCAATAAGAGGAATCTTCGATGTCATACCCGTTTCACCGCCAATATTTCCAAATACCCGATATGTCCCAATTTCACGTTTCAGGTGTGCAAGTACGTTCATTTCCGGATAGACAAATTTCTTTTCATCAAACGGCATCCATTTAGATACATACCGATACATATCAAACATCGTTAATACAACAAACAGCATCATAAGCACTGAATACCATTTCATTTTTTTGATAAACCCAGAAGTCATAATAACAAGCGCAATGCCAAAAAGAGCTGTTGGAAGCAAAAGGTTTCTTTTGGCAATAATGTTTCCATCATTTGTGAAGGGCTGCAGTACCAACATAATAAACCACACGATAGCTATGACAAGAACAAGTGAACTGGCAAACAGAAGATAGTTTGTTAACTTTTTTGACTTCCATGCATCCATGAGTGCATCTACTCCAAAACCAGCAAGTGCAGACAAAGATAAACTAAACAGAATGATGATACGTGATGCTGCACTTGTTGAAACGACTGGCAACTTCAACGCAAAGAGTAAATCATTGAGTGGCGTTGGATACGCCAAAAAAAGTGAAAAAACAGCAAGCACGCTAAAAAATCGTATATATCCTTTCATACTTCTTGTCATTGCGTAGAGTGCAAGAACAAGTGGAATAACCCCAATATAACTTGCCCATTCAGCATAATGTCCAAACCAATCATTTCGAGTCACTGGATTTCCATAAAAATCCGGAGAAAACACCGTCACAATATACTTCCATGGGATAACCTCTCCTTTAATAAAACTGGAACTCCGAGTAGATGACACATACACCTGAAGCGTCAACAAAATTTGTGGCATTGCAACCACCACTCCTAGCATTGAAACGATACCTAGGAGTAACCCTTGTTTAAACTTTCGTGTAGAAAGAGTAACAAACACTATATACGCTAGTATTGCGCCTGTCACATACAGGGATATTTGAAAATGTCCCGACACAAACGAACAGGCAATACTTCCTCCAAGAATAATCAAATACCACCAATTATTTTTCTTCACATACGAAGTCACTGCCCATAATGCATACGGCAAACACAATGCGGCATAGCCAAGCGTACCGTAGGCCATCCAAGTTGTCATAAATCCACAAAACAT
>Ga0172375_10003151_pt1 | contig 25285 bp, 19 predicted proteins | sample LakKiv1m_FD_114537 | JGI IMG/M metagenome (GOLD analysis project Ga0172375, IMG submission 114537) | Freshwater microbial communities from Kabuno Bay, South-Kivu, Congo - kab_092012_11.1m | ecosystem: Environmental > Aquatic > Freshwater > Lake | place: Democratic Republic of the Congo...
CGGCGGCGGCCAGCCGGCGCGGGCGGACGAAGTACATGGGGATCCACATGCCCGGTTCTGTCTGCACGACAATCTTCTCGCGAATGCAGGTGGGACCCTCCTGTCGCTCGGTGACGCGTGCCTCCATGGGAACGGGGCGGGTGATGGCCGAGCGTGCCCAGTTTCCGAAAACGCGGTGCCTGTGGTTCTGCCATTTCCCGAAAGCCTCGGCAGTATCGCCGGCAAAACAGGTCCTTTCCTCGTGGAACCGTTCGTCAAAGTATGCGGACGGTTGGCGGAGCTGGTAGGGATATGACCTGGTGACGGCGGCGTCGGTTGCGACGGTGACAGCGGTTCTTCCGTTCAGTATCACCCGCACCTGTTCATGCCCGGAGAGATCCGCGGGACCTTGCAGCCTGATCTCTGCGAGCCTGCCTCGTGAAAGCGTAGCGGGAATCCCCTCCACTGACCAGCCGGCCGGTCCGTCACACTTGGCCGATATGTTGTCCATATCCTGCAGGGCGTATACCCATGCCGACGATTCCGTCTTTCCCTTGCGGACGCGGAAACGGGAAAACTGCTGATTGGCCGAGAAGCGGCCGGCAGTCGAGAAAGGCAGCTTGTCGAGATGGGAAAGGATCATCATCCCCGCCTTGCGTTCCTCCTCCAGTGCCCAGTGATCGAGCAGGGGTATGAGGTCGGCAGGCTTCCAGGCAGGGGTTCCGTTCTCAATGCGATGGGAAAGCGGCACGGGTGATTCCGATGCCCATCGCTTCCAACCGTCGGGTCCCTCCGCGAGCGCCACAAAGGCGTTGCATACGAGGGAGTGGTGGGGAGGGATCCTTATGGAAGCGCCGCGCAGTTCCATGATGCCGTCGGTCGAAGTCGGCGCAAAATCGGCTTTTGTGTAGGAAGCCATTCCGTCCAGCCACCCGGTGTCGGCGCCAAGAACGGTCCACAGTCTCTCGTCTGCGCTGGCGTTGACGAGGCGCATGGACTTGTCCTTTGGTGCGGTGTGGCTGCCCCAGTACTGGTCGAGCCAGAGGTATCGTTCGGGTTTACCGTCGATGACTACGAACGAGCGTTCGACCCAGCCGTGGAAGTGGCACTGGAGCCAGGGGTTGATCCAGCGGACCTCGTCACAGACGTTCGAAAGACGCATCTCTATTGATATCGCGCCGCGCGCGGCATCGAAGGACAGTATCTTATCAAGCATGAGGCCGTCGAGGTAGGCCGGGTTGGCCTTGTCCTTCCACCCGAGGATCCCTGCGATGGCGTTCGACGTGTTCCACTTGTATCGCATGTGAATGCGGAATCCGTCCGGGGAGGAGGATGATTCGAGTACCAGGTGCGGTGTGACGTAGCTGGAGCCGGGGTAGCGTTCGGGGGAGACGAGGACGCGCATCAGCCCGCCGTCCAGGCCCTGCGGCTGCCTGACCAGTTCGCCACGGTCCTTCAGGCGCCATGACATCACTCGCCCACCTTCAACGGGAGAGACGACGATATGGTGGCGGTCATTCTTCCAGACGAGCGGTTCACGGGGCAGTGCGGGGGCTGGTTGGGTCTTCATGGGGAGCCAGTGTTCAGATTGCGTCGTGTCGTGTCAAGCGTGGTGGGGACGTGTCCACTTGCGGAAAACTCCGGAGATCTCACGCCAAGGCGCGAAGTCGCAAAGGAGAACCGGAGAGCAGGTTTGTGTGAGCGATCGCTTAAGGACATACTTGCGGCATGCGCATTGCTGTCCTATCCTGCCGTCCTTTTATCGGGGGATATCACCATGAAGGAGAAACAGCGGGTGGTGCGTGTGGCGATTGCGGGACAGGGCCGGAGCGGCTATGCGATACATGCCGCGTGGCTGCGGCAGGATGCGGAACGTTACCGGATAGTTGCTGTGGCGGACCAGCTCGAAGAGCGGCGGAAGCAGGCGGAATCCGAGTTCGGCGCGCGGTCGTATGATGACTGGCGCGACATGTTGAAGGCCGGCGAATTCGACCTGTTTGTCAATTCCCTGCCGACACCGCTGCACGTGCCGGCAACCGTTGCGGCACTTGGCGCAGGTGTCCATGTTGTCTGCGAGAAACCCATGGCCCCCACGGTGAAACAGTTTGATTCGATGGCCATGGCTGCGCGGAAAGCACGGCGGTACCTGTTCCCGTTTCAGAATAACAGACTCCAACCGTTCTTTCACAGGATGAGGGAAGTTATCCGGTCAGGGATCCTGGGTGACATCCTGTACGTGAGGAGCTCGTGGTCGGGTTTCAGCCGCCGCTGGGACTGGCAGACCTTCCAGTGCAACCTCGGAGGGGTGCTCATGAACACTGGACCCCACGCTATTGACCAGGCGCTGCAGTTGTTCGGCGAGAAAGAGGAGCCCCGCGTGTTCTGTCGCATGGAGTGCCGCAACGAGCTGGGTGGCGATGCGGATGATTTCTGCGCGCTGACGCTCTACGGGAAGAAGTCGCCAACGGTAGAGATCCTTCTGTCGTCGTACCAGGCCTATCCCCAGGGCGAAATGTACCACCTGTCCGGCACGCGAGGCGGGATGGCGGGTAACGCCACTAAGCTGACGTGGCGGTACTACGACGTGCGGAAGGCGCCCAGGCAGGTGCTCTGGCCGCAGTGGTCCGAGAAGCGTGCCTATCCCAGGGAGACGCTGCCGTGGAAAGAGGAGACGTGGGAACTTGATGCCGCGATAGCGGCGGGCGCAAAGAGCGGCTATACCCTCCCGTCCTTCCAGTCCGGCGTTCGCGGGTTCTACGCCAACGTTTACGAGGTCATCGGGTGTAGGGAGAAACCTTTGATCACTGTGGCCGAGGCACGCAGACAGATTGCCGTACTGGAGGAATGCCGGAGACAGAACCCGCTGCCGGTCAAGTGGCGGCGCTGGGTGCCCGGCAAGGGCCCGGTACGGTAGGGGGGAACACCCCTCACCTCAATCCTCTCCCCCAAGGGGAGAGGAAGCGGACAGGCGCGAACGAGCAGCCAGGTGGCGAACCGTTGTGAATCGAATGTTCTGCACGGCACCCCCTCTCCCTTGAGGGGAGAGGGTGGGGTGAGGGTGGCAAGCGAGAAGACCATGAACCAGTACCAGGTGTTTGAGACATCGTTCCGCGCAGATAGTATCCCCGCGAACCCGTGGGCGGATTTGGACCTGAAGGTTCGCTTTTCGGGGCCCGGGGCTGCCGCGCTGACGGTCCGCGGATTCTATGACGGCGGGCGGTGTTGGCGGGCCCGGTTCACACCGTGGACTACCGGAACGTGGAGCTACAGGACCGAGTGTCGCCGGCTGCGGGCGTTACACGGGCTGAGTGGCAGTTTCACCGTGACTGCGCCCGCGGACGATACCCCGCTGCACAGCCACGGCGGGATCCTGCGGATTCACTCGAGTGGCCGCTGCCTGGCCTACACGGACGGGACGCCGTTCTTCTGGCTGGGGGATACGTGGTGGTTCTGCCCGTCGGACCAGGTTGCGCTGAACAAATCGAACCGGCCCGGCATCCCATCCATGTACCGGCACCTGCTTGAGGTGCGGCGTCGCCAGGGTTTCACCGTGTTGCACATGGCCTTCCTGGGCAAGATCGGCAGGACGGGTGTAACGGACTTTCTCAAGACATTGCGCAAGCCGGCTTTTGACGCGGGATACTGGAGGACGGTGGACTGCTACATCCGTGAAGCGAACGACGCAGGGCTTATACCGGCCATCGCGATTGGCTGGGCCAACTCGCTGGACAAGGCTGACATGGCGGCCTACCGCCATCTCTGGAGCTACGTGGTGGCGCGGTACGGGGCATTCGCCGTCACGTGGTTGGTCTGCGGCGAGTACAACGTGGCCATCGATGGCCAGGTGCCGCGACGCGTGGCCAACGCCCTGGCGCTTGGCCGGCACATCCGGCAGGCGGACCCATATCGGCGCGCCATGACGATCCACCCGTGGTACTACCTTGGCGACAAGCGTCAGGCATGGACCGAGCCGTGGTACGACTTCACCATGTTCCAGGGCGGCCATAACGGGGACGATGCGACACCGCCGTCCGCGCCCTATGGTGAGGCATACCGACGGAAACCCGCACGCCCGGTGATCGAGGGCGAGACCAACTACGAGGCCATCCTCAACAAGAACACGGTGACGGCCGGCGGCGTGCGGCGGGCCGCTTGGCACGCGATGCAGCACGGGTGCGCCGGGTTCACGTACGGTGCGCACGGGCTCTGGTATCCCTATTGGCGTCGGAGTGACAAGACCTTCGTGAACTGGGGCAGGCCGGTGCCATGGTGGGAGTCTGTCCGCCTGCCGGGCGCGGACCACGTGGGGGTTATGAAGCGTTTCTACGAACGGCTGCCCTGGTGGCGCATGCAGCCCTGGCCCGAGGCGGTGCACACGACACTCAACGTGAAAGATGGTGCCCGTCCGAGTGTCCGCGGCTGCACCAGTCCACTGGTGGTTGCCGTCTACTTCCCGCCCAAGTTCCCTGCGCGTGTGGATGTTACCTTGGCGCTGCCCCGCGGCGCACGGCCCGCGACTGCCGTCTGGTTCGATCCGCGCACCGGCGCCGAACGGTCCGCGCCGTTGCCTCGGCGGCAGGGTGCCGGCCGATGGCGCCTGCCCGCGCGGCCGGACAGCCGGGACTGGGTACTGGTATTGCGCGCAGCCGAAGATTGACAATGTGGTCACATGTGGTTACATTATGACCATGAAGCGTTCCAAGAGACCCCTGGTGTATTCGCCCGCGGAACGGAGTGTGGTTTCGGTCAGGGAAGCCAAGGCGCAGTTCTCGGCCCTGGTCGCCCGTGCCGGGGCGGGGGAAGAGATCACGATTGCCTGGCATGGGCGCCCGCGCGCCCGGCTGGCGCCGCTCGAGGCCACGGGCGGGGTGTTTCGGGTGGACCACGCGTGGTTACGGTCCATGACTGTCAAGAAGCATGGCAAGCGGGCCGAGGACCTTGTGCGGGAAGACCGGGACGCGAGAGGCTGAGGCATGTACCTTGACAGCGCAATCTTTGTCAAACTGGTTGTCCGTGAACCCGACTCGGACTTCTATGCCAGTCTGGTAGACGGCCAGAACGCGATCCACACGTCCGAATTGGTGGTGGCGGAGTGTCGGTCGGCGCTGTATCGCAAGTGGCGGGACGGGGAGCTGGACCCCCGGACACGTGACCAGGCCTGGAAGCGGCTATGCGCCGGTTGGGAGGCAGGGAACGGCACGGTGCTGCATCCCTTGACGCGGACGGTCTTGGAAGAAGCGGGGGCTGTGATCGAGGCGTGTGGTTCCCGCGCGGCTGTTCGAACTCTGGACGCCATACACCTTGCATCCTGCCGCCTGACACGCGCATTTCCCCTGGTCACGAACGATCGTATCATGCGCGCTGCCGCTAACCGGCTGGGGTTGCCGCTGGGTCGCCTGCCGTCCTGAAGCGAATGGCGGCTCTGCGTAGGTTGTGGTCCCGTGCCTTCCGGAATCCGGAGATCCCCACCGCACTGCGGGCACTTCGTGCCCTGACCACCATAGAGAGTGGCGGTCTCCAGATGCTGGTGGCAGTGCGGGCACTCGAACTCCATGATACACACCTTGGGCTTGTCCAGCCCCGTACCGTGCGCGTCCGCGCGTTCTGGTACGGGGGTGGGCACTCAAACTTCATGAGGCGGAGGCTACCAGAGGCAGGACGAGACGGGAAGGGGGATTGAGGCAAAAGCGAATATCCCTCAACTTCGCCACAGTGTGTCAAACGGCAGGGCCCAGAAACGCTTGCCGAAGGGAAGAACCTTATCGCCCTGGTACAATACAACTCCGGCATGGAAGCGGTTGCCGGTCACCCCGGCGAGGTGGTTCAGCCCAGCGAAGTCACTGGACCCGACAGTTGCCGCGCTCTTCACCTCCACACCGGCCAGCAGGCCTTGTCGGCTTTCCAGCACCACGTCTATCTCCGTCCCCGTTGCAGTACGGAAGTGATGGAGCAATACAGGCGTGCGTGTCCAGGAAGCCTGTTTCCTCAGTTCGGCGACCACGAAACTCTCGGCCAGGTGCCCCGCGAGCAGCGGTTCCTGTTTAAGCCGGGCGAGATCCTGCCCAAGGAGGTGTCCCGCGATCCCGGTATCGCACATGTGGATCTTGGGAGCCTTGGTAAGCCGTTTCCCGATATTGGCGGACCAGGCAGGGAGCCGGTACGCCAGGAACAGCATTTCCAGGAGGGCCAAATGCCGCATGACGGTTGAGTGCGGCAAGGCGGCGTCACGCGCAAGATCCGCCATGTTGAGCAGCCCCGCCGTACGGGCCGCCAGCACGTGCAGGAGGTTGGGCAGGCTGGTCAGGCCGTCAATGCGGGCCAGGTCGCGTACGTCTCGTTGCAGGATGGTGGACACGTAGGAGCCGAACCACGCATCGCGACGAGCGGGATCCCGGCGCCCCACTACCTCGGGGAATCCGCCGCGCAGGATCCTCTCCGGCAGGTCTCGTGGTCCGCTGCCCGTGCCGGCGGACCATCGGGGCGAAGTGGCGAACAGGCGGGCGATGAAGTCGTCTTGCCGGCTTTCGATCTCTCCCTGCGAGAATGCGTGAAGCGGGATCACCTCCATCCGGCCGGCGAGGGACTCCGAGAGGCGCGGCAGGGATAAGACATTGGCCGAGCCGGTCAGGAGGAAACGGCCGGGTCGCCGGTCGCGGTCCACCTCGAGCTTGATAGCGGGAAAGAGTTCGGGTGCGTTCTGCACCTCGTCAATCACGGCTGTTGCGCCCAGTTGCCGGATAAACCCCGTCGGGTCACGGCGCGCCGATGCCAGGACGCTGATATCATCGAGCGTGACGTAGGTGGCCTTCCGATCCCGTGCGGTGGCCTGGACAAGGGTGGTCTTGCCGGTCTGCCGTGCGCCGTTCAGGAGGACCACGGGTGTATCGCCCAGTGCTGCCCGGATACTGGCCTCTATGTGTCGTCTTATCATGGTGTGATTATCGTCACGTCATGGTGAATATGCAAGAGAAACATCTACTCATTTACCCGGTTCACCCGCGTCACTGCTCTCTACTTCTTCTTGAACTGCGCCGGCGTCGTAGCGCTTCCAGAACTCGGCGGCGGGTATCCTATTGTTCTCGTTGTCTGACGACAATGTGCGAAGGCTTGGCATTTTGCGCAAGACATCGATTCCGTGTGTGATGTTGGCCGGCGAGAAGGCTATGTGTTCCAACTGCATGCCTTCGAGAGGAGATAGATCCGATAACTTGGTCGAGTACAGAATCAGTGTCTTGAGGGGAGATCCGTGCAACGGGTTGATGTCCACTAGGTTCTGCAGGTAGAGATACGCTGTCTCCAATGGCAATCCCTGGAGGGCTGAGATGTCGGTAATCGGCCCATCAACTCGAAGCCATTTCAGCGGCATTCCTTTCAGCGGCGTCAGATCATTGATGCTTGCCAATGGACCTCCGGCAGCGAACCACTCCAGTTTCATGCCCCGTAGAGGGGAAAGGTCGCTCACGGCTGTCTGTGCCATGTCCAAGACTCTCAGTGGGGCCCCTTTCAAAGGTGTAATGTCCCGGATGTTCTGTGCCATGTACAGAGAGAGTCCCTTCAATGGCATCCCCTTTAGCGGTCCCAAATCCGACACCGCTGTGCAACTGAACAGCGACAGGTTTGTTATCGCCATTCCGTGTAGTGGCCAGAGATCGATGATGCCTGTGGTCGAAAGGCCGACCGCGGTCAGCGGAGATCCCTTCAGGGGGGAGAGATCCTTGACATTTGTTCGATCGAGGAACAGGCGATGAAGTGGCATACCTTCAAGGGCAGACAGGTCCGAAACGCTGGTTTGCCTCAGACTGAGATCCTGCAACGGAAACCCTTTCAGCGGGGCGATGTCTGTTATCGCTACTGCCTCGCTCATGTCCATGCTGCTGAGCGGCATGCCGGATAGCATGCGGAGCGGCGACAAGTCTCTGGTTGTCTTGTCGATCCGCAGTATGAACCCACCTGCTGCATTTTGCGTCAGCGTTCCCTTTAGCCCGCTTTTGTCGAATACGGGTTTCCACTTCTTCCAGAGTTCGGCCTTGTCACCGCTCATACGACCCAGCATGGCCGCTGCCTCGGCGGTCCGGGACTGTTGCATGAAGAGGTCATATAGACTGCTGACCCACTGAGGCGGGACTTCCGAGCCTGTCTTGGGAATCTTGAGCAGTTCCTTGCACAGGGACCGACTGTTCCCGGCAAGAAGGTTGTCGGGCGCGAGTTCGAGTGCCTTGTCGTAGGCCGCGGTTGCTTCCTCCAACTGCAGCAGGCTCTGGAGCAGGTCCCCTTTCTGGCGCCAGAGGTCCGCGTTGTCAGGGGCGAGCTCCAGGGCCGGTTCGAGAATCTCCAGCGCGCCTTTGAAATCCTGCTCTTCCGTCAGTTCGCGGGCCTGCGCAACGAACACGGGTACAGTTCCCTTGAGCTGGGTCAGCCGGTCCTCCGCCGTCCGGTAGTTGGCCGTTGCCTTCCTCTCGCTGGCCATCACCCTGACCATGAATGCGGCCGAGCCCGCCAGGATTACCACCAGCGCCGCAGCAATGGCTGTGAAGATCCCCTTGTTTCTCTTCACCAGCAGCGTGAACTGGGTCCACGTCCCCGCATGCTCGACGGACGTCGCAAACCCGCTCTGGTATGCCTCGATATCTGCTTGCAGCGACTTTATCGACCGGTACCTGTCCTCCTGCTTCATCGCCAGCGCCTTCATCGCCACGGCGCTCAGTGAGGCCGGAATACGCCCACCCGGAACGTGCTTCAGGCTCACCTCCGGCTTCAGGTTTCCCGCCCTTCGCTCTCTGCGCCATGCGCTTTGCCTGCAGCTTCGGCAACACCTTCGCCAGGCCCCAGTCCATCACCTGCACTTCCCCGTACTCTCCTATCATGATGTTCTCGGGCTTCAGGTCCCGGTGGATAACACGCTTACTGTGTGCGAAGGCCACTGCATCACAGACCCGCTGGTAGATGGTAAGAAGCCGGGAGAGGGGATACTCATCAACCGTGGCCTTGTCTCCGTCCTTGATCGCCTTGAGAATGTGCTTGAGCGTTCGACCCTGTACGAACTTCATGGTATAGAACACGTTGCCGGAGGCGTCCACCCCGAGCTCATGGATAGGCACTATACCCGGATGCTGGAGCTGGGAGGTCACCTGGGCCTCTTCGATGAACCTGAGTACCTGTTCTTTTGTGGCCTGCTTGGGATTGAGGAGCACCTTCATGGCCACGGTTCTGCGGAGGTTATGGTCCCGGGCGTTGATGACTGCACCCATGCCGCCCTTTGCTACCACGTCACCCAGCTTGTATTTCCGGCCCTTTTCATCGGTGAGGACCTTGGAGGCGGTGGTATCATCGGTGCTGTCGAGGGTTACTCCTCCTTCGAGCTTCTGGTTCTCCATATACTCGGTGATGGTTATGCTTTCCCTCTGGATGGAGGACTGGAGGGCCTGCTTGATCTCGGTGATATCTATGCGCCAGTCCTCCTTCGCTCCTGCGGTGGCCTCAGGAGCTACGGAGGACAAGTCGCACATGGAACCCATGGGTTGTTCAGCATTTTCGGGAATGGTCAGGTCTCCGCCGCACTGCGGGCACTTCGTGCCCTGACCACCATAGAGCGTGGCAGTCTCCAGATGCTGGTGGCAGTGCGGGCACTCGAACTTCATGCGGGGCACGCTACCAGATGGGAACACAGACGGAAAGCGGGATTGAGACCAGATACGCGATGCTGGATTCTGGGTGCTGGTCGGTGAGCGGAGGCCACCAGTGACGGGCGCGAAGGACAGGTAGGGCCGGCTTTACGCCGGCCATGTTCCCAGGAGGTCCCCGGAAAGCCGACATTCAGCCCGAGGCTGACCCGCCTCACAACCGGTCAAACTCGGTTCTAAGCATCACCTCGTCCTGCATCTCCGGCGAGAGGCGGGTGAAGTAGTCCGTGTAACCACCGATGCGCACCACGAGATCGCGGTAGGCTTCCGGCCGGGCGCGTGCCGCCTGGAGTGTGGCGCGATCCACGACGTTGACCTGGATCTCGAAGCCGCCGCGGCGCAGGAAGGTCAGGATCAGGTCCTTGAGGCGGTTCACGGCGCCGGGCGACGACAATAACTGGCGGTTGAACTTGATGTTGTATGCCACGCCGCCGATGAAGCGTGATGGATCCCACGACGTGGTCGAGAGAATGGCCGAGGTCGGACCCTGCCGCTCGCGGCCCTGCGCGGGACCACCGCCATCGGCGAAGGGGACACCGGCGAGGCGACCGTCAGGCGTGGCGCCGCACTGGCGCCCAAGCTGTTCGTGCATGATCCAGCAGAATGCGCCGGGAATGAAGCGGCTTCTCCCGGGCGACACCCGGTACCGCGCACACTCGGCGGTGATTCGGCGCACCACGGTGGTCATCAGCGAATCCACGGATGCGTCGGTATTGCCGAACTTCGGGTGGCGATTGAGGAAGTTCAGCCGTGTCGGTTCCTGGCCCTTGTAGTTGGCATCAAGCAGCGTCTTCAACTCGCCGAAGGTCATGGCTCCTGTCTCGTATACCTGCCGGCGGATGACAGCGAGGGAGTCCACCAGGTTCGCAAGCCCGACGAAGGAACACTCGATCCAGTTGTAGCGAGCGCCGCCCTCGTCGATGTCGCGGGCGCGCCGAAGGCAATCCCTGGTGAACACGCTCTGCAGCGGCTTGCCGCCGTTGAGACGCCGGTGTTCGCGGAAATCGTCCTGGACGCGGACGCCCTGGTCGCGAATCTGGACCGCAAGGCGGGCGAGACAGGCTTTCAGAAATTCATCGAATGTCGGGGCCGGGTTCTGTGAGCAGGCCTGGGCCCCGATCTCCTCGAGCAGGACGGCGCAGGTGCTGAAGTAGGGCGAGGCCACCCAGACGTTGCTTGACCCCACCGGCGTGATCTCCACGCAAGTCGAGTTGATGTAGGCATGGGACTCACGGGCGGGCACACCGTAGCACCGCAGTCCCCGCTGGATGGTGGTATCGCCGAAGAACGCCGGCGTGGAATAGCCTTTCGAGATGAGGTCGACCGCCAGGGATGTGAGCGCGCCTGGCGTTCCCTTGTGCCAGGCGACGCCGACGGTGGGATAGACCAGCCGGGTGCGACGGAGGGCTTCAAGGCAGAGGAACGAGACCCGGTTGGTGACATCACGGCCGGCGGCGTTGCGGCCTCCCACCATGACGGGGATGGCAAGTCCGTCCGGGATGGTAGTGTTGATGTGAAAGTACAGGGCCTCGATGAGCTGGAGCGCCCCTTCGTCGGACAGGAGTTTGCGTTTGAGGTCTCTCCGGTAGAAGGGATCGAGTGTTCTGTCGAGGCGGCCGGGGGCGACCAGGCCGGCATGGTCGCTCACCTGCGTGCCCCAGTCGATGAACCAGAGCAGGTGCAGGGCATCCATCAAAGTGTCCGGCGGATCGGTCATGATCCGGCGGCAGGACCGGATCATCTGGTCCAGTTCGGCCCGGCGCGCGGGCGGCGTGCCGGGAAGAGCGGCTTCAACGGCTTCCACTGCATGTCCGATCATCTGAACGAGGCCATCGAGGGCGGAGGAGAACGCATGCAGGGTTTCTTTCCGTTCGCCGCGTGATCGGCGGATCCGGCGGTCGACTGTATGCTTCAGGCCGGTCAATCCAAGCTTGAAGGCCAGTGAACGGTCGAGCTCGCAATGGCCCGTTTGGCCGGGTTCGGGACCGAACTGCTGCAGGTAGACACCCATGGCGTCGTAGTCGGCATCCGGGATTGTACCGCCTTGGCGACGGGGAAGGTATTGGGTGGAGAATGTGGGACGTCCCGCCAGGAGGTCGTATGCATCCACGGTGAACCGGATGGAGGCGAGGCGGTCGCGGGTTCGGAGGCCGCGGCGGATCCGGCGCGGGAGTCCCTCGGACTGCCTCAGGGACTGGTAGCCGGCCCAGGCCAGGTGCGCGTTCTGCGCCTCCCAGTTGCAGCTGGCCTTGTCTCTCAGCACGCGGTCCCGTATGGCCTCCGCGCGTGAACCCGGTGGCACGGCGTCAGGGCGGAAAGGATTCGGTTGACCAAGGGCTTTCCGATTCGTCTTTGTCGGGGAAGTACGCATGGCGTTCATCGGGAGGATTCCATGTCAGTCTAGTCTCCACCGAGTGGCCATCAGGCAGGTCTTTTCGCCCGCCACCCGCTGCTGGTAGTACACGGTGACGATCGTGCCGTCCTTGAGCTGTACGGATGCCGGGTAGCCCAGGTCGCCGCTGGGTGCATCGCCACGGATGATGATCTCGTTCCGGTAGTCCCATGTCTTTCCGCCGTCCGCCGACAGGCAGGCGCGCTGGCCGAAGGGCTCGTAGCGGTACCCGTAGGTCAGGAGAATGCGCCCGTCATTAAGCCGGGTGAGGTGCGGCGGCTTGCCGAGGATTTCCGTCTCCCCCGGCTCTGTCCAGGTGGCCCCGCCATCTTTGCTGAAGGCTCTCCACAGGCGATCCCGCTTTGGCGCGTGGGGACGTTCTTCGTACCGGGCCAGCATGAGCAGGCGGCCGGGCGCGGTCTCGATCACATGCGGCTCACACAGGTACGACATGCCGTTGGGGTCCTTGCCCGGGTAGGGCGGGAACATATTGAGCGTGGCGACATCCCGCCAGCTCCGGCCTTCGTCACGCGATTCGCTGGTGACGAGGCGACTCTGACGGGAAGCGCGTTTGACCATCGAGCCCATACCGACGAGAAACAGCCTCCCGTCGGACAACACATTCGGCCCATGCGGCGCCGTGCCGGACACGCGGGCCGCAGGCTCCCAGGTTCGCCCGCCGTCTGTCGAGCGCCGCGTGAACCGACCCAGCTCGTAACGGCCATCGGCTCCACACTCGGTCGAGGCCCATGTGCGCAGGTCGGTTTCGGTGACTGCACTAATCTTCGCTTGCCAGCGGGCTTCTTCGCCTTTGGGGCACATCCGCAGATATCTCTCGAGGCGGTAATGCGACGTGAACCAGCTCATGATCAGCGTTCCGTCCGGGCAGGCGCAGAGACCCGTGTCGCGGTCATCCAGTGGGGTGTCGTTGATCAGTTCGGGTGGACCCCACGTCTTGCCGCCGTCCTTCGATCGGACAAGCTGGCTCTTGCCAAACGGATCGACGTGGGCATCCCTGTCGCCTGAAAAGACGGCAACGAGTTCGCCGTCCGGCAGACGCGCGACCGTGGGCCAGCCGATGTACCGGTTCTTCTGGAGGCAAATGACCTGGTGCGAGATAATGCCGGGTTTCATGGGGGATATTTCCGGGTAGAACGGGGACAATGTCAATCAGGTGTTTGGGAATTGAAGCGAACCGGGTCAGGAGAGCGGATCCCATACGCGGGAGAAACCGATGTCCGCAAAATCACGGCAATTGCCGGTTGCGAATTCCGTTACCCCGTGATGGCGCAGGGTTAGGGCGAGGCGCAGGTCGAAGATCCTGCGGTACGCGAAACCCCGCTGCCGCGCAATGTCCCAGGCGGCATCCATGATTCTCGCCTCGCCCGGGACGTCAACGATTCTCCAGGCGGGGTTGGAACGGAGCGTGGCGATAAGGCCGGCGGCAGCGCCCGCGTCGAGCGGGGGTTGGCTGACGGTTGGATTCCGCACCAGGCAATAGAGTTCCGTGAGAACCTGTTCGCATAGCACGAAACAATGATCCGCCGCGTGTTCATCGAGGAAGGCCCGTGCCTTCCGGTTGGCCGGATTGTCGGTGTCGAAGGCGGCGAAGAGGATGTTTGTGTCGCACGAGATCACGCTTTGCCGCTTCCTGTGCCATAGGGTTCGTGTGGTTCCGCTGCCACCGCATGACGGGTGTGCAGATCGATCCGCCACTGGTCGTCACGGAAAGGATCACTGCCTCCGAGTTTCCGGGCAGGTGGCAGTTTCCAGGTCTTGTCGGTCGGTGTGCGGGCACTGACCGCGATAATATATTCGAGCCCGCGGCGTACGAGCTCCGCGAGGGATATCTCACGCTGGTCGGCCAGCTGCCTCGCGTCACGGTACAGCGTATCCGGCAATTGGATCTGTGTGCGAATCATGCCATCAATTATACATGATGTAATAATGATGTCAATAATGGCAATAGTCCTCGCATGTAATATATGTGTCTGCTCGGACAGGGGCAGGGTGGGCATCATACCTCTTTGCCTTGCGCAGGGGTGCAGGGGTGTGTATGTGGTGAAGGAGGAAACAGGTGCCAGACAGACGCCGTGGCAACAACTACTATCGAATGGAGCGTTGGGCATGAATGCAGTTGCACAGGCTGTCAGCCCGAACAATTTCAGTGGGTCGGATGGCGAGCGTATCAACCAGGCGGTCGTAGTGGCGTCACAGAAGGGGGGACGCGTGGTCATTCCCCGGTCCAACCGATTCGGCGCAGAAACACGGGACGTCTGGCTCCTCGACGCGGCCATTCTTCTTCCGTCCAATGTCACGCTGGAGTTGGACGGGTGCCGTATCAAGTTGTCGGATCGCTGTCGTGACAACTTCATCCGCAGTGCCAACTGCGGCCTGGGAATCGCCGACATCGCCCCGTTGGATAACATCAGCATCGTGGGCCGGAACGGCGCAGCACTCGAGGGGGCGGACCAGCCGCGGGCCACGGGGGACAGCGCCAAAACGATCGGCGTGCGCTCGTTCGGGACCGACGCCGGTGTTGCCGGTGAAAGCCAGACAGGCGACTGGCGGAACATCGGCATCCTGATGGCCCGCGTGGAACACTTCAGCATCGAGAATATCAAGGTCGTGGATTCGCACTGCTGGGGTATCTCACTGGAACACTGTGCCCGAGGCCGGATCGCGCACGTGGATTTCGCCGCATCAGGCAGGAAGCTCGTCCACGGAAAAGAGGAAACCATCCTCAACCAGGATGGCGTGGATCTGCGGGTCGGCTGCCGCGATATCGAGATAGAGAACATCACGGGGTATTCAGGTGATGACCTCGTGGCGTTGACCGCCATCCCGCACTATGCGGCGACGGCGGGGAGCGTGGGTTCGACGCATGTTACAGGCGCCAACGCGTGGCCGGGGCGGTCTGACGACATCGCAAACGTGACGATTCGGGATATCCGCGGTTACTGCCGGGGCGGACACCATGTGGTCCGCTTTCTCAACACGTCCGGGATCCGGATGCACGACATCGTGCTGGATGGCGTGGAGGATATGTCGCCGCCGGACTGCCCGAGCTTTGCCACGATCAAGATAGGCGACAACTGTCCTGCATGGGGCGGGATCACGCCGCTCGGGGACACTTGCCGGTTCCGGATAGAGAACATTGTCAGCCGCTCGCGGACGGCGATCCTGATCGGCGGTTCGCTGGCGGATTCGACGATCCGCCGTGTGACCTGGCACGGGGGGACGGGTGATGTGGTCCGGTTCCAATCGGGCCCGGAGCACATCGATAACGTCACGATGACAGACCTGACGTGCGCGTAGTACCGTTGGTGTCCAGCGCCTTCCGGATCCGGAGATCTCACGCAAAGTCGCAAAGGCGCTAAAGGGGAGGGGAGGCACGCGGCCGGAGTTACGGGCATTTGGCCAAGTCTCGCGGACTCGACTTGGCCAAATGCCCGCAACCGTAGCGTGGTGGAGACGCCAGGAGATAGATCGTGCCGTGCGAAACAAGGCAGACCCTGTGGTGTAAGATAGTCGAGGTGCCCTTTCTGCGAGCTTCTCGGTGGGCAACGGTGCGATTGCCGCGGGACCCGTCCGCGGGTGCGGCGGTAGTCGCACCATCCCGGTTCTGCTCCGCTTGTCTTCTTCGCGCCTCAGCGCCTTTGCGTGAGACATCCGGATCCGCAAACGTCGCGTCAGGACGCCAAGGCCGGGTTCTCGACCATGAGGGCGGCGAGCTTCGTCCAGCTGCCTTTCGATCGCGGATCGCGGTCTGCGCTGACCCTGAGTTTCAGCCGGTGCGGCCCGGGCGGCAACCTGCGCTGGAAGACGCGGTAGCAGGGGCGCCAGAAGTTAACGGAGTGGTCATCGAACAGGCGTACGGTCTGCCATTCGCCGTTGTCGAGCGCCCACTGGAGGTCGCCGGTCTCTGGTCCGAGCTGGAAGAAGATCCCGATGGCCGTCCCGGAAAAACTGAACGCAGCTTCGCTACCCGGCGTGTTGGACTCAAAGAGACCGTCGAAGCACTCCCACCCGCCGCGGTTGACCAGTGGCCGATAATTCCAGCCGGGGAACCGGGTGTCGGGCGCGACCGGGAGGATGGTCCCGGCGTCCCACGGGTCAGGGGTCAGGGGAGGAGGGAACGTTGCGGCACCAGGAGCAGCCGCGAAGGCCTTCGGCAGGCAATCGGCCAGGGTATTGCAGTACAGCGTGTGTCCGGACGGGCGGGGATGGGCGGCGTCCGCGGCAAACTGGTCCCAGGTCAGCTCGCCGGCCTTCAGCCATCGCGCGATATCGAGGGCGACATTGATCGAGGTCAGCCCGTAGTGTTCGGCCACGGGCTCGTGAAGGCGCGAGGCTGGAGGCAGGCGTTCCTCCTGCAGGTCGGCAACCAGGTTCTGTGCCAGCGTATAGATAAAGGCGATATCGCATGAGTTGCCCCGCACTCGCCGGGTGTGGCGGACGATGCCTTCCATCGCGGCGCGCACATCGTGCGTTTCGTGGCTGTCGTTGACGGCGAATTCGACGAAGAGCAAATCCGGGTTGTGTCGGAGGACATCCTGGCGAAGACGAAACGCACCAAGGTCGCTGCCTGTGCCACCGATGCCGGCGTTGACTTCCGTGACCCTGGCCGCCGGGTACCGTTTCTTCAGCCAGGCGGTCAACTGGTACGCGTACCCGTCGGGGTAGGCCTGCGTGATGGATCCGCCCAGATATGCGATTGTCACTTGACGATTGGCAGCCAGAAGCCGACCGGCGTGCGGTAACCCGTTTCTCAGAACGTATAAGGGCAATAGATTCATGGCGTTTACCTCTCCGGCCGCGGACGATGGCCGCACGCAAGGTCGTACGGCCCTACATCTTTCGTTCAATACTCGCCGGCCATTCGGCCAGGTAGATGCCGTGGTCCGGTCCCGGCCAACCGGCGTTGAAGATCACCCCGCTGTAGTCTGGCAGGACAAACGGATAGGGGAACGGTCCTTCGTTCCGGCCAGTCGACTCTATGGCCGGGAACGTACAGATGACCTTTTCGTTCCAGCCCTGCCGGAGCCCTTCTATGTCGATGGCCAGCAGCTTGTTGTATCCATAACCGGCGCAGACAATGTAACGGGAATCGGGAGTGATCTGCATGTGGCCGTTCCATTTGTCAGGGGGGTAGCACGCCGCCAGGTCATTGCCCGTTCGCCAGTCCAGCGCGCTCAGCCACCACTCCAGCTTGAAATGGTTGAATTTAGGATTGTCCTTCATGAGCGGATTGAACGTGATTGGTTTCGGGCAGTAGTAACTCACAATCCTTTTCCCGTCCGGTGTCCACACGTAATGATCGCGACAACCCCACATGTTTGCGGGCCGCCCTGCATTTGCGTCCAGCTTCACGGGTTCCTCGAAAGAGCCGTCCAGGGATCTGATCGTTATGGCCTGGTCAAGAGGCCCGGGCGGCGAAAGCCAGCGATCATAGGTGTATAGATTCTTGTCTACCGGGCAACCGACGATATGGCTGCAGAAGTGGCCATCCAGGTCAAGTGTGAGGCGGGGTTTCTCGCCGGGCACAAGCAGGTAGTGCCGGGAATGCACCTTCTCGGCATACGGATAGCCTTTATGCACGAACACCATGGCGCGAAGGCCGTCCGACAGGAAATTTATGGAATTGAGGGTCCAGTCGCCTATCTCCATGGAGGCCAGTTCGCGGTTGGCCTTGAGATCCCAGATGAATGCACGGGTTCCGGGCCCCTGCGTGTAGCCTACGGCCATCTTCGTGGAGTCGATGATCTCCTTCACGTGCACACTCGGCGTGAGGATGGGCTCTGCAAGGCCCGTGGCAAGATCCACGAGGCATGTGCCGGAGGCCCCGGGCAGGCCCTCCGCCTTACCGCGGAGCATCACCTTGCGTCCTCCATCGAGGAAACATGGATGCTGGTGATAGCAGGTCGAAAGGGCCCCGGGTGTGTGCTTGATGTTCTTCGGGACAAGACGCAGAACGCGCACACCTGTCTCGGGATCTTTCCAGCCCTCGAAGACCGAGGCAGCCTGATCAAACACGGTTGGGACAGCTTTGCCTCTACCTGCAGGACTCATCTCCGCATCCTCCTGGCAAACAGATCAGACTGTTTGTCGCATGGGTGAGGGATTGTGGGGCAAGCAGTTGCAGGGTCAAGCGGATTACAGCTTCTGTTCCGGGGAGGCGACTGCTATACGTGGAGTGTCTGCAGTGGAGGACAGGAAATGGACACGAAGAACGGCGCGGATGTGGTATTGGACACGGAACGACATCGGACTGAATTCCGGTCCGGGGGACTGGTCTATGCCGAGGAGTATCGTGACGGCAGGCTCCTGCCGTGTCAGTGGGGAACCCCCCTGGCCGCAATTCCTGATCGTCACTTCAATCTCCAGTGTCACGTGTTCGGGCTCCAGGTGGACGGTCAGGACCTCCAGTGGGGGTGGCGATTGGTGTCGGCACGAACGGCGGGCACAGCGGCTGCGCCGGAAGCAGTGGTGGAGTTGCTGCATGAACGCGTGCCCGTGCGGGTTCACGTGCATACGAAGGTGGACGGCACGCCGTTCTTCCAGCGTTGGCTGGAGATTCGTAACGAAGGCACCGTGCCGGTGGGCATTTCCGCCGCGGACGTCTGGTCCGGCTTTCCAGCCGAGGGCGAAGCCGGCTTCCCGGAACGAGACAGCTGGACAACGCCGTACAGTCTCGGGCGGTTCGCGGGCGACAACTGGGCCATGGAAGGCCGCTTTGTATGGGAACCCCTGAGCAACGGCGTGGCCTGCCGCCTGGGCATGCGGGGCCCGTACGGCACCAGCGGGTACCAATGCCCCTTCTTCCTGTTGCGGCGGGATCGTGCGCCGGAACAATACACTGTCTTTTCGCTGGCGTGGTCGGGTCCGTGGTGTGCCGAGGTGACAAGCGACTCGGCGCTGTACCGGGTGCTGCAAGTGCGGGCGGGACTGGAGGGGCCGGCTCCGCTGCGCGTGCTGGCTTCCGGCGAAACCGCAGCGACGCCAGCCCTGCACGTCGGCTCAGTGACGGGCGATTTCGACGCCTGTATACAGGCCATCCACGCACATGTGCGACGCTCCGTGGCGCCCGCATCGCCCACGCACCACCGCCACCCGATGACGGAATGCAACTCATGGACGAAGGCCAATCTCCGCGTAACCGAGGCAACGATGGTGGAGGACGTGGCGGATGCGCAGGAACTCGGTTGCGAAGTCTACATGCAGGATGCAGGTTGGTACGGCGGGGCCCATGCCACGGCTGAAGACAGGAACAAGTCGCCGTACCCCCGCTACATGGGGGACTGGGTCCCCGGACCGTGGCTGCCGAACGGATTCGGGCCGGCCCGCGCGGCGATGCGCAAGCGTGGGCTTCTGTTTGGTTTATGGATCGAACCGGAGGGCGTGGGACTTCGCAGTACGGTGGCGGCGCGTCATCCCGAATGGTTTGCGCGGCAGGATGGCCGGCCGGTCCCCGACGTGATGGAACGGCTGAACCTGGACCTGGCCCACCCGGAGGCGGCGGCGTGGCTGGAATCCGAACTTGAACGGATTATCCGGGACTACGGGGTGGACGTGCTGCGGCTGGATGGCGGACCCATGTCGGCGCGCATCGGCGAGCGGCCTGCAGCCGGCCGCGTTGAGAACAGCGCGTGGCGTCATGTGGAGGCGCTCTACGGGGTGCTCGAACGGACGAGGCGCCGGTTCCCGGATCTGCTCATCGAGAACTGCTGCGGCGGCGGTGGTCGGAATGACTGGGGCATGATGAGCCGGACACACTGGGCACAGCTCAGCGACGAACACCGGCCGGCCGAATCGCTGATGATCGCGAACGGTATGACGATGTTCCTGCCGCCGGAACTGTGCGAGAACATCTTCGGCGTGGTCCTGCAGGGACAGCCGTTCAAGGCGCCGGTGGCTTCACTATACAGGCTGTTGTTGATGGGGCGGCCCATCCCGCTGCCACCGGACGTTGACCCGGACCGTGTCCGCAACACGCGGCGATACTTTGCGCTGTTCAAGGACTTCCTGGTGCCGATGCTTTCCACGTGCAAAGTGTTTCACCACACACCCGTGATCCGTCTCGAAGGCGAGAACCGATCGACATTCTGCATCGTCGAGTATGCCGCGGCCGACGAGCATCGCAGCTCTGTCTGGGTCTTTCAATTCCCGGAAGGCAGGCGAAGCGTAACCGTATGCCCGCGCGGCGTTGACGGAAGAAGCCGTTACCGCGTCACTTCGGACAGCGACGGCACATCGTATGAGCGTGACGGTGCGGATCTCAGGTCGCGCGGTGTGGAAGTGGCGCTCGACGGGGTACTGTCGTCGGACTGGTTGCGGATCGAACGCATTTGACGGGCGGGGGGACTAGTGGGTACAGTGAGCCGCTCTTACGGGGAATGCGCCGTGTCGGCGCAGGAATAAAGGGATACATAGGGGGGAAGTTATGGCCAGGGCGTACAACTTCGGTGCGGGTCCGGCAGTTCTGCCGGTTGAGGTGCTTGAACAGGCGAAGAACGAGATGCTGGACTACAACGGGTCCGGCATGTCGATCATGGAGAGCAGTCACCGCGGCAAGGAATACGAGGCCATCCACAACGAAGCCATTGCGAACATCAAGAAACTGCTTGGAGTCGGTGATGATCATGTTGTCCTGTTCCTGCAGGGCGGGGCCAGCATGCAGTTCGCCATGGTGCCCATGAACCTGCTCGGTGCCGGCCAGACGGCCGACTACGCGAACTCCGGGGAATGGGCGTCCAAGGCCATCAAGGAAGCGAAGAAGATCGGCAAGGTGAACGTGATTGCCGATTGCGGGAAAGAGATCCCCACCCGCGTGCCGCGGCTGAACGAACTGAAGTTCACGCCCGGCGCGGCGTATGTGCATATCACGTCCAACGAGACGATATCTGGCGCCCAGTGGAAGGTTTTCCCGAAGACGGACGTGCCGCTCGTAGCGGACATGTCGTCCGACATCCTGTCCCGCCCGTTCGACGCAAAGCAGTTCGGGCTGATCTATGCCGGCGCGCAGAAGAACCTCGGTCCTTCCGGTTTTGCCGTGGTCGTGATGCGCAAGGACCTGGCGGCCAGGGCGCCGGAAACACTGCCCACGATGCTCCAGTACCGGACGCATGTTGACAATAACTCCCTGTACAATACTCCGCCTTGCTTCGGCATCTACATCCTGGCGCTGGTGACGCGGTGGGTGCTCAAGATGGGCGCTGATAACCTGTATCGGCAGAACGTCGAGAAGGCGGCGAAGATATACCAGGCCATTGATTCCAGCGGCGGGTACTACAAGGGCACGGCCGTGAAGGAATGCCGATCCGACATGAACATCACATGGCGCATGCCCAGCGAGGAGCTGGAAGCCAAGTTCATCGCGGAGGCCTCGAAGGCCAAACTGAAAGGGCTCAAGGGGCACCGCTCTGTCGGCGGCCTGCGCGCTTCGATCTACAACGCCTTCCCGTTGGACGGCATCGACGCCCTTGTCTCCTTCATGAAGGAGTTCCAGAAGAAGAACGGGTAGCAGAGGAACGGGAGAGCGGGGGAATTGTCCGAAGGATGGGTAGGGTCAAGGCGCTGCCTTGACCTCTGCTTCACGGTGAGAGGACGAGGCAGCGCCTCGTCCCTACCAACTGGAAGACGTTTTCCTCGGCTAAGTGATGCTGAGAGTGAAGCAGCCGAGACCGAGGTTTGGCTTGAACTAGCGGAGAGGTGTGGTTACCTTCAGTCCAGCAAGCGGTCCGAGTTGACTGATCGCTATGAGAAGATTGCGGCGCAACTGACCAACATGGTGAACGGTGCTGACAAGTGGGTCCTTCTGCCGCATGCATCTTCAGACGGCGATACGTTGGCTAGTTGACACGCCGATACGTCTTACGCGCCTGTAGCTCAATTGGATAGAGTGTCGGCCTCCGAAGCCGAAGGTTCCGAGTTCAATTCTCGGCAGGCGCATTCCTCAGGAAACATGTCTGCTGTCCCCTTGTCTCATCGGGAGAAACAGCGGGTCGACTTTTGCCATGGAATCGACAACTATCTGACAGTTCTGCTTTCGGGTAGAGATCTGAGGCGTCATGTTGAAAGTACACATACCGGGTCGCGGTGTCCTCGGTCTTCGCACGCTGGTGACTGACTACAACGGCACGCTGGCGTGCGACGGCACCCTGATCCCGGAGTTGATCCCGTTGATTCGGGCCCTGGCGGCGGACCTTGAGATCCATGTTGTGACGGCCGATACCTTCGGGCTCGCGGCCGCAAACCTTGGCCCGCTTCCCGTGAAACTGAGCATCCTTTCGCCAAGTCGTCAGGACCGGGCAAAGGCTGCCTATGTCCGACGACTTGGTGCCGGTTCCACGATCTGCCTGGGTAACGGCCGGAACGACAGGCTTATGTTGAAGGCGGCTGCGCTCGGGATCTGCATCATGGAAGCCGAAGGGACCAGTGTCCAGGCCCTGCAGGCAGCTGATATCGTCTGCCGATCAGCTGTCGAGGCCCTCAACCTGTTGCTTCATCCGAAACGCCTTGTCGCCACGCTCAGGACATAAGACACGTGACTCGGGGAAACGCAAACAGATTGCGGGTATTGATCATCGGCCGGCACCCCACCGTGATGCGGCGTGCCCTTGCCAGCTTGCGGCAATTGCCGATCCTGGTGGATGGAGCGATCGGCGGGGCGGAGGCGATCACGTGTCTCAAGCGGAAACGGTATGACGTGGTGTCTGTCGGAGGCCGCATCGGCCCGGCAGCGCGAACCCGCATATCGCGGATACTGCTGGCACGGATGCCGGAGGCCCAAATCCTTGAGGTGCCACGGCGAGATTCGGATTCCATCCGGCTTCCGGTCAGGCCGACGATCCGGATCGATGGCCCGGACGATCTCGCTGGAGTCCTGTCCAGGCTCACAAAGCAGGCCGAAAGACGCCGGCAACCTTGGTATGTCTACATCCTGGAGTGTGCCGACAAGTCGCTCTACGTGGGTGTTACGCCGGATCTTGCCAGGCGGGAGAAGAAACACAACGCGGGCAAGGCATCGCGGTACACAAGGGCCCGGCTTCCCGTGAGGATCGTCTTTGCCGAGAAGCTCTCCGACCAGTCTTCGGCCCTCAAACGTGAGGCCGAACTCAAGGGTTGGCGACGCGAGAAGAAGATCGCGCTTGTCACCTCAGGGCGGGACTGTCTCCGACCCTGATAAGCTGGACTCATATGGAAAGATACGCGGCCCAGTTGCAGAAGCGGATCTCGCGGCAGCGGGAGTTTCATAAGTCGCGCGCTGCTGGCGACCTGCTTGTTTATATCAACGGGGGAGCATGCCCCAGTCTCGAATCGTTTCTCTGTAAACAACTGCACGAACGCGGCCAGACTGCAGCGCTTGTTCCGGCTGCCGTCAAGTCTGCCGTACAGGAGTACGTTGCCTCGCTCCGTACATCATATGACCGGTTCTATGCAATCGATGACGACAGTGTTCCGTGCGCTATCGTGTACTGGGGGATTGGGGGGATCACGGCGGCCATGGTCGGGCAAGACCCTGCGCACGACGGCACTACCAGCTGGCTTGAACCGAACCTGTCCTGGGAGGAGACGGCCAACCTGTCGTTCGACCCGGCCAACAGATGGATCCGGGTCGCGCGCGATGTGAACCAGGCACTTTGGGACTGTTGGGAAGAGGACTACCTGGTGCTTCCATACCTGCACCGTTCCCCGCTTGATGCGGCGAACGGCATCCGCGGCACGGACCTGTTCATGGATATGTACCTCGAACCGGACCGGGTCAAGATGCTGACGGACTGGTGTGCCGACTGGTCGATAGCGGTCGAACGGTTGCTGAAAAAGGAAGTACCGCGGCCAGTCGGGTGGGGCGTGGGTGTGTGGGGAACGTGGTTGCCCGACGATGCAGTTTTTGTGAATGGCGACCCCGTGGGACTTATCAGCCGCGAGCTGGCCGAGAGGTTCGATAGGCCTGGCAACGAGAAGCTCTTTGCCAATACCGGTGGAGGGTTCTTTCATAATCACACTATCGGCCTGTACCAGGTGGGTCTGGTAAGTTCCTACAAGGGGGCGTTGGCACAGTGGTTCGTGGACGACCCCCGTCAACCATCGTTCGAGTCAGCCTTGCTCGACATGCCGGAACTCAGGGAACAGATCCTGGCCGCCTCGCTGCAGTGTCCCGTGGCCGGCAATGTGTCCTGCGAGCGTTTCGATGAAGTGCTGGACATTGTGAGGCACGGACGATTCATTTTGTCGGTGCGATGTCCCGAAGAAACGGCCGGTAGAGATGTTGTCCGGAAGATCAGGCCGTAGAAGTCTCAATAGGGGGTACAGATATGAACAAACACAAACGGACCCGGGGGATGCAACCGATACCCGGCCACCTGCCGAAGAAGCTGAGCATCGACTGCTGGATCTGGAGTTGGATCGTTGCGGCGACGCCCGGCGAACCATACGACGATATTGAGCGGTGTGTCCTGGAGGTCAGGGAGCGCGGATTCAATGCTGTCCGCGTTGATGCCGGGCTGAACTGGGCGTTCAGGCTGGATGGCCGGCCTCGCGGCCCAATGGAGTTTCGTTCGTGGATTGCGGGCTACGGCGAGAACTTCTCCTCGGTAAACGCACGAGGAGGGGGTCGCTTTGATGTCCTGGAGAGGTTGCTGCACCTGTTCGAGCTGGCCCGGAAACACGGCATATGGGTCATCCTGACGAGTTGGGAGTATCAGGACAGCTCCTGGTTTGTAGCTGACCCGGGCATTCGGGCAGAAGTGTATTCAATTCCCGAGGCGCGCCGGTTCATGCATATGGCGGAACAGCATGACCGCCTTCTCAACATCCTGGAGTCAAAGGGGCTGGCACAGTGCGTGGCATTTGTGGAAGTGCACAACGAGCCCGAGTACAGCGATTTTCCGAAAGGGCCGGAGCACAAGAGCCTGCATGAGGAAGCCGTGGCGATGCTCCGTGCCCGGCATCCGGATGTCCTGGTCAGCGGGGACTTTGCGGCGCATGACTATCCGAATATCCCGCACAACGTACAGGTCTTTGACCAGCACATCTACGCGGGCGCCAATTGGTACTTCCAGGATCTTTACGGGCAGACGGTCCTGTCCAAGCAGTTCGATCCTCACAATCCGCGTCTGTTGGAACCTTTGCATAGGGTGCTGAAGGACGACCTTGTTCCATGGGATGACTTCATGAAACCGGCAGCCAATGTCCGGCAGTTCTGGCGTCCGATCATGTGGCTGTTCGAGAA
>Ga0172375_10003153_pt1 | contig 25280 bp, 22 predicted proteins | sample LakKiv1m_FD_114537 | JGI IMG/M metagenome (GOLD analysis project Ga0172375, IMG submission 114537) | Freshwater microbial communities from Kabuno Bay, South-Kivu, Congo - kab_092012_11.1m | ecosystem: Environmental > Aquatic > Freshwater > Lake | place: Democratic Republic of the Congo...
ATGAGGCGGCGGACCTGCGGCACGAGCAAATCTCGGTGCGCACCAATCTGGCGCTGATCCTCGAAGAGCGCGGCGCGTATCACGCCGCGCTGGATCGCCAGGAGCGCGCCTTGCAGGACAGCCGGGCGTTGGGGCTGAAGAGCATGGTTGCGTTTTGCTTGGAGAATATCGCCATGCTCAACGGCCGTCTGGGGCGCTATGCGGACGCGGCCGAGTGGTATCGGCAGGCGCGCCGCGCGTTTCGGCAAATTCATTCTGTGTTTGACGCGCAAATCTGCGCGGCGCGACAGGCGGGGATGTTGCACGCGGCGGGAAAGGGCAACGTGCAATCGGCGCGGCGCTTGCTGAACACCGCCCGGCGCTACTTCCGGGAACAGGATCGGCCGATTCCGCTGGCCTTCTGCGAGCTGACATTGGGGGAGTTGGCCGCGGCGCGCCACCAACATCAGCGCGCGGTGGCGCATTACACGGCCGCGTTGGCGAAGTTGGAGCAGCACGGCCAGCAGGTTGATGCGGCCTTGTGTCGGCTGATGATCGGCGAGGCGCGCCTGGCGGCTGGCGAGGCGGCCGCAGCGCGCCCTGTCCTGCAGGCGGCCGCCCAGGTGTTCGCGGCGGACTTCCCTGACCTGGCGGCGCGCACCGAGCACGCGCTTGGCCGCGTGGCCGCGGCCGCTGGCGATAGTCGCGCAGCCGCCGGACACTGGCAGGCCGCGGTCGAACAGGTCGGCGTGGCCCGGCGCGGCATCGTCACTGAGAGCCACGCGGGCACATTTTACGCCGCACGCCGCGCCATCTACGAGGATGCGCTGGATGGTTGGCTGGCGCTGGATGAGCCGGCCAACGCACTTTCTGTGACCGAGATGAGCAAAGGCCAGGTGTTGGCGTCCCTGTTGCAACAGCGCGAGGTGCTGAGCGCCGCTTTCGCCGGCCAGACGCCGGAGGCGCGTGCGCTCTGGGAGAAAAGCTGGGCGGTGACGCGTGAGCTTGAAGCGCTCCGCGGCCGGTGGCCGGGGGGGGCCGCTGATGGCGCGCGCAGCCTGGTAGCGCTGAGCGAGACGCTCAAGCACGCGCCGGCCGATACGTGCGCGCGCTTGAGCCGGCTATCGGCCGAGCAAGCCGAGTTGTTCGAGCGGGTGCGCCATTCGGCGGCCAGCATCGAAGTGTTGGACCCCTGTCTGCCCTTTTCGTTGGAGCGTTTTCGCGCAGCCGCCGACCAGGAGTTCGGGGGCGACGCCAGGGGCTGGAACGCGCTCGCCTATCATCTGCGCACTGATCGGCTGGCGGTCTTTTGGGTGACGGCGCAAGCGGTGCGCGCATGGGTGCGTCCGCTGTCCAAGTTTGCCGCAGCGAAGCTGGCCCAGGCGGTAGATCCGAACGCGGAGCAACGCGAGGCGGTCTTCGCCGGCCGGCTGCGCGGCGCAGTGCTGGCCCAACCGCCTGGCCCCGCGCTCATGCGTTCGCTGGCTGATCTGCTGATTCCCCAGGAGGCGCGCGCCGCGTTGGCTGCAGACCGACCGCTGGTGATCGCGCCGCATGGCCTGCTGCACTATCTGCCCTTTACGGCGTTGCTGTGCGAGGACGGCCAGCCGGTGCTGGAGCACGCCCAGGTATCGTATGCGCCGACGTTGCGCACCTGGGAGGCGCTTCAGGCGCGCCGGCGGCCGCTCGATCAGGCGGGGGGCGCTGGGCTGGCCCTCGTCTGCGGCCTCGGCGCGTTCCGCGGCCGCGCGACCGACTTGCCTCACGCCGAGCGGGAGGCGCGCGAGATCGCCGATCTGCTTGGCGGACGATCCACACCGCCGGCCACGCTGCTGCTCGGCGAGTCGGCTTCGACGGCGCGCCTGAGCGATTGGCGCGACACGGACGTGCTGGCGCGGTTCGATATCATTCACCTGGCGACTCACGCCACGTTCGATCCGCAAGCCCCGCTGCACAGCCGCATCCTATTGGCCGACGGCGCACTGGCGGTTCCCGATCTGTTTAGATGGCGCCTGAACGCCCGGCTCATCACCCTGTCGGCCTGCCAGACAGCGCTGAGCGCGCTGCGCCCCGGCGACGAGCTCCTGGGCCTGCGGGAGGCGCTCCTGTTTGCGGGCGCCAACGCGCTCCTGGTGAGCCTGTGGCAGGTGGATGACGCGTCCACCGCCCGGCTGATGGTCGCTTTCTATCGTAACCTGGCACGCGGCGCGCGGCCGGCCGCGGCTCTGGCCGCCGCCCAACGCGAACTACGCGCGGCTGGCTTCAGCGCCTATCATTGGGCGCCGTTCACACTGATCGGGTGAGGCTTCATATGGTTCATACCGGTCTCGCCATCCTCCTCCGCGATCACTTGGCGCTGCTCCACGGCCGGCGCGTCGGCCTGGTGACGCATGGGGCCGCAGTGCTGCCCGACCTGACGGCGGCCACGGCTGCGCTGCTGGCGGCCGGCGTGCCGGTCGCGGCGCTGTTCGGCATGGAGCACGGGCTGGCCGGCGCGGCCGCCGATGGGGCGGCCGTCGGGCACGCGGTGGATCGCCGGACAGGGATCCCTGTGTACAGCCTCTACGGCGCGACGCGCGAGCCGACTGCGGCGATGCTGGCGAGCCTGGATGTGCTGGTGTACGATGTTCAGGATGTGGGCGTCCGCTTCTATACGTTTATCAGCACGCTCTACTATCTGCTCCGCGCGGCGGGGCGGCACGGTCTCCCGGTGCTCGTGCTCGACCGGCCGAACCCCATCAACGGCGTGACGGTGGAAGGCCCCCTGGTCGAGCCGGGGCTGGCGTCGTTCGTCGGCATCGCCCCGATCCCCGTCCGCCACGGGCTGACGGTGGGCGAGTTGGCCCGGTTCTTCAACGCTGAATTTGGCCTCGGCGCGGACTTGACTGTGATCCCGATGACCGGCTGGCGGCGGGAGCTGTGGTTCGATGAGACCGGGCTGCCCTGGGTTCCCACCTCGCCGGGAATGCCGCATCTGTCCACCGCCACGGTCTACCCCGGCGTGTGCCTGGTCGAGGGCACAAACTTGTCGGAGGGCCGTGGCACGGCGCTGCCGTTCGAGCTGGTCGGCGCACCGTGGCTGGATGGCGACGCGCTCGCGGCCGGGCTGAACCGACTGGAGCTGCCCGGCGTGCGCTTTCGGCCGGCCGAGTTCGCGCCCACGGCCAGCAAACATGCGGGTGTGCTGTGCCGCGGCGTCCAGGTGCATGTCGGCGACCGCCGCAGCTTCCGGCCGCTGGCGGCTGGCCTACACCTGATCGCCGCGTGCCGGGATCAGGCCCCCGACCGCTTTGAGTTTCTGGCGTCGAGTTGGGAAGGCCGGCCGTCGCACTTTGATCTGTTGATCGGCGATGCAGCCGTCCGCCCCGCGCTGGCTGCTGGCGCGGCCGCGAATGACGTGCTGGCTGGCTGGGCTGATGGTGTGGCGGCATGGGAGGCGGAACGCGGGGCGTATCTGCTGTATTGATCTTTGCGGTGGGATGTGTTTGCGCCACGACCGCTCCGCCTCCTTCGACTACGGGCTGCGGCCCTCCGCTCAGGATGCTTTGTTGCATTTTCATGCGCCGTGGCGTTGCGCCCGCCATGAACAACTGTCCTGAGTGAAGCCGAAGGAATGCGGCCAAGTGCGCTGCCCGCTTCGCGCCCTTCGACTCCGTGGCGGAAACAACACCGCCACTTCGCTCAGGGTGCTCCGCTCAGGGTGCTCTGCTGAGGAGCAAGCTGCTCCCATCATAAGATGCGCCCCTTTTTGCGCAGCGGATTTGACAGTTCCCGCCTCTCATGCTAAACTGGTCTTATCTGGTATAGACCGGTTTGGTGTGGCGGTGGTCATGCAACTGCGTCCTCAAGCCCCTGACCCACTCTATGTTCAACTGCGAGACACGCTCGAAGCCGATATCCGGGCGGGTCGGTATAGCGCGCACCAACGGCTACCCTCCGAGCGAGAGCTTTCGGCTCGATTCGGCGTCAGTCGGATGACGGCGCGCCAGGCGCTTTTGGAGCTGGCTCGCAACGACGCCATCTACACGCGCGCGGGAAAAGGCACCTTCGTCGCCGAGCCGAAGATTGACCAGCAGTTGCACGCGTTGACTGGCTTTTCCCAGGATGTTCGCGCGCGGGGGGGCCGACCAACCAGTCGGGTATTGGAAGCCAAAGTGATGACGCCGCCATCAGACGTCGCGTGGCGACTGGGCCTTTCTTCCGGCTCTGATCTGGTGTCGTGCCTGAATCGTCTGCGCCTGGCCGATGGACTGCCGCTGGCGATAGAGATGGCCTATGTGCCAGTGGCTTTGTGCCCTGACCTGCTGATACATGACTTCGCGGTTGAGTCGCTTTATAATGCCCTGGAAACCTGTTACGGGTTGCGGCCGACGCAGGCTGAGCAAATCATCGAGGCGGGGTTGGCCGGGCCGCACGATCTGGAATTGTTGGAATTGGTCGCGCCGGCGCCGGTGCTACGTATGCAGCGGTTGTCTCGTGCTGGCAATGTGCCTGTGGAGTACGTCGTATCGGCTTATCGGGGGGATCGTTACAAGTTTCACTCGATTCTGCAGGCTGGCAATGGAGGCGTGCTGTGACTTCAACCGTGACCGAAGCTCGTTTATCAGCATCCACTGAGAGTTCCCTCATTCGTCGGTGGCTCAAGCGAGTCACAACTAACTATATCGTGCGGCGTTTTGTTGTCGCCTTCATCAAGGTCATCATCGTCGTCTCGCTCACCTTCTTCCTGATTCGCTTGATGCCGACCAATCCCGTAGATGTGTATGTCCAGGAATTGGTCACCACTTATGGTATGTCGGCCGATGAGGCGCGTAACCAGGCGGCCGCGCTGCTGGCGATTGACCTCGACGCGCCGCTGAGCCAACAGTACATACAATACATGGAACAGTTGGCGCAGGGCAACCTGGGCACCTCGTTTCGCTCGAAGGGCACACCGGTCAAGGATATCATTGGCCGGTTCCTGCCGTGGACGCTCTTCAGTGTGGGCACGTCGCTGTTGATCAGCTTCTCATTTGGGATGCTGCTCGGCATGTGGGCGGCCTATCGTCGTGAATCAGTCGGCGATCACGCCGTGACGACCCTCTCTTCGATCTTTAGCTCGATTCCTAATTACCTGGTTGGGATCATGATCGTGGTGTTCCTCGGCGTGCAGTGGAAGCTTTTCCCCATCACCCAGATGCGCGGCTCGATGTCGCCCGGTATGGAGCCAGGATTTACCCTGGCTTTCATCAAGGATATTTTCTTTCATGCTGCACTGCCCATCATGACCTATGTGCTGACTACCATCGGCGGCTGGACATTGGCGATGAAGAGCAGCACGATTTCGACCCTGGGCGAAGACTACGTGACCGTGGCGAAAGCGCGGGGGTTGACGGAACGGCGGATTATGACCGGCTATGTCGGCCGTAACGCCTCGCTGCCGCTGTTCACCTCCCTGGCGATCAGTATCGGCTTTATCGTCGGCGGCTCGATCCTCATCGAATTCATCTTCGTGTACCAGGGGGTCGGCCAGCTCCTGCTGACCAGCATCACCAGCCGCGATTATCCGGTTATGCAGGGCATTTTCCTCATCATCACCATTGCTGTGATCCTGGCTAATCTGCTGGCTGAGTTCCTTTACAGCCGGCTTGATCCACGGGTGCGCGTGACAGGAGGTAGATAGCCCATGGCTGCATTTTGGCACAGCTTCAGAATAACTCTCCGGCTCATCAGCCATAACAAAGTGGGGTTCATCGGCTTTCTCGTCGTAATCTTCTTTGTTCTGATGTCATTTGGCGGCCCATTGTTCATCCCCCTGGACCGCACCACCCGGGTGGATCAGATCTATGCGCCGATCTCGTTGCAGCATCCCCTGGGAACCGACTTTTCGGGTCGCGACGTGTGGTCGCACCTGGTCAACGGGGGGCGCGAGGTGATGATCGTCGCCTTCGTTGCGGGGGCCATCTCGACGTTGATCGCGATCTCCCTGGGTTCGCTGAGCGCGCTGGCCGGCGGCCGGCTTGACAACGCGATCATGGGACTCGCCGACATCGTGCTGACGATCCCGACGCTGCCGCTGTTGATCGTGCTGGCGGGGCTGTTTCACTTCAATAGCATACTGATCCTGGCGCTGATCCTCGGCACGCTCTCGTGGCCCAGCCTTTCGCGCGCAATTCGGGCGCAGGTGTTATCGCTGCGCGAACGTGATTTCGTGGAGGCGGCGCGCGCGCTTGACCTCGGCACGGGGCATATCATCCTGCGCGAGATCATCCCCAACATGGCGAGCTATCTGCTCGTCAGCCTGATCTTCGCCATGACGGCCGCGGTCTACGCCCAGGTAGGTCTGGTGTTTCTTGGGTTGGTGCCGCTTTCGGGGAATAACTGGGGCGTGATGCTCCAACTGGCGTGGACAAAAGGCGCGATCTTCTATCCCAAGGCGCTGCCGTACATTATGGCGCCGGTGTTCGCCATCGCGCTGTTCCAACTGGCGCTCGTCTTCGCCAGCCGCGCGTTGGAGGAGATCTTCAACCCGCGGCTGCGGACGGGTGTGTGAAGTGAAAAAACCTGTCAGGTTTCCAAACTGGACAGGTCTGTGCGGGAGTCAATGGATATGCCGCCAACCGTTCGGTCTCAAAGCCAACACATTAAGGATGAAGTGACCCTATCTGTGGATGATCTGTGGGTCACCTACCTGGCGCGACGCGGCACGGTTAAAGCCGTGCGCGGGGTCAGCTTCGACTTGCGCCTGGGCGAGACGCTGGCGTTCATCGGCGAGAGCGGCTGCGGCAAGACCACCCTGGGCCTCGCGCTGATCCGTCTGCTCCCGAAGACGGCGAAGATTGAACGGGGAACCATCACCTACACGCGCAACGGGATGCCGACACGCGTGTTGGAGATGGATGCTGAGGCGTTGCGCAATTTCCGCTGGAAGGAATGCGCGATGATCTTTCAGGGCGCGCAGAACGCGTTCAACCCGGTGCTGCGCGTCCGGGATCAAGTGTGGGATACGGCGCGGGCGCATGGCGAGGGCAACACCACACGGGCGCGTGATCGAATGCTGGAGTTGTTCCGCCTGGTGTCGCTCGATCCCGACCGGGTGATGAACTCTTATCCGCATGAGCTGAGCGGCGGTATGCGGCAGCGTGTGCTGTTGGCGCTGGGGCTGCTGCTCGACCCTCAGCTCATCATCCTGGATGAACCGACAACCGCCCTCGACATCCTGACCCAAAGGTCGGTGATCGAAGTGCTGCGCAATCTACGCCAGCAAATTGACTTCTCGCTGATCATGATCTCCCACGACCTGTCACTGGCGGCCGAGCTCGCCGATCGGGTGGGGACGATGTATGCTGGCGGCCTGGTAGAGGTGGCGGATGTCTACGACACGTATTATCATCCATATCATCCATACACCATCGGCTTGATCCGCGCCGTGCCGACCCTATCGGGCGCCCGGCGCGATCTAATCTCCATCCCAGGCTCGCCTCCTGACTTGATTGACCCGCCAGCCGGTTGCGCCTTTCATCCGCGCTGTCCCTATGCGACGGCGCGCTGCCGGGAGCAACAGCCTGTGTTGGTGACCGTGGATCTGAATCATCAGGTGGCCTGCTGGAACTGGCAGGTGGTGATTGCGGACAGCGGGGCCTTGCTGGTGATGCAAGCGGAGAAGGAGTAGGCGCGATGTCTGCCATTCTGGAACTTGTGAATTTGGAGAGATCCTTCCGGGTGGGACGACACACTGTCTACGCCGTGGATGATGTGTCCTTCGCAGTCAATGAAGGCGAAGTTGTCTGCCTGGTTGGCGAGAGCGGTTGCGGCAAGACCACGACCGGCAAGATGGCGGTCGGCCTGCTGCGTCCCACGGGCGGCGAGGTGCGCTTCAAGGGGCAGGATATCTGGAAGATGAATGCCGCCGACTTCCGCAAGTATCGCCAGGCGGCGCAGATCATCCATCAGGACCCCTATTCCTCGTTGAATCCGACCCAGGCTATTGTAGACATCATCAGCGCGCCGCTGTTGCGCCATGGGGTGGCGCACAATCGCTTGGCGGCGCGCGCCCTGTCGGCCGAGCTTCTGCGTCGGGTTGATCTGACGCCGCCCGAGGATTTGCTGGACAAATACCCGCATCAACTTAGCGGCGGGCAGCGGCAGCGCGTCTCGGTGGCGCGGGCGCTGACCGTGAACCCATCCTTCATCATGGCCGATGAGGCCGTCTCGATGCTGGATGTGTCAATTCGCGTCAGCCTGCTGAAGATGTTGGCGCGCTTCCGCACGGAGATGGGGATGACCTATCTGTTCATCACCCATGACCTGGCGGTGGCGCGGTTCTTTGCGTGGGATGGCCGCATCGCGGTGATGTATCTGGGTCGGGTGGTGGAGATTGGGCCGACCCCGCGCCTGATCGGGCAGCCGCAGCATCCGTACACCAAGGCGCTGCTTTCTGCGATCCCGGAGGCGGATCCGCAGGCGACGCGCACCAAGGAACGGGTGCAGTTGCGCAGCATGGATGTGCCGAGCCTGTCGAACGTGCCGCCCGGCTGCGCGTTCCACCCGCGTTGTCCGCTGTTCGAGCCGGGCGTGTGCAACAAGACCGTGCCGCAGCTTACCGCGATCGGCGAGGGCGTGCAGATCGCCTGTCATGTTGTGGTGCGCGATCAGAGCGCCGCGGCTGGCGCGACGCGCGAGGTAACGCATGGGGCCTGAGATTGGCTTGGCGGCGACGCGACTGGCCCTGTTCTTGATCATCGCCGCAGGGCTGTCGTTGCTGTGGGTGTCGCGTAATAGCGCCGAGTTCGTCGTATTGGTGTTGACGATAGCGGTCGGAGCGGCGATGCTAGGCGGTGTTGCGCTGTTGGCGCGGTTGAGCGCGACGGGGATGATTCGGTTGCCGCGCGAGTTGCGTCAGGAGCCAAAGAACGAAGCGGATGAAAGCCAATGAGCTACGCCTCAATCGCCTTGCTAGCGCACGGCTGAGTCAGAGAGATGTCAGAGCGTCTACGCGCCGTTATCCTCGCGGCCGGTATCGAATCTGTGAGCACCGGCCGACCGCTGGTGTTGGAGCGCCTCGGCGCGCGTGCGATCCTCGATTACGTCATGGACAATGCGCTTCAGTTTGTGCCGCGTGAGCACCTTTACATCGTCGTCGGCGCCCATGATGATCGGGTGCGAGCGCACCTGGGCGGCGACTACTGCTATGTGATCCAGGGGGAGCGCAAGGGCACGGGGCATGCGGTGCTTCAGTTGCAGGGTGAGCTGCACGATTTCGATGGCGATCTGTTGATCCTTTATGGCGATACGCCGCTCTTCCGGCCCGGTTCGATTCGCGGACTGCTCAACCGGCATCGGCTGCGCCGCGCCAGCCTGACGTTGCTGACGGCGATCGTGGCTCGGTCGCTGCCCTATGGACGGATTATCCGCGATGCTGAGGCCCGGATCGTGGATATCATCGAGCAGTCCGAGGCTTCGACGCAGGTGCAGCGCATTCGTGAACTGAACGCCGGCGCCTATGCCGTGCGGGCCAGCGCCATCTTTCCGGCGCTGGCCCGGCTCTCACCGGCGCCGGGCGGCGACTATCGGCTGACCGACTGCGTGCACCAGCTTATCCGCTCCGGCCTGGCGGTCGAGAGTTACCAGATCTACGATCAGGATGAGGTGCAGGGGATCAACTGTGCGGAAGACCTGGCCCAGGCTGAGTTTGTCCTGCAGAAGCGGTTGTTTCGGCCGCGGCGGCAGGAGGAGGAGAACCAGATCGCCTTCGGCACGGGCGGGTGGCGGGCGGTGATCGGCGAGGGGTTCACGCTGCACAATGTCCGGCGGTTGGCGCAGGCGCTGGCGAACAGCGTCACCCGCCGCGGAGATGAACGCCATGGGGCGCTGATCGGCTATGATCGCCGCTTTCTCTCGCGCCAGGCGGCCGAGGCCGCCACCGAGGTCTTCGTCGGCAACAACATCCCAACTATTCTGCTGGCCGAGGATGCGCCGACGCCGCTCATCACCTACGCCACAGCCCGCCTGAACGCCGCGTATGGCCTGGGCTTCACCGCCAGCCACAACCCGCCGGAATGGAATGGCCTGAAGGTGTTCCGGGGCGATGGCAGCCTGCTTCTGGACGATGAGACGCGGGAGATCGAGGCCGAGGCGAATCGCCTGACCTCGGCGGATGTCATCAAGCTGGAGCTTGACCTGGCGCTGGCGGCGGGGGTGGCGCGACGTCGGGATTTCACCAACGACTACGTGGACGCGGTCGAGCGGCTGATTGACCTGCGGGCGATCCGCGAGGCTGGGCTGCGGGTGATTGTGGATCCGATGCACGGCGTCGGGCAGCTCACCCTCGGCACGATCCTGACCGAGGCGCGTTGCCGGGTCACGTTCATCCACGAACGGCACGATCCGTTGTTCGGCGGCCGGTCGCCCGCGCCGAACCTGGAGGCGCTGCGGCTGCTGCAAACGCAAGTGATCGAGGGGCGCTACGACCTGGGCCTGGCGACCGATGGCGACGCCGACCGCATCGCCATCCTGGACGAGCGGGGTCAGTATGTAACCGTCAACGACATTCTGCTTCTATTATATTGGTACATGCACGAGGTGCGCGGTGAGCGCGGGGGCGTCGTGCGCAATTTAGCGACGACCCATCTGCTGGATCGGTTGGCGCGGCATTTCGGGGAACCGTGCGTCGAGGTTCCGGTCGGCTTCAAGCACATTGCGGCCGGTATGGTGGCGCACGGCGCGTTGCTCGGCGGTGAGTCATCCGGCGGGCTGACGATCCGGGGCCATATCCGCGGCAAAGATGGCATCTTTGCCGCGGCATTGATCGTCGAGATGCTCGCCCGGACCGGCGAACACGTGTCGCAATTGTTGGCGCGCGTCTATGGCCTGACCGGCCAGCTCGTGGCGCTCGAGGAGGCCGTGCCGGCGACGCCGGAGATGCGCGTGGTCGTGCCTAAACGCCTGCGGGAAGCGTCGGTGGGCGTCACATCTGCACTCCCGGAGGGGCCGCAGCGTGGCGCAGGCGCCAGTGTCGGGCCGTATCCGGTCGTGGAGATATCGCAGATGGACGGCATAAAGCTCTACCTGGAGAACGACAACTGGGCTTTGCTTCGCTTCTCCGGAACCGAACCTGTGCTGCGGCTCTTCGTCGAGGCCGATACCTCGGCCAAGGCGGAGGAGTTGATGGGGTGGTTGCGGCAGTTTGTGTCGTGAAACGTAAAACGTCATGCGCGAAATGTCATGCGTCAACGCCACATGACGTGAGGATGCTGCCGTTTTGAACGTGATTTTGATTGTGTGAGCATGACGCTTGACGCATCATCACGAAAGGGGGTGATAATTCAACGCACCATGTCTATCTGTTTCGATCGACGTAAGTTCACCCAATTCCCTAAGGAGGAAAGCCATGTCTAAGTTGTATCGTCTAATGGCGTTGGTGCTGGTGGCGGCGTTCGTGCTGTCCGCCTGCGCCCCTGCTCCTGCACCGGCCCCTGCGCCGGCTGCGCCCGCCAAGGCAGAGCCGACCAAAGCGCCGGAACCGGCTAAGGCTGCTGAACCGACCAAAGCGCCTGAACCGGCTAAGGCTGCTGAACCGACCAAAGCGCCGGCTGCTGCTCCGGCCGCATCTGGCAAGGAATATCACGGCGCATTTCCGTACGAAGTGCCGCCCAAGGGACATCTCAATAGCTTTGTAACTGCCGGCATCCCCAACGGCCTCTCCATCTATTGGGATTTGCTGGAGCTGCCCGGCGCCCGCTATTACTGGGGCGATGGCAAGTGGCTGCCGCTGGCCGCTGAGAAGTGGGCCTTCCAGCCGCCTGATAAGTTCATTGTGAACGTCCGCAAGGGCATCAAGTGGTCCGATGGTAAGGATTTTACGGCCAAGGACATCGTGGCGACGTACAACGTCGGCCGCCTGTTCAAGTGGACGGAGTTCAAGTATATTGACACGGTCAAAGCCACCGATGACTACACGGTTGAGTTCCACATGAGCACGCCGTCCACCGTTGTTGAGCGATATGTGCTCCTCAGCCACTATCGCTCGGCCGCGACCTACGGCGCGCTTGCCGATGAGGTCCAGAAGCTGGTGGATGCGAAGGCCAGCGCGGACAGCGCCGAGTGGAAGGCATTGATCCAGAAGGCGACCGAATTCCGGCCGGCCACTCTGATCGCTAATGGCCCGTTCAACCTCGACGTCAAGTCAATCACTGAGGCGCAGCTCAGCCTGGTCAAGAACCCGACTGGCTACCTGGCCGACAAGGTCGCGTTCGACAAGGTCGTGCTGTACAACGGTGAGACGCCAACCGTGACCCCGTTGGTGTTGGCCGGCGACGTGGACTATGCGACGCATGGCTTCCCCACCGCCACCGAGAAGCAGTATATTGATATGGGGACCCGCATCACGCGCGCGCCCACCTATTCCGGCCCGGCGATCTTCTTCAATATGGATGTCTATCCGTTCGCCAAGCCGGAATTCCGCCAGGCGGTGGCATACGCGATTGATCGCGATCAGAATGGTAAGGTGTCGCTGGGTGCTTCCGGCAAGGCCATGACGTACCTGACCGGCTTCAGCGACAACATGCTGCCGCTGTGGCTCAACAAAGAGCAGACCGACAAGCTGACCGTCTACAAGTATGATACGAAGAAGGCCGAGGACCTGCTCACCAAGATCGGCTTCAAGAAGGGCGCTGACGGCGTCTGGATGGACGACAAGGGCAAACCGCTGGCGTTCGAGCTGAGTGTGCCGGCCGAGTTTGCTGACTGGTCGGCCGCGGCCGAGAACCTGGCTGAGCAGCTTAATAAGTTCGGCCTAAAGATCACCGTGCGCGGGGTTAACTTCCAGCAGATCGGCACTGACGTGGATCAGGGCAAGTTCCAGATGGCGATCCAGGGTTGGGGCGCAGGCAACCCGCACCCGCAGTTCGCCTTCTCCAATGACCTCTTCCTCCACAACTATGTCGGCGCGACACAGGGCAAAGGCATGAACTTCCCAATGAAGCAGATGCTGGACGGCAAGGAGATCGATCTGGAGAAGATCGTCGTTGATTCGGCCAACGGCCTGGATGTGAACGCTCAGAAGGTGAATGTGGCGACTGCGGCGGCCGTCTTCAACCAACTGCTGCCGATCATCCCGCTGTGGGAACGCTACGGTAACAGCCCGCTGCTGAACAAGCGTCTGGCCGACGCGCCGGCCGACTCTGATCCGATCTGGAAGAACGCGCTCTACGGCGACAACCCAATCGTGGTGATGATGCTCGACGGCCGCATCAAGCCGAAGTGACGATGTGAGTCTGTCCCCTGCTGAGACGAGAAGTCAGGAAGTAGGGGACAGGCGGCAGTAGTTAGCGGGAAACCGGGTTTTGGCAATGGCGACAAAGCCCGGTTTCTTGTGTTTGGTACTCGATACGAGCGGCTGATAATCAGGTGAAACCATGTCTGATCTGACACTCTTGCCCCAACCGCGCCAACTGACATTGACCGGCGGCGCGTTGTTCATTTCACCCAACCGTTTGATCGTTCTCGACGCGTCTGACGCGGGCGCATTGTTTTTCAGCGCCAAGCGCCTGCAGGCGGCGCTGGCCGAGCGGGTCGGCGTCGGTTGGGAGATCGTCGCCAACGCCACCGCGCCCCATGCCCAGGTCGGCGCGACCCTGAGCGTGGTCGCAAGCGGCACGCGCCATCCGCAGGGCTACGAGCTGACGATTACGCCGGAGGGCATCCATGCCGTCGCCAGCACGCCCGCTGGGTTATTCTATGCGGTGTGTACTTTGATCCAACTGCTGGAGGTTGGACGCCCAGAGGGCGGGAAGTTGGAAACGGCCTCCAATCTCCAACCTCCAACCTTTAGCCTCCCCACCCTCCGCATCTCCGATTGGCCGGATTTCCCCAGCCGCGGCGTCATGCTCGATGTCAGCCGCAACCGGGTTCCGACCCTGCCAACGCTGTTGGAACTGGTGGATCTGCTGGCTTCGTGGAAGGTCAATCAACTCCAGTTGTACACCGAGCACACCTTCGCCTATCGCAACCACCCGGAGGTGTGGGCCGACGCATCGCCGCTGACGGGCGAGGAGATCCTGGCGCTCGACGCGTATTGCCGCGAACGGTTCATCGAGCTGGTGCCTAATCAAAATTCTTTCGGGCATATGACCCGCTGGTTGACGCACGATCGCTATCGGCCGCTGGCCGAAGCGCCGCACGGCTGCGACACGCGCTGGGGCCGCCGCGATGAGCCGATCAGCCTGTGCCCGATTGATCCCGGCAGCATCGAGTTGGTGCGTAGCATGTTCGATGAGCTGCTCCCGCATTTTTCCAGCCGCCAGTTCAACGTCGGCTGCGACGAGACGATTGACCTGGGCCAGGTGCGCAGCAAGGCCGCGGTGGCGGAGCTTGGCGCGGGCCGCGTCTATCTCAACTTCCTGTTGCAGATTTACCGCGAGGTGAAGGCGCACGGCCGCACGATGCAGTTCTGGGGCGACATCATCATGGAACACCCCGAACTGGTCCCCGAACTGCCGCGTGACCTGATCGCGCTGGAATGGGGCTACGAGGCGGCGCACCCGTTCGAGCAGCACGGCGCGATCTTTGCGGCGTCGGGCGTGCCGTTCTATGTCTGTCCGGGTACCGGGACGTGGAACACCATCGCCGGCCGCACCGAAAGCTCGCTGGGCAATCTGCGCAACGCGGCCGAAAACGGGCTGAAACACGGCGCAGTCGGCTATCTCATCACCGATTGGGGCGACGCCGGCCACTGGCAGCCGTTGCCGGTCAGCTACCTGGGCTTCGGCTACGGCGCGGCCGTGTCATGGGCTTGCGCCGCGAACGTCGAGAGCGATATCGCCGCCGCCGTCAGCGCGTTCGCGTTTCACGATCTGACTGGGACGCTCGGCCGCATCGCCTACGATCTGGGCAACGCGTATCTCAAAACCGGCGTCGCGATTCACAACTCGACGATCATGGCGCGGTTGATGCAGATTACTTTTGCGCAGTTTGTCGTCAATCGGGCGCGATATCCCAACCTGACCGCCGACGGGTTGCAGGCGGCCATCGCCAAGATTGATGCGGTGATGGCTCGCTGGCCGGCCAGCGACACGGACGGTGAGCCTGTCGAACCGACACCCGCTCAACAGCAGGGCAAGGCTGCCGCCTGGCAAAAGGCCGGCGGCGCGGTCGGTGAGCGTGTCGAACCGACGCCCCTCCCGTACAGCCGCCCTGCGATCGCGCAGCACCCGGGGCGCGAGTTGATCCGCCGCGAATATGCCTGGGCGGCCGACATGCTGCGTCACGGCGCGCGTCGCGGGATCTGGATGCTCGGCAAGCTGGATGGTGCGGAGGATGTGGCCCTGCGCGCCGCGCTCGTCGCCGATGCTGAGCGGCTGATGGCCGAGTATCGCGACCTCTGGCACGCGCGCAGCCGGCCCGGCGGCTTCGCGGAGAGCGTGGCGCGAATGGAGAAGATGCGCGGGGATTACCTGGCCTGAACCCGGCTAAACCGGAACCGCCAAGACGCCAAGAGCGCCAAGACCACGAATCAGGTCTGCGCGAACTTGGCGTCTTCGTGTTTCGATCCTGGGGGTGTCTGGCGGCATGTGTATCACCGCTGGTACGATTGTGGATTTCGATGTACGAGATCCTGAAAAATTCGCAATCCGAAATCGGCAATCTGCAATCTATTTCGCCGAGGTAGCTCAGTGGGTAGAGCGCGCGTCTGAAGAGCGCGAGGTCCCTGGTTCGATCCCAGGCGTCGGCACTGATCCTCCTGAGAGGAGCGGAGGAAGACCCTATGGTCGCTCAGTCCATCCTGCTGCTCAACGCCTCATATGAGCCACTGACCGTGGTGACGCTGGCCCGCGCCGTCAAGCTCCTGCTGCGGGGCCGCGCCGAGGCGGTGAGCGCCGAGCACGTCACGGTCGCCAATGCCGCCCAGACGCTGGCCGTGCCGCAGGTATTGCGGCTGAAGATCTATGCACGCGTGCCGCATCGCCGCACGCCGGCCTGGACGCGCCACGGGGTCTTCGAGCGCGACGACTACACCTGCGCGTACTGCGGCCGGCGTTACGCCGCGCGCGATCTCACGGTAGACCATCTCATCCCGGCGTCGCAGGGCGGGGTCGCCACCTGGGGCAATACCGTTGCGGCCTGTGCGCGCTGCAACCAGCGCAAGGCGGACCGCACGCCGCACGAGGCGGGCATGAAGCTGCTCATCGAGCCGAAGTCGCCGCGCACCAGCTACCTGGTGGCCAGCGGCGATGTGCCCGCGGCGTGGAAGGTGTGGATCGAGCTGTAGGGGGTGCGGCAACTCAACGGAGAAGCGCCCGTATTCTGTCAGAACACGGGCGCTGTGTCACGGTTTTGGATGAACGCTTCAACCATAGGTCGTATCATCTTTCGGTGCGCCCCGGATGATGCGCAGCGCCTCAGCTTCGCTCAGTTCCGGTCGCTGCTTACGCAGCCGATACGCGCCCGCCCGCTGCGTCGGGCGTGCTCGGCCAGGCGGATCATTGAGAGGGCTTCCTGGCAGCGTTGAGCGGGCGTCAGGCGCCGCGTAATCGCGATCTGGCGCAGATCGAGTTCCGCGATGGCGCTGGCGATCAGGGCAGACAAATCCGCTGGGCGACCGGTGGTCTGGTCAAGCGATTCGGTAGTTGCTCCGCTCATATCGGCCATTCTACCCCCAATATCCATCTTTGCCTGGCGCCCCGCGCCAACCCGCTAACCGGACCACGGTTGTTACTTCACGTAATCAAGATACCGGTTCACGATCCTGAAGCCCACCGACTCATAGAGCTGCCGCGCGGGCGTGTTCGTCTCCCCGGTCGAGACGCAGACATGGGTCATCCCGGCCGCCTGCAGCCGGCGCAGGCATTCCAGCAGCGCCGCGCGCATCAAGCCCTGCCGGCGGTAGGCCGGCCGCGCGCTGACCGCATCGAGCTCGCCGATCCGGTTGACCGGGTCAGCCCAGCCGGTCACCAGCGCGGCGACGTTCCCACCGGGCGCGATGGTCACGATGTCGAGCTCACGATTGTAGCAGGGCAGTTGCATGAAGCGGGCGTAGTCCTCGTCGCTGATGTTGCCGTCGGTCCACGGCAGCCACACCTCACGATAGGCGGCCATCCGGTCGGCAATCTCGGCCGCGTCATCCGCCAGGGGCCGGACCTGGCAGCCGGGGGGCAGGGCGGTCGGTGGGATCGGCTCGGCCAACTCACGCAGCATGTTAACCTCGGTGAACTCCCCGCGATAGCGGAAGCCGTGCCCTTCCAGAAACGCGATGCGCGCGGTATCGTTCTGCCGGACGCCGGTGACGAGCGGCCCGCCCCATTGGCCGGGATTGCGGCGGCGCAGGGCGCCGTTGCGGAGCGCGTCGAGAAGCGTTTCCGCCCAGTCCAACGCCTCAGCCTCCAGCCTGGCCCCCTCATATTCCGGCGCCACCTCGCAATCGAAGGCGGGATCCTCGCCGAGCAGCGCGTAGGCGACCAGGTGCCCCTGCCGGTCATGCCAGAGCCGGACGTGTTCATAGGGGTTCAAGTGGCAGGCCACCATGAAGAAGCGAAACGTGGCGACGCCGATGTGCGGATAGCGCGTCATGCCTGGCGCGTCAGTGGTGGCGGCTCGCGCGGCCATGAGCAGGTCCTGCATCTGCCGCAGGTCGTGCTCGGATTCGTGGCAGCGGGAGGTTAACGCATTTTCCATCAATCCGCTGAGGCGGTTAGCGAACGCTTGTCTGCCTGACCCATCCCGGCTTCAAGCGCCATCAACATTAACTTGGCCCGATCGGTGGCATGCACCTTCAGAAGCACATTGGAGATGTAATTGCTCACCGTCTTCGCGCTCAGGTTCAAGCGTGTGGCGATCTCGGCGTTGGTCTGGCCGTGGGCGATCAGCTCGAGGATCTCGCGTTCGCGTGCCGTGAGTTCATCAAAGACATCGCTCGTTGCATTGGGCGGCGTATGCAGGTAGCCTAACACCTTCTGGGCAATGCCAGGGCTGAAGATCGCGCCGCCGCCGGCTACGGTGTGAATGGCGCGCAGGAGCTCATCTTGCTCGGTGTTCTTGAGCAGATAACCCTGCGCGCCGGCGCGAATGGCCGGGAACACCGAGGTATCATCTTCAAAAACGGTCAGCACCAGGATGCTGATATGCGGGCTGGTGCGGTGAATGCGGCGGGTCGCTTCGATGCCGTTGACGCCCGGCATCCGTAGATCCATCAGGATCACATCGGGCTGGAGCGCGGCCGCCAGCTCGATGGCTTCTTCGCCATCACGCGCCTCTCCGACCACCTCCACGTCACCCGGCGCGGTCAGCAGAGTGCGTAGCCCGCTGCGGGTGATGGTTTGGTCATCGGCAATGAGAATACGAATGGTGTCCATAGCGGGGACTTCACTCCTTTTTCACGGGGCAGGGAATCCGCACCAGGACAGCCGTTCCGCCGCCCGGATTGGGTTCAACCCGGCAGGAGCCGCCGACCTCAGCGGCTCGAGCTTGGATCGAAATTAGCCCCAGGCCTCTGGCGGTTGGTGTAGTCAGCCCGCGCCCGTCATCTCTGATATCCAATTCCAGCGTGTCCGGCTGCAAGGCCGAGGGGTTGGGCGTTAATCCCAGGCGGATGTGGCACGCCTGCGATTCGGCGTGCTTCTCCACATTGGCCAGGGCCTCGAGCGCAATGTAGTAAGCTGCCGCTTCAACTGCAGCCGGCAAGGGAGGGAGCGCGTCCGGTGCGTCGAGCTGAATCCGCAAGCCGGAGTGGGTCTGGATGCGTTCCCGCAGGGCGCCGGCCAGCCCCAACAGCTCCAGCTCGGGTGGAAAGAGCCTGTGGGCTAAGCCGCGCACATGTCCGGTCAGGGCCGTCAGCTGGCGGCTGATGTCGGCCAGGTCGCGCGCCAGCGCGGGGTCTGCGGCGGCCATGGCGGTCAGGCGTTCAACTTGCCGGCTCAGTCCCACAAGCTGATGCCCCACGCTGTCGTGCAGGTCGCTGCCGAGCTGTCGCCGCGCTTCGCCGCGTTCTGTCACCAGCGCCAGGCGCGCTTGCTCCAGATCGGCGGTCAGCGATACGGCGTGTGCGGACACGCCGATTTGCCGGGCCAGATCAGACAACAGGCGTACGTCAGCCGGGGTCAGGGACTCATCAGGGGCGCGGGAGGCTGCCTTCAGTTCGCCGATGGTCTGGCTGGCGTAGACCAGGGGGAAGCGGCTGATCTCGTTTTGCGCCGCGCCAGAAGCGGCGACGGTTTGCAGCTCATCGTTTTGTCGGAGTGCGATGGCGACGTATGGCAATTTGAGCGCCTGAGCCACCGTTTGGACCGTCACCGACAGCACCGCTGTGGGCTCCAGAGCGGCCTCTAGCTGCTGGCCGAGCCGTGTCAGCACCTGATATGGTTCATCGCGCTGGCCGTACATCAGGCGGTTGACCCCGCGCTGCACCAGGTTGCGCAAAGGTGCGAACAGGACTGCGGCGATGCCGGTCGCGATCAGGGAAAATGCCAGGCTGCCTTGTGCCCGGAACAGCATGCCCAGGTAGCCTACCACCAACATATAGATGCCGATGATGCAGAGGGTGAGCGTCCCATACACCAGGGTGCGATTGATGACCAGTTCGAGTCCGAACAGGCGATGGCGCAGGATAGCTATCGCGAGAGAGATGCCTATCACCGTGAACCCGAGATGCAGGCCGGCCCCCATCAAATCGGCCAAGAAGGGCTGGTGAACCAGGCCAGCGGCCGCCGGAAAGACCGCTAACACCAGAAGCAGGCCAATCACCGATCCGCCGACCGCCCAGCGGAATTGGCTGCGGCTGATGGCATCGCTCTGGGTGACGCCGGAATGGATGAAGCTGATGATGGCAGCCGCAACCATGGCCAGTGTTGCCGCCCAACCCAGGATCGGGATGTTCGCCACCACGATGACTATGCCCACCGCGATGCCAATCCCAGAGGGGAGCAATTCCAGCCAGGGCCGGCGCTGGATGACGCGTTTGGGCTGCGGGAAAAGCAGGGTAAACGCCAACAGCGCGGGGGCCAGCAGCACGCCGATGATCAAGTAACCGAACAGCGCGGTTGCGTAGAAGGCCGGCTTGTTGAACTGCACTGATAGCCCGTCTGGCAGCAGACCGCTGAGGTTGATGGCCAGGAAGGTTGCGCTCAATATCAACAATGCGCGAGCGGCGGGAATGTCTGACCGCTGGCAGAAGGTGAACAGGGCCAGAGCGAAGAAGGCGAGTGCGCCCAACAGCCCTACCAGCAGCTCGGGCCGGAGGAGCATGTGGCGCCACAGGGCCTGGAACATCCAATGGAGGAGAGGGACAGTCAGCGACAGCGACTGATTCTGGCGCTGGACTTGCATTTCCACGGCTTGATTGGCCCCCCAGCCGGGCGGCGACGGAACATAGCTGTTGCTGGCTGTTCCCTGAACCGATCGGCCGTTAACGGCTGTTACGACGTCGCCGCTCTGCAAACCGGACGGCGCGCCGGCGAGGTTATCCCGATAAACCCAATCCGGGGCGTCGAAGTCATCTGTGGGGTGAACTGCCCACCCGTCGGTGGGCAAGGTGAAGCGATATGCCAGTTGGGCGGCGCTAAGAAAGACCAAACCGAGAGCCAGCACCAGCACCACCCAACCAGCGGGTGTGAAGCCAGAACGTGCAGGAGTCGATGAACCGTTCATAGAGAATCAAGCATCCCCGAGAACGCGTTGGCGATAGGGAAAGCTAACGGCAAAACATCCGAATGTCAAGTTTAGCCGGTAACTGGCGACGATTGTAGGGCGGCGCCTTTGGCCTGGGTTGTGCACACGGCCAGCGCCACGCCGAACCAGCAGGCCCCCATGAGCAACTCACCGATCATGCCTGGCCCGTCAGTCACGCCCAAGAAGTTGGGCAGGTTGACCGCGAAGAAGATGACCAGGAAGCTCATCAGGGGCATGAACCTCTGCCAGCCAGTCCAGCGTTTGGCGGTGATCACTGCGATCCCAGCCAACAAGGCGCCCAAGTCGTACAGGATGCCGCCAAGCGGGTAGAGCATGAAGACGGGGCTGTCTTGGCCCTGCAGCAGCAGTCCGGCCAGGCCGGCGACGATAATCAGGCCGTAGCCGATGGCGTAAAGATACACGCCCGTCTTTCCCAGGCGGCTTTGGACCGCGCCGCTCCAGATCAAGCCCAGAAAGCCGACAACCATGCCGGCAAGGGCTGCCACGGCGAGCAGTTGATGCGCGATCCGGAGCGGGCTGCCGTCGGGATTGAAAAGACCGAAGCTGTATTGCATGATCACGCTGACGATCCATAGGCCGGCGGCAACCATACCAACGACACCCGCTTTGCGGGCCAAAGATGTGTTTTGCATTTGCAGAGATCTCCTTTATGGGTGGCGGTCGTGCCATCGTTTGATGATCTCATGCTAACACCAACGATCATGGGGACATAGAGGGAATTCACCCGGATCACATGGGAAGAAATCTCGGGAAGAATCCGAATCTCGACATCAGCCCAGCTCAGGCTCGAGTTCTTGAGGCAGCGCTACCTCTCAGCCTGCTACGCCAGGTACGTGCGAATCGCCCGCGGCGCGGACACGACCAGGTCACGCGCCAGGAAGGGGTCGTCAATGAGCGGATGCACGGTGTTCGGCGCGTGGAGCTGTGCCCGGACGTCCGGCGCGAGCGCGCGTTCGCTGAGCGCCCGGCAGCCGAACTGCCGCGCGGTGAAGTAGGCCCGCACGATCTTGGCCGCATCCGGGCTGGCAAAACGCGGCGCGAAGATCAGCTCGCCAGCCGCGCGGTGTGCGGCGGCTGCCAGCAGGATCGCGCCGCCCAGCCAGAGAGCGGCGATGATGCCGGCAGCCGGCGCCGCGCGGCGGCGCTTCAGGTCAAGCATGTGACTCAACTCCGGCCGGCTTGTCCAACGGTATCGGCCGGGCGATGAGAGGTCTGCCATTCCGAAAGCAGCAGCCCGTACCACAGCATGTCAACGACTGCGCCATCCTTCTTGCGGTGGCTTTGGCGAAAGCGTCCCTCAAGGGTGAATCCGCAATGCTCGGCAACGCGCCAGCTTGCCGCGTTATCGGCCGTACAGCGCAGCTCAACACGCAGAACACGCAGCTGCTCAAAGGCGAACCGGATGGCGGCGCGGGCGGCCTCGGTCGCATAGCCCTGACCGGTGCTGGCCTGGACGATGAAGTACCCCACCTCAATCCGCGGCACATGCCAATCGGCATTAGCCAGGTAGGTCTCGCCCACGTACGTGCCGGTGGCCTTTTCCCAAACCCCGAAGATGAGCGGATCGCGCGCAACCCAGTCTGCCGCGACCTGCCGGATCACGGCTTCGGCATCGTCTTCACTTTGTACGGCCATCAGACGGGCGGGCAAGAATTCGTAGAGGTGATCCCAGTTTGCACGCAGCATGCGGTAATACATGGCGGCGTCGCCGGGCCGGTAACCGCGCAGCAGGAGGCGCCCGGCAGAAAACTCGGTCGGCAGATCAAGCAGCAGTGGGTTCATCGCGTTCTCATCACCCCCCCGGCTCACCGAGCAGCTCAATCCCGTGCTGGTGGTGGATGGCAACGATGCGCTCCTGGTCTGGTTCCCCGGGCCGGGCGAACTCCTCCGCACAATCCGCGAAGAACTGCTCGAAGCCCGCTGGTGCCGTGATGATCCAATGACGGCTGGGAGTCGCGCCGATGTTGCGATAGCAGTGCGCCGCGCCCCTGGGCAGGTAAACGGCCCCGCCGGCGCCTACCTCGGTCCAAGAGCCTGCCGCGTAGTAGCTGATGCGGCCTTCAATCACCAGGAAGATCTCATCTTCGTTGCTGTGCACGTGCAGCGGCGGCCCGCCGCCCGGCGGTGTGGTTTCGATCATCACTGAGAGAACCTGGTTCGTTTGCTCGCCGCTGAGCAGCACCGAAAGCGTATTTCCGAACGCCTGCAGCTCCGGGCCTGCGCCGGGCTGCACGATGAGCGGTCTGTCCTGTCCGGTCATCAAGAAGCTCCTTCAGGTCAAGGAATAAGCGCGTGAACGCAAAGCTAAGTATAGGATTAATACGGCACGGATAGTACACCGGTTTGACTGAAGTTCATGTAGGGCACAACCCGATGTCGGCCTGCTGCGCCAGATACGCACGGATCGCCTTCTCCGTGTAGGGCTCGATGGGCAGACGCAGCGCCTCGTCCACGGTGGCCCAGACGTATTCCTCCGCCTCGTCGTTCAGGCTGACCTCGGTCTGATCGGTGCGGCAGGCGTAGTCGAAGAAGATGAAGTGTCGCGGCCGCCAGAAGGCCGGGTCGTAGATGAACTCCTGGGTGCAGACGAACCGGATGTCACGGATGCTGAGACCGGTCTCCTCGGCCACCTCGCGGCGCACCGCGGCTTCCAGCGTCTCGCCCAGCTCGACGTGGCCGCCAGGCACGACGTACCGGCCGCCCCACTTGTGAGACTGCATCAAGAACAGCCGGCCCGCCGGATCGAAGATCAGCGCGCCGACGGTGGGTTCGGGATAGTGTTAGGCTGGTGGCATGAGTGCATAGGCTCCTTCAGAACAGCAAGTACCAGAACAGGGCGATCTCGCGCGTCCCCGGCATGACGCTGCGGCAGGTGAACGAGTTGTCGCAGTGGTTGCGGTCGGCCTGGTTGGCGGCGGTGAGCGATTGGATGACGATGTTTGGCATACGGTTTCTATGTTGGTAACTATTCAGCCTCTATCGCGATGTAAGCATCCTGAGCGGAGCACGGCGTTGTTTGCCGTGCGCAGTCGAAGGACGCGGCCATTGCGCCAAGATCGCTCCGCATCCTTCGACTACACCCGCGAAAACCAGCGGGCTGCGCTCAGGACGCTCCGCTACGGCTGAATAGATCGGCAATGTCACATTCGCGCCAGGCCAGGCCGCCCGGCGATAAATCGACCGGGCTATCTGAGCAGCGCCCTGTGAACAGGGCTGAAAAGAACGCCGACCGATCCAGCCTGCTTCAGCGGGCGCCGCTCGTTAGCCCGGAAATTCATTTCCGGGCGGTCTGGCCTCACGGCGAGCGCCTCCAGATGAGCGGCCTACTGCTGGACGGACGCTACGGTCGGTCAACCAACTGCTTTATGGGAATGTGACATTGCCGATATAGTTACCTATGTTGTATTATATCACCTGGAAAGGACGATGAACGCCGTAGTGACCCACTGGCTGCTGGACTCGGCGGAACCCTGGACGCGCTACCGCACGCTGCGCGACCTGCTCGGCCGGCCAGAAGATGATGCCGAGGTGCGCGCCGCGCGCGCCGCGCTGCTGGCCCATGGGCAGGTGCAGAGCCTGATCGCCCTGGCTGCGACGTGGCCAGGCCGCGCCATCCTGCGCCACAACGACGCGGGCCATCCGCTCTACGCACTGAGCACGCTGGCCGACTTCGGGCTGACTGCGGCCGATCCGGGCCTGGATCGCGCGGCCGAGGCCGTGCTGGCGCATCAAGCTCCCGACGGCGCGCTGCAGAGCCTGCTCAACGTCGCGCCCGCGTTCGGCGGGACGGGCCAGGATACCTGGAGTTGGGCCTTGTGCGATGCGCCGACGCTGCTCTACGTGCTGCTGGCGTTGGGCCTGGGGCAGGAGCCTGGTGTGCAGGCGGCCGTAGCGCACCTGGTGAACGTCGTTGACGAGACCGGCTGGCGCTGCCGCTGCGGGCCGGAGCTGGGCCGGTTCCGCGGGCCGGGCCGCAAGACCGATCCCTGCCCCATCGCCAACGTTTATGCGCTGAAGGCGCTTTCACTCGTCCCGGAGTTGCTCGACAGCCCGGCGGCGCGATGGGGCGTTGAGATGCTGCTGGGCCACTGGGCGCGCCGGGCGGAGGTCAAGTACTATCTCTTCGGCATGGGCAGCGACTTCCGCAAGCTCAAGTACCCCTTCGTCTGGTACGACATCCTGCACGTGGCCGAGGTGCTCAGCCGCTATCCCTTCGTCCATGCCGATCCCCGCTTCGCGGAGATGGTTGCGGCAATCACCGCGCAGGCGGACGCCGCCGGCCGCTACACCGCCGGCTCGATGTACCAGGCGTGGCGGGGCTGGTCGTTTGCCGACAAGAAGCAGCCGTCTCCCTGGCTGACCTTCCTGGCGCGGCGGATTCAGGCGCGGTTCGGGGCGGCGACGACCAAGAGCACGTAACGTGCAGTCAGGCTGATGCGACTACCATCTGCTCTCTTGCGGCTTCGGGCATCGCTGCCCCTTCACTAACCCACGCCTATCCTGCCGGCCCGCGGCCCTTGCTGCCGCGGCTGTAGAGCAGCGCGCCGATCAGGGCGCCGACGATCACGCCGGTCGTGGCGCCCAGCCAGCCGGTTGCCCGAAAAATGGCATAGCCGAGGATGCCGCCGAGCAACGCCAAGAGG
>Ga0172375_10003154_pt1 | contig 25269 bp, 27 predicted proteins | sample LakKiv1m_FD_114537 | JGI IMG/M metagenome (GOLD analysis project Ga0172375, IMG submission 114537) | Freshwater microbial communities from Kabuno Bay, South-Kivu, Congo - kab_092012_11.1m | ecosystem: Environmental > Aquatic > Freshwater > Lake | place: Democratic Republic of the Congo...
CCGCGCAGAATCTCGCGGCCGTATGCCATCGCCCGCTTGCGGTTGCCGTGATGATCGTTGATCTCGTCGGTGTACTTCACGGCGTTGGAAAAAAGATTGGCATAAACCTGGGAGAGGAGCCCCACGTCGACCACCAGCGGGATCTCCTCGTCGATCATGTCGCGCGGCTGTTCGACCATGATGCCGCGCTTTTCAAGCCGCCCCACATAATGCTCCAGTTGCGGGATGATGATCTCCTTTTCAATGGAACAGCTCTTGGGCCGCAACACCAAATGCCCCTTGCGAAAATGATCCCGCCGGAAGAGGCTTTCAAGAAAGAGGCTGTAGTGGGCGTGGTGCTCCTGCAGTTCATGGTGGTTGGCCGAAAGGTCGTCGTAGAGGGCGGCCAGTCGCTGGCTTAGGTCTTCGCAGGCCGGCCCCCCCGGTTTCGCCGTGGCCTTGAGTTCCGCGAAACGCGCCTTCACCGCCTCCAGCTCCTTGATCCTCTTGCGGAGCTGGTTGAAGAGATGCTTGAAATACATGTTCGGGGTGATGACGTTGTGCTCGATGTCCATCACCAGGTTGTTGATGAACTTGAGGTGGCGGATGTTCTGCTGGGCAATGAAACGGTTGTGGAGGTTGTAGCCAATGCGGTTCGAATACTTGCGCAGGAAAAAACGGTCGGCACTGGACAGTTTCGCCGCCGGATAGACCTCCAGCATACCGAGGACCAATTCAGTCAACTCCCGCCGTCCGTCGCCGTCCTGAGCGGCGGAGGGCTTCCGGTGGATCGGCACGAAACAGGAGTCGTCGCTGTCATGGGTGGCACAGGTCAAGCGCAGCGCTGGTGGGGCATCCTTTGGCGGCGTGACCAGGCCGGTAGCGCTGGTGCAGACCAATTGCAACTGCTGGCGTGCCTGGTCGAGCACGTAGAGGCGGCTCTCGACGCCGAGGAACTCCCGGGGCGCGACCACGCAAACCCGGTAGAAATCCTCCATGGCATCATATTCCTGGGCCAGGTCGAAAAAGGTGCGCAACAACGCGTGCTGCGCCTCGGAAAAATCGTAGCGCTGGTAGCTTTCACTCTTTTCGCGGATCCGCCGCCGTATGCGTTCCAGGGCCGCGCTGTCTTCCCCTCTCGGCTCCATCCTTCCGCCTCGTCCGACTCCTACCGCTGCACCAGCAAGACCTCGTCGCTACCATCATGCTCCCGCAACAATACATGGACATGCTCGTTGTCGGCCACCTGGATGTCCATGCCCGTGTAGTCGGGCTGAATCGGCAGTTCGCGGCCGCCACGGTCGATGAGCGCCGCCAGTTGGATGCAGCGCGGCCGGCCCAGGTCCATGATGGCGTCGAGGGCCGAACGGATGGTACGGCCAGTATAGATGACATCATCCACCAGCACCACCACCCGCTCCCCCAGGGGAAAATCGATGTCGGTCTTTTTCAGCACCGGGTTCTGGGTAGCCAAGCTCCAGTCGTCACGGTAGAGAGTTATGTCGAGGCTGCCGGTGGGCAGGGCAATTTTTTCCCGCTCCAACAAGATCCGTTGCAACCGTTGGGCCAGATAGACGCCGCCAGTGTGGATGCCAATCAGGGCAAGATTTTCCGCCCCGTGGTTGTTCTCGGCGATCTGCATGGCGATCCGGTTCAGGGACCGCTCAATGTCCTCGGCGCTCATCACCCGCGTCTTGCTTCCCATCGCTGCCGTACCTCTTAAAACCTTGAAAGACCTTGTGCCATCCGGTTACGCAATCAGCTTACTCCACCGCCCCCGCTCCACTCAAGGGAATTATCGGGCCGGCCAAAAAGCATCCACCCCGCGGGAGGCCACCAGATTGATCGCCTCGGGGTAGGCTTCGCACTCGGCGGCAAAGACCTTGGCGGCAATGGCCGCCGGGGTGTCACCAGGAGCCAATGCCACGCATTTCTGCACCACGATCGGCCCCTCGTCGTAAATCTCGTTGGCGAAGTGGACGGTGCAGCCACTCACCTTGACCCCGCGGGCATGCACCGCCCGGTGCACCTTCATGCCGTACATACCGGCTCCGCAGAAAGAGGGAATCAGCGAGGGATGGATGTTGAGCACCGAACGCTTGAGCCGGGACGGCGGCGCATAGAGCTTGAGGAAGCCGGCCAACAGCACCAGATCGACTTTATACTCGTCGATCAACGCATTGGTCGCCTCGTTGCCCTTGGCGACAAAGGCGGGGTAGCCGTAGTTCTTCGCCTTGGCCAGCCCCAAGGCATCGGCGGTGTTCGAAATCACCGCCACGATCTCGCCGGCCATGGTACCGGCCTTGATCCGCTCGTGGAAATTGTCCAGGGTCCGGCCGGAACCGGAAAGCAGTACACCAAGGCGCATGGCTTACTCCGCGAAGTAAGGGTTGCTCCCCACGTCCACCGTCTTGAGCCATTTGGTGATGGCGGTGTCGTAGGTGGAGGTCAGCCCGAAGACCTTGACCGCCAGGCGGAATCTGGTCTTCAAGGTGGTGTTGCCCTGCTCCTTCAATTCCTTCAACACCTGCGGGTAGTCGGCCGGATCGACGATGACGGTGACATCGTGGAAATTCTTGGCCGAGGAGCGCAGCATGGTGGGGCCGCCGATGTCGATATTCTCGATGGCGTCGGCCAAGGTGCAAGCGGGGTTGGCCACGGTCTTCTCGAAGGCGTAAAGATTGACCGCCACGATGTCGATCGCTTGCAGGCCGTGTTCCTTCATCTGCCTGACATGGTCCGGGTTGTGCTTCTGCGCCAGGATGCCGCCATGCACCTTGGGGTGCAGGGTCTTGACCCGACCATCGAGCATCTCGGGAAAGCCGGTGAACTCGGCCACGTCCTTCACCTTGATACCGCTCTCCCGCATTTTCTTGGCGGTGCCGCCGGTGGAAAGGATCTCGATCCCCAGTTTTTCCAGTTCCCTGGCAAAATCCTCGATGCCGGATTTATCGGTCAGACTGATTAACGCGCGCTCTGCCTTCCTCATGGTCTCCTGCTCCTTTGCTGATTGGGTCGTATCGAAAAAGTCCAGCAGCCAGGAGACAGGCGGGGCAACGTCTGCCGTACCTTTCCCCGGCGCCAGACTCCTGACTCCTCAGTTCAATCCTTGCGGATGAATTTCTTGATCAGTCGCCGGGCCCTCTTCCCCGGCCGGGTGGGCGGCGGGACAATGCCGGCCTGCCGGTTCAACCGGCGTTCTTCCCGAATGACCTCACGCTGCTGGGCGCTGGCCTCGGATTCGCGATAAAGCTGCTGCGCCGCAGGCGCCGAGGGCCGACGATCGGCCAGGCCGAGTACCGTCACCACAAACTCGTACGGCCCCTTGTGAATCCGCAACTCCTCACCCACCCCGATCAGGCGGGCGGGCTTGACCCGGCTGCCGGCCATGTGCACCTTGCCACCGGCCACGGCCTCGGCTGCCTGGGAGCGGGTCTTGAAAAAACGGGCCGCCCAGAGCCACTTGTCGATGCGGATTTTTTCGGTTGCGGTCATTCCCTGCCTGTGCCACGCGGGGTTGGCCTAAGCCTACCACACTTCAAACCGTTCGGCTACGCTCTTCTGATTTTCCCGCCCACCAAAGAACCAACTGTTTTCACGCCCAAAAACCTTTGCCTTTTAGAAGCAGGGAAAACCGGGTATAAGAGACTTCACCATGGAACTCAAAAGCGTCGGCATCAAGGACATCCGCTACCCCATCACCGTGCGGGAAAAATCCGGGGGCCTACAGCAAACCGTGGCTACCATCGATCTCCAGGCCAACCTGCCCCGTGAATACCGGGATAGCTGTGTAACCGCCTTTATCGAGGTGCTGAACAAGTACCAGGACGAAATGAGCAACCGCGTCTTCCGCCGTCTGCTCCTTGAGGTCAAGGAACGGCTGCGGGCCGAATCCGCTCACGTGGCAATGACCTTCCCCTATTTTATCGAGAAGCATGCGCCAGTGAGCAGGACGCCGAGTCTGATGGAATACACCTGCCGTTTTACCGGCGGCGTCGGCCAAGACGAAGATTTCATGCTCTCGGTCTGGGTGCCGATCACCACGCTGTGCCCCTGCTCCAAGGAGATCAGCGCGATGGGCGCCCACAACCAGCGGGGCGAGGTGAACCTCAACGTCAAGTACACCGACTTCATCTGGCTGGAGGAACTGATCGCCATGGCCGAAGCCGGCGCCTCCTGCGAGGTTTTCGCCCTGCTGAAACGGCCGGATGAAAAGTTCGTCACCGAGCGGGCCTACGACAACCCGATGTTCGTCGAGGACGTGGTGCGCAAGGTGGCGGAGACCGCCCTGGCCCATCCCCACATCGCCTGGTTCTCGGTAGGAGTGGAGAGCTTCGAGTCGATCCACAAGCACAGCGCCTACGCCTACGTGGACAGCGACGAACTCCGCTGACCCCTCCCCTACTCCGCGACCTCCACCGTATTGCGGCCTGACCCCTTGGCCCGGTAGAGCGCATCGTCCACCCGCTTGATCAGGTTGTCCACCCCCTCGCCAATCCGATACCCGCCCACGCCAATGCTCATGGTGATGGACCGCGCCTGATCGAAATCGTGCCCTTCCACCCGCCGTCGCAGCTTATCCGCCAAAAACGCCGCCTGGGCCAGCACCGTTTCCGGGGCAAGCAACATGAACTCTTCCCCGCCCCAGCGGCCGAGGTGATCAGTCACCCGAATCTGCCCCCGCATCACCTCGGCCACGGTGCGCAACACCGCGTCCCCTACGTCGTGGCCATAGGTATCGTTGATGTTCTTGAAGTAATCGAGATCGAACATGATAAGGGAAAATGGCGTCTGGTAGCGTTGTGCCCGCTCGACCTCCTGCGTGAGCAGTTCGTCCAGCATGCGCCGGTTGTAGATGCCGGTCAGTTCGTCCCGTGTGGCCTGAAAAGCCAGGGCCTCCTCCATTTCCTTGCGGTCGGTGATGTCGCGCAGGGTTTCGATGGCAGCCACGGTCTTGCCCGCATCGTCAAAGATCGGCGCCGCCTCGAAAACCAGATACCGCCGCTGATCGCCCACATTCTCGAACCACCCCTCGGCGTGAAGACCGTGCGGCAACACCTTGGAGTGCTCTAAAAAATCGTAGAGGCCGCCGCCGAGATCGCCGGTGTCGTCCAGGGCAAGATCAGCCAGGCACGGCCGCTGAGCTCGATAGAACGGCCGCCAATGGTCCCTGGTGCCAACAATGTCCGCCGCCTTGATGCCGGTAAGGTACTCGCAGGGCGTATTCCAGAAAAGCACCCGGTGCTGGTCGTCCAGCACGAAGGTAGGCACCCCGGAATACTTGATGAGCTTGGCCGTAAAGTCCTTCTGCGTCCGAAGCAGGTTTTCCATGTTTTTCCGCTCGGTGATGTCGATGGAAATCTCGATCATCTGCGCCACCTCGCCGGCCGCATCCAGTATCGGGTAACCATGCACCTCGCAAACTCGTGGCTCTCCTGCCTGATTCCGGTGCACATGCTCCAGCAGTACCGGCTTCCGGGTTCTCTTTACTTCGTTGAGCGGACACGGGTGGTCCTCGCTGGCGCAAGGCACGGATCGATGATGGGTCAAGACGTGACAGGTGACCGAGTCACCTTCCCCTCCAGCCGTCATGGCCGCCGAGTTGGCCATCTTCACCGTGTAGTCGCGGGCATCGATGACGTAAAAGGGGTAGGGCAAGGCGTCGAGAACGCTGTCGAGAAACCGCCGCCCTTCCTGGGCTGCCAGTTCGGCTGCCAAACGGGACCGTACCTCGCGGCAAAGCGGCAACAACAACACGCCGTAGAGGATCGGCGCCACGATCAAGGCAAGCAGCAATGCGTCCAGCAGGCTGACGACAACCGCCGGCATGGGGGACAAGAATCCCATCGCCACCATGATCGTCATCTCGGCGGCGACAACGATTCCAATTACCAGGGAAAAAAGCGGCAATGGCCGCAGACACTTGCCTCCGGTTATCGGAGGAGTCTGAAAGACCGCCCTGTTCTTGTTCCGTGTCCCGTCCATCCTCATCCGCCCTGCGCTGCGACGCGAGCACCGCTGCCCCCGCGATTTTATTTATTCTAATGCAACCGTGAAGACCGCGTCAATGCCTCAACCCTGGCCCCGCTCCCGAGAGGCTGCCGCCAGGCACGGTTGACAAATATTGTAACTATTGTTACTATTGTATCAACAGAAACAACACACAAAGGAGACCACTATGAAGATTGCCCGTGAAAGACTGGAAGCAATGTTTGTCGCCATGGCCATGGCGGAAGCCCGTGAATTCCCGTTGCCCAACGGGGTTCTTGGCCATGTCCGAGAAGATTTACTCCACACCTTCACCGACGCAACTCTGGCAGAGGCTGGTGCATCTCCGGCCGCCGCCCATAAGCCGCGGAAGGGCCCTTGCCACCCGACCCGGCGCACCGGCCGCAGAGCCGTAACCACGGGGGGAGGAAGAGTCCGCGGAAAGGTCCGGGCGCTGTAGGAATGGCCATGACAAAGAGACGGGCAATACGTTCTCAGGCGCCGAAGGGGTGGTTGCTCTTCTTCTACTCCGTGCCTGCCAAGCCGGTGAACAACCGCATGAAGGTGTGGCGAAGGCTGCTGGCCTCCGGCGCCCTCCAACTCAAGGGCGCGGTCTACGTGTTGCCGCGCAACGACGAACATGTCGAGTTCCTGCAATGGCTGACCGCAGAGATCACCGCCATGCGCGGTGACGCCGCCTTTGCCAGGGTGGACCACATCGACGCCATGGATGACGGGGAATTGATTGCGCTGTTCAACCAACAAAGGGCGCAGGAATACACGACCGTGGACAAAGGGTTCTCCGACCTCGAACGGCGGCTGGCCGCCATCGGCAAAGGCGGCAGCCAGCCGGACAAAGGTCTGGCCACCCAGTTCGCCAAGCTGCAGCGCGGATTCGAAGCGGTCCGCCAACGCGATTTTTTCGTCTCGCCCGCAGGCGCTGCCCTCGGGGAAAAGATACAACAACTCAAACACGACCTCGACACCCTGCTCCCCGACGCCGGCCGGTCAACGCCGCCAAAGCCAATCCCGGCCAGAAGCGCCACCGACTATCAAGGACGGACCTGGATCACCAGGAAGAAGCCCTTTGTGGACCGCATGGCCTCGGCTTGGCTCATCAAGCGCTTCATCGACCCCCAGGCCACTTTTGCCTTCAGCGACAACATCAAAAAGACGCCTGCCGGCGCGATCTCCTTTGACATGCCCAACGGCGCATTCACCCATGTCGGCGAGTTGTGCACTTTCGAGGTGCTGCTCCGGTCCTTTGGCCTCAAGAATGCGCTGCTCAAAGACCTGGCCGAACTAGTCCACGACCTCGATCTGAAGGACGGGAAATACCAGACCGCGGAGGCCGACGGCGTGGAACGGATTCTGACCGGCATCCGCAGAAGCGCATCCAACGACCCGGAACTGCTGGCTCGGGGAATGGAGATCTTCGAGATGTTCTATCTCTCGAAAAAACCAGCGACAAAAGAGGAGTAGGAGCCATGCCAACCCTTCCCACCTTCGGCGAAGCGTTCCGCTACTGGCTGCGACTGGGCTTTGTCAGCTTCGGCGGTCCTACCGGTCAGATCGCCATCATGCACAAGGATCTGGTCGAGGAGAAGAAGTGGATCGACGAGGAGCATTTTCTCCAGGCCCTGAACTACTGCATGATTCTGCCCGGTCCCGAGGCGCAGCAACTGGCGGCCTGCCCCCCGCAGTGGCCGGGCTCATCGGCGGCCTGCTCACCACCTGGGTCACTTTTGCCCCCTGCTTCATGTGGATCTTCGTCGGTGCGCCCTACATCGAAAAAACCCGCCAGAACGTCCGGCTGGGCGCGGCCCTCTCGGCGATCACCGCCGCGGTGGTCGGGGTGGTCCTCAACCTGTCGGTGCTCTTCACTATCCATGTCCTGCTGCCGGAGGGCAAGGGTTTTGACTGGTACGCCCTGGCCGCCGCCATGATCGCCTTTGCCGGCATGCTCCGCCTCAAGTGGGGGATGATCCCGGTCATCATCGGGTCGGCCCTGGCTGGGTATGCCTGGAAGATCATCATGCCATAGGAGGGATCGATTGACCATCGACTACCGCATTGAACAATCGGATATCGACCTGCTCCGCGCGGCGGGCATGAACGAGGCCGACCAGGATCACTCCCTGAAGGTGGCCGCGAAGGCATTGGAGATCGCCAACCGCACCGGCGCGGCCCTGGACCTGGAGCTGGTGGGCCGGGGCAAGGCCTGGACCGATCAGGGAGGCACCCTTGCGTGACAATCGACTCGGGCATCCGAGCCCCTTTCAGTTCCTTTGCGTCACCGGACTCCTGGCGATCTTCAGCGCCACCATCTCCAAAAGTCCGGTGCTGCCGCTCTTTGCCGCGCACCTGGGGGCCACGCCCGCCGGCGTCGGCCTGGTTGCCGCCATCTCCGCCTTTGCCGGGGTGGTATTCAGCGTGCCGGCCGGCCTCCTGGCGGACCGCTTCGGTAAAAAAAGACTGCTCGTGGTCGCCGCCCTGATCTTTGCCCTGGCCCCATGGGGCTACCTGCTGGTAGCCACCCTCTGGCAGCTTGCCCTGGTCCGCTTTGCCCACGGTTTTGCCACCGCCATTTTCGTGCCGGTGGCCATGGCCATGGTCTCCACCTTTTCCGCCAGGGAACGTGGCGAGAAGATGGGCTGGTTCTCCACCGCCACCCTGCTCGGCCGCTTCCTGGCGCCCATGACCGGGGCCGCCATCCTCGGCGCTCTGGCCCTCGACCCGGCCCGCGGCTTCCAGATGGTCTATCTGGTCTGCGCCATTGCCGGCGGCCTCACCCTGCTGCTGGCCATGAGCCTGCCCACCGGCAGCGCCGACAGCCAGACGCAAGCGTGGTCGGAGACCTTCCGCCGTTTCAAGGTAGTGGCGCTCCACCGCGCCATCCTCCTTACCAGCTTGGTGGAGGCGGCGATCCTCTTTGGCTACGGCGCCTTCGAAACCTTCCTCCCCCTTCACGTCCTGGCCCAAGGGCATACTGCCTACGAAATCGGCCTCCTGCTCGCGGCCCAGGTCATCACCCTGGCCTTCACTAAACCCTTCATGGGACGGTTTTCCGACCGGCACGGCAGACGGCCGCAGATTGCGGTTGGGGCCTTGTTCGGCTCTCTCTGCCTTGGCTTGCTTGGCATGGCCACCACCTTTCTGCCGCTGCTCTGCCTCAGCATCGCCTTTGGCCTGGGTCTCGCCATCGTCACCTCGGCCACGGCCAGCCATATCGCCGACCTGAGCCATGGCCAGGCACGCGGATCGGCCATGGGCATTCTCGGTTCCATCATGGACATTGGCCACACCACTGGCCCGATTGTTGCCGGCTTCGTGGCGGCAAGTTGGGGATACGCCAATGCCTTCCGCAGCGCCGCCTTGGTTCTGCTGCTTGTTGCCGCAATCTTTCTGCTGGTGGAGGGGAGAAAAAGGAAGGAAGAGGACTCAGCCGGGGGTGGCGACTGAACGGTAAAGGCCATGCGCGGCGATGTAGCCTGCCACCGGTTCCGGTACCAGGCCGGCCAGCGATTCGCCCCGCAAGGCACGCTCCCGCACCAAGGTCGAGGAAACCGGCACGCTCGCCATGGCGAGAGACAGGATACGACCAGTACCATTCGCCCCTGCCCATTCGCCCGCCCCGTGCGGTTGAAAGCTGGGCAGTCCCGCGGCGATAAACTCGGCAAGCGTCACCCCGCCCGCCTCGGACCGCTCCACCACCACGAAGTCGGCGTAGCGGAAGAGGTCGGCGTGGTACTTCCAGGAGGTGATCTCGGCAAAGGCATCCATGCCGATGCAGAAAAATAGTTGCGCCCCTTCACCTAGCTGCTGGCGCAATTCCCTCAGGGTATCGATGCTGTAGGAAGGGCCAGGCCGATCACACTCCATCTCGGAGATGGCGAAGCCCTCCTGGTCGGCCAGGGCGAGGCGGAGCATGGCGACCCGGTCACCGAAGGGCGCCAGCGGTGCATCGAGCTTGTGGGGCGGCGAGGCGGCCGGGATGAAAAGAATGTTATCAAGGACGAAACGTTCGCGCGCCGTCGCGGCCACGGCAAGATGGCCAAGGTGCACCGGATCAAAGGTACCCCCCAAAACACCGATACGAGTGCCCAGCGGGGCAAGACGGTCCATGGCCGGCCTAGCCGCGCACCTGTCCGTTGCCGTAGACGATGAACTTCCTGGTGGTCAACTCCTTCAAACCCATGGGGCCATAAGCATGGAGCTTGGTGGTGCTGATACCGATCTCGGCGCCGAGGCCGAACTGGCCGCCGTCGTTGAAACGGGTCGAGGCGTTGACCATCACCGCCGAGGCGTCCACCTCGCGCAGGAAGCGCTGGGCATGGGCGTAGTTGTTGGTGACGATGACCTCGGTGTGCAGGGAGCCGTAGCGCACGATGTGCTCCATGGCCGCATCGAGGTTGTCCACCACCTTCACCGCCAGGATGAGGTCGAGGAACTCCATGCCCCAATCGGAGGGCAAGGCCAGGTTAACGCTCGGGACAATCGCCTTGGTGCGCTCGCAGCCCCGCACCTCCACCTTGGCCGCGGCGAGCTTCGCGCAGACCATGGGCAAGAATGCCGGCGCCGCATCCTTATGCACCAACATGGTCTCCAGGGCGTTGCAGACGCCGGGGCGCTGGGTCTTGCCGTTCATGATAATATTGACGGCCATGTCGAAGTCAGCGCTCTCATCGACAAAGACGTGGCAAACCCCCTTGTAGTGCTTGAGCACCGGGATGCGGGAGTTCTCCGAGACAAAGCGGATCAGCCCCTCGCCACCGCGCGGGATCACGAGATCGATCTGCTCCTCAAGCTGGAGCATAGCGGTGATGGCCTCGCGGTCGGTGATGGGAACCACCTGCACCGCCGCCGGGTTGACCCCCTCGCCTGAGAGGGCCTCCTGCAAAACCTTGGCCAACGCCAGGTTGGAGTGGATCGCCTCGGAACCACCCCGCAGCACTACACCATTGCCCGCCTTGAGACAGAGGGCGGCGGCATCGACAGTGACGTTCGGCCGTGATTCGTAGATCATGGCAATCACGCCAAGCGGCACCCGCATCCGGCCCACGGTAATGCCACTCGGACGCTGCACCATCTCGGAGACCTCGCCCACCGGATCGGGCAGCGCCACGACCTCTTTGAGTCCAACCACCATGCTGTCGATGGTCTTGCCGGTCAGGGCCAGACGGTCGAGTATGGCGGCAGACAACCCCTTGGCCCGGCCGGCGGCCAAATCCTTCTCGTTTTCTGCCTGGATCAGTGCCTTTTGGGCAATAAGCGCCTCGGCCATCTTGAGGAGTACCCGGTTCTTGCTGGTGGTGGGAAGCCCCGCCACCTGACGCGCCGCGCTCTTGGCCTCAATGGCCAGATTTTTAATGGTCTTTGCAATGGTCATAAGTCGTCCCTCCGCCGCGTTCGCCTAGAAGAGCACCAAATTATCGCGGTGAATGATCTCGTCGCTGTCATGAAAGCCCAAGACCTCGTCGATCTGGCTGGTCTTGAGTCCCTGGATCTTCCGCACCGCCTCGGCGTCGTAATTCACCAGTCCAGCGGCCACCGCCCGGCCATCCGCGTCGAGACAATGGACCGGGTCGCCGATCCCGAACCTGCCGCGCACCTCCACCACCCCCGAAGGCAGCAGACTCTTGCCGCCGCCGACAATAGCTCGGCAGGCGCCACCATCGAGCACCAAAAAACCCTTGGGCCGCAAGGTGTAGGCGATCCAATGCTTGCGGCCCGCCAATTTGGCCTCCCGCCCCAAGAACAGGGTGCCCAGGGGCTCGCCAGCCATGAGGCGAGAAAGCACCTCGGGCTCGCGGCCCGACGCCACCACCGAGCAACCACCGCGGGCCGCCACCATCTTGGCGGCATTGACCTTGCTCCGCATGCCGCCGGTGCCCACCCCGCTCACCACCTGGCCGGCCATCTCCTCCACCTCGCGGCCCACCTTGGTCACCACGTAAATCTGCCTGGCAGCCTGATCGAACGACGGGTTGCCGGTGAAGAGGCCGGCCACGTCGGTGAGGCAGATGAAGAGATCCGCCTCGATGAGGTTGGTGACCATGGCGCCCAGGGTGTCGTTGTCGCCGAAACGCAGCTCCTCCACCGAGACGGTGTCGTTCTCGTTGATGATCGGCACCAGCCCCCATTCAAGCAGGGTGAGCAGGGTGTTGCGCACGTTCAGATAGCGATCGCGGTGGGAGAGGGCGTCGTGGGTAAGGAGCACCTGGGCCACCTTGTGGCCGAGCTGTTCGAAAATCTTTTCGTAGGCGCGCATCAGGCTCGATTGCCCGACCGCGGCCGCGGCCTGCTTTTCGCGCAGACCGATGGGGCCAGTACCCAGGCCCAGCTTGCGCCGGCCCGCCGCCACCGCGCCGGAACTGACCAAAATCACCTCGCGGCCTTGCTCACGCAGCGCGGCAATCTGGGCGGCCAGGGCGTCGAGTACCGGGTAGTTGAGCCCCTCGGCCGTAGTCAAGACAGCGCTGCCCACCTTGACCACCACCCGTTTGGCCTTGCCAAGATGGCGCTGCCGCAGCTCGCGGCCCTGTTCCTTGTCCACTTGATAGGTCATGCAGGGTTCTCGTCCAGCAACTGGGCAATGGTTTCCTTGAGTTCATCGATCCCCTCGCCAGTCAAGGCCGAGAGCGCCACCGTCCGTATCCCTTCCTTCGCGAAACGCCCGGCAAGTTCGACAAGGCGGGCGCGGTCGGCGATCTGATCGATTTTGTTCAGCAGGACCAGACGATGACGGCCGAGCAACGCCTCGTTGTACTGGGCCAGCTCATGCTCCAGGGTCTGGTATTGCTGCCACGGCTCATCATCCGGAGCGGCGCCATCAATAACGTGCAACAAAATCCTGGTTCTTTCAACATGTTTGAGAAATTTGTGGCCCAACCCCGCCCCTTCGTGCGCCCCTTCGATGAGGCCAGGGATGTCGGCCACCACACAGGAGGGCTGGTGGGGAAAATGGAGCACCCCGAGCTGCGGTGAGATGGTGGTGAAGGGGTAGTCGGCCACCTTGGGGGTAGCGGCGGAGAGTTTGGAAAGCAGGGTGGACTTGCCGGCATTGGGCAGGCCGATGAGGCCGACGTCCGCAAGGAGCTTAAGTTCGATGCGGTACCAGCGTTCCTCGCCGGGCTTGCCCTTGGTGGCGATGCGCGGCGCCCGGTTCTGCGAGGAGGCGAAATGGACATTGCCCCGGCCACCCATGCCGCCGTGGGCCGCGACAAAACGGTCGCCGGCGGCCAGCAGTTCGGCCAACACCTCGCCGGTCTCCACGTCCTTGATCAGCGAGCCAGGCGGCACCGACAGGATGCGGTCGGCGCCATTACGGCCGTGCATGCGCTTGCCTTGGCCGTGGCCACCGTTATCGGCTAGAAAATGGGAACGGTACTTGAAATCAAGCAGAGAAGAGAGGCGACCTGAGGCCTCGATGATGACGGAACCACCGTTGCCGCCATCGCCGCCGTCCGGGCCGCCCTTGGGAACGAATTTCTCGCGCCGGAAGCTTACGCAGCCGTTGCCGCCGTCACCGGCCTTGACAAAAAATTTTGCCTCATCGATAAACGCCATCGCGGTCGCCTAAAGGGCTCGCCCCCGCTAACACGGGGGCGCCGATGAAGCCGGGGGGCAAAAAAGGAGTTATTCGGAGTCGCTGGCCGGATAAACGCTGACGCGCTTACGGTCCTGGCCAAACTCCTCGAAAGCCACCACGCCATCGACCTTGGCAAAGAGGGTATAATCACGGCCTTGGCCGACGTTCTTGCCGGGGTGGATCTTGGTGCCAACCTGGCGCACCAGGATGCTGCCCGCCCGCACTTCCTGCCCGCCGAAACGTTTTACGCCCCGGCGCTGACCGTTACTGTCACGACCGTTTCTGGAACTACCACCTGCTTTTTTATGAGCCACAGCAACACCTCATGTGGTTGAAAGTCGAAATTATGCGGAAATCTGCTGCACCTCAAGGCCGGTAAAGGCCTGACGGTGCCCCTGCATGCGCCGATAACCCTTGCGGCGCTTCTTCTTGAAAACCAGGATCTTCTTGTCCCGGTCCTGCTCGACGATGCGGGCGGTAACCTTGGCGCCGGCCACCACCGGATGGCCCACGGTCACCTTGTCGCCATCGGCGACGAGCAACACATCGGTCAATTCCACCGTCTCGCCGATCTCGCCGGCCAGCTTCTCCACGCGGACACGCGCGCCCGGAGCCACCTGATACTGCTTTCCGCCGGTGCGAATAATTGCGTACATATCTTCCTCCGATACCGTATCGTTCCTGCCGCCGCCACAGTCGGCAACGACCTAGACAACTAATTAATTTATCTCGCAAAAAACGTAACCAGCCCAACAAAATGTCCGGCGCGAGAAACAGTGATAGATACCACAAACCACGCGTTTGTCAAGGGCAATTGTCGGCCCACGGCCGGCCGTTACCCCGGCCGCGCAAGGCGACTACCGCTCCCAGATGATCTCGTACTTCTCGATATGCTGCTCCCTGACCGGCAGAATGGTCAACTGCCGGCCGGTATGGCGCTGGAGATAATCGATGGTGGCGGCCTCATCCTTCAGCATCAGCGTCGCCACCTTGGGGTGGACCTGGAGGGTGACGTTCGCGGCGGTGGCCTTTCTGGCCTCGCGCTCGATCTTGCGGAAAATCTCGTAGCAGATAGTGCGGGCCGATTTGAGCATCCCCTCGCCGTGGCAGTAAAGGCAGGGCTCGCACATCATGTGGCGCAGATCCTCACGGTTACGCTTCCTGGTCATCTGTACCAGCCCAAACTCCGAGACCTTGAGGATATTGATCCGGCTCTTGTCCTTACGCACCGCCTCCTTCAAGGCGTTGCCCAGTTCCTCGCGGTGGCGCTCCTCTTCCATGTCGATGAAATCGATGATAATGATGCCGCCGATATTGCGGAGCCGCAACTGGTACGCGATCTCCTTGACCGCCTCCATGTTGGTCTTGAAGATCGTCTCCTCAAGTCCGCTTTTGCCCACATAGCGGCCGGTGTTCACGTCGATGACCGTAAGCGCCTCGGTGGTCTCGATGATGATATACCCGCCGCAGCGCAACCAGATCTTCTTGTCGAGCGCCCGGTTCACCTCCATTTCGATGCCATAGGCGTCAAAGATCGGGCCGTCGGTCGGCGCCAGGGCCACGCGCCCCTTGAGGCGCGGGGCAAAAGTCTCGACGAAGTGCACCACCCGTTCAAAGGTCTTCTGGCCCTCCACCACCACCCGGTCCACGTCGGGTGAAAAGACATCGCGCACCACCCGCAGGGTGATGTCGAGGTCCTCATAAACCAGGCTCGGTACCGGCGCCCTGGCGGCCAGGTCCCGCACCTCGCCCCAGGTATGGAGGAGGAACTCCATGTCCGCCTCCAGATCCTCGTTGGTGGCGTTCTCCGCCACGGTCCGCACGATGAAACCGGTGCCCGCCGGCCGCAGGTTTTCAATATCCTTACGGAGCTGCTGGCGCACCTCCTCATTCTCGATCTTGCGGGAGATGCCGATATGGTCGGTCATCGGCATGAAGACCAGATTCCTGCACGGCAGGGTGATGTGGCAGGTGAGGCGGGCCCCCTTGGTGCCGATGGGCTCCTTGCAGACCTGCACCAACAGGTCCTGCCCCTCGCGGAGCAGATCATCGATGTTGAGCCCCGGCGTGCGGCGGCAGAGGGATTCTGGCGCCTCGCCACAGCAACCGCTACCTTCGCCATCGTCCTGGCGGTCACACTTGGCGAGCTGTTTCTCGAACTCGGTCGTGCTGATATAGACATCGTCCACGTAAAGAAAACCGGTCCGCTCCAGGCCAATATCGACAAAGGCAGCCTGCATCCCCGGCAGCACCCGCACCACCTTGCCGCGGTAGACGTTGCCGATGAGCCCCTTTTCCGTGGGGTGTTCGAGATAGAACTCGACCAGGTTGCCATGCTCGACGAGGGCGATACGGATCTCGTAGGGCGTGGCATTGATCAACAATTCGGTTGCCATGATTCCCCCTGTCAGGCGGGGCGGTGCGACATTAAGTCGCCGCCCGCGCTTATTCTTCCCGACTCCAGGCCTTGACGATGCGGGCGCCATGAATCTCCCGCGACGACAGCCCAAGCACCTCGCGCAACAATTCCAGGGGCTTGACCCCAGCCCGGCTGGTTTCACTCCACAGAGCCAGCTCCACCACCCCGTCCGGCCGCACGGTGACGTCATGCACCTGTGGCCGCGCATCGATGGCACGTTCCTTGCCTTTACGCACCACAGTGATAACAAATTGTTCGCTGCCCCGCAACCGCGCAAACGCAGCCGCCTCCGGCGCGGTCGGCAGGGTAATCTCATACCCCTGGAGCAGCCGCAACGGCTGATCGCCAGCAGCCACGGCCATCGCTGCCACCGTGATCCCGGCCGGTAGCTCCTGATTGAGCCGCGTCTGCCATATTGCCAGGTTCCCGAGCGGTTCGCCGACCTCGACGTAGAGATACTCGGCCAGACTCTCGGTGCCCAGCGGCAGGGCCGGGCCAAAAGAAACCTTGGGGGTTGGATTGAACCCCTGGGAATAATGGAGTGGCAGGCGCGCCCGCCGGAAGGCCCGGAAGATCACCTGAATCAGTTCCAGATGGCTCAAGAGCCGCGCTTCGTCGCGGCGGGCATAATCGAGACGGTAGGTGAACTTGGCCGGCCGCTCCTCCCCTGCCCTGGCCGGGACCTCGGCCTGGGCGGCTGGCAATGCGGCGGATTCCGTGGTTGACGGCCGATGGACCACTGGCTTGACTATCTTGAAGTCGCAGAGGCCGCAACCCTGGCAGCCATGCACCCGGCAGTCCGGAGTGTATTCGCCTTGGTGGGCCTTGGCCAGCTCCCCGGCAAAAAACTCCGGCGCCACCCCGGCATCGAGATGGTCCCATGGCAGTGGCTCATCCAGCGCGCGACGGGCCAGATATTGATCGAGGTCAATGCCCAATTCCTGGGCTACCCGTTGCCAGCGGTCGAGTTTGAAAAAATCTGACCAGGCATCGAGCCGTGCGCCGCCAAGCCAGGCCGCCTCGATCACCGCAGACAACCGACGGTCACCCCGGCAAAGTACGCCCTCCAGATAACTCTGGCGCGGGTCATGCCACTTGAAGGAGAAGGCCCGGCCCCTGAGCTGGTCGCGCATGGCGTGAAGTCGCCGCAACCCCTCTTCGATGCCAAGCTGCGGTTCGCGTTCAAAAGGGGTGTGGGGTTTGGGCACGAAAACCGCGGCGCTCACCGTCACCCGCCGGCCGCCGCCGGGGCTGGTGCGCAATACTTTCCACGCCAGTTCCGGGATGGCGGCGATGTCCTCCTCGGTCTCGGTGGGCAAGCCGCACATGAAGTAGAGCTTGATCAGCTTCCAGCCCAGGCGGAAAGCCGAGCCGGTGGTGGCCAGCAGGTCGGCCTCGGTGATCCCCTTGTTGATCACCTGGCGCAACCGGTCGGTGCCAGCCTCCGGGGCCAGGGTGAAGCCGGTCTTGCGCACCCGCCGGATCTGCTCCATGATCGCGGGGGTGAGCGTCCCCACCCGCATGGAGGGCATGGAGACCGAAACCCGCTGCGGGGTAAGGGTGTCCATCAGGCGGACCAGCAGATCACCCAGGCAGGCGTAGTCGCCCGTGCTGAGAGAAAGGAGTGCCATCTCCTCGAAGCCGGTGGCGTCGATACCTTGCTGCGCCAAAGCCAGCACCTGCTCCGGCGCGCGCTCGCGCACCGGCCGGTAGATGATGCCGGCCTGGCAAAAACGGCAGCCGCGGGTGCAGCCACGGGCGATCTCCACCCCCAGCCGGTCATGGACAATACGGGTGGTGGGGACCAAAGGCGCTTCGGTCACCGGCACCGCATCAAGGCTCGGCAGGATGCGACGCCGTACCTTGGTGTACCCGGGCCGCAGTGGTGCGATTCCGGTAAACATGCCGGAGGCGTCATAACGGGGCTCAAAGAAGCGGGGCACATAAACGCCGGAGATGGCGGCCAGCCGCACGGACACCTCTTCCCGGCCAACTCCTTCCTGCTTGGCCTGGGCCATGCAACCGCAAATTTCGTTAATCGCCTCCTCGCCGTCGCCAAGCAGGATGGCGTCGAAAAAATCGGCCACCGGCTCCGGGTGAAAGGCGCAAGGGCCGCCGCCAATCACCAGGGGGAAACGCTCGTCACGCTCGCTTGCCCGGAAAGGCAGACCGGCCAGGTCGAGGATGGTCAGGATATTGGTGTAGCAAAGCTCATAGGGCAAGGTGATGCCGAGGAGATCGAAGTCGGCCAGCGGCCGCCGCGATTCGAGCGAAAAGAGCGGCAATCCCTCCTGGCGCAGCACCTGCTCCAGGTCGAGGTCCGGGGCATAGACCCGCTCGGCAAGCCATTCCGGATGGCGGTTGATGAGATGATAGAGAATCTGCAACCCCTGGTGGGACATGCCGATCTCATACAGGTCGGGAAAGGCGAGTGCCACATGCAGCGCCGCGCTCTCCCACCCCTTCCTTATCGCATTGAACTCGTTGCCACAGTAACGGCTCGGCTTCGTGACCTGCGCCAGCACCCGATCAAAATTCACTCTACCCTCTCTATTGCATAACCAGGCGGGACCGGGACAATAAAATCCGAATCGTTGCAGGTGGTGCCCAGAAGCCAGTTGCTGAATTGCACGGCCAGCGTAGCGCCATTGTGTTCGCGACCGGAAACCGTAATCCGACCAGGCAAGCGGCAACCAGCCACGCCGTCCAGGGCCGTCACTTCCTGGTATGCTGCATAGTGCACCTCCAGAAGCGGCTGCTCTTCCTGATCCAGCAGCACAGCCTGCGTGATCACGCCCCGGCCTGGGTCAAAGAGGACCCGCTGGTGTCCCGCCACGCCGTTGGCCAGCTCCAACCAATAACCAGCCCCGGCCCCGGCGTGGCTCACCCCGGCGATCCGGCTGTCACTGGGCAACCGACCAATCAGCCAGAAAAAAGAATCGCGCGGATCAAGGCTGGCGGGCACATATTTGCAAAAGGCCGCGGCCGCCGTAGTTCCTTCATAGACCGTGGCCGCGGCCACCGAGACGAAACGGAATTCCGTGCCGTCGGTGGCCAGCATGAGCAGCGGCTGGCCGAGGGGGGAGAGGCCGACGAACTTGAGCGCCCCCGGCGCCCGGGCCAATAGATAGCCCTCCACCGTACCGGACTGCCACAGGGATTGCACGACCACCCGCGCCTCGACATCAAGGCAACGGCCACAGCCATCGACCGGCATGAGCAGGCTGACCGACGCTTCCCGCACCTGCCGCTCTTCCTCACCCGAAAGACTGGGCATCACGGGACGCATCGCCACACAGCCAGACAACGAAACAAAAAAGCCGCCCACCAGCAGGGCGGCCTGAAATCGCCGGAATAAACCTTTCATTGCCCCGGCAATGCCTCGCGCTTGCGGCGGACCGCGTCCTTTTTCTCCGGCTCTTCATAAAGGCCCATGGCACGGTCGTAGGCCCCGGCGGCCTCGGCATGACGACGGAGTTGGGCATAGGCATCGCCCAGGTGCTCATAAATAGTGGCATCCTCGTCGTTGGCCAGTTCCACCGCCTTCTCCAACTCGCGCGCCGCCCGCTCATAATCGCCAAGGCGGAAATAGACCCAGCCCAGGCTGTCGCGGATAAAGCCATCCTCCGGCCGCAGGCTCACCGCCTCTTCGATATAGGCCCTGGCCTCGTCAAGCCGCTCACCGCGTTCGGCCCAGGTATAACCCACATAATTCAGGGCATAGGGATTATGGGGCTCCAAGGCCAGCACCTCGTGCATTTTGACCAGCGCCGCCTCGGTATTGCCGACGCGCTCCAGGAAAAGGCCGTACTCGAAGCGCAACTTGGCACTGGCCGGCTGCTCCGCCTGGGCCTCGTCGAAGACTGCGTAAGCCTTCGGCAACTCGCGCCGCTCACGGTAGAGAGCGGCCAACGCCACATAGAAAACAATCTTCCGTTCGCCCTCCGCGGCGGCGAGCGCCTGCCGCAGCACCATCTCCGCCCCGACCAGGTCTTTCTCGTCGTGATACAGACGCGAAAGCATCAACACTGATTCTTCGTAGCCCGCCATCCCCGGCCGCACCTCGGCCAGCATCTTCCGTGCCTTGGCCTTGTCGCCCTTCTGGTAATAGACCAACACCAGCAGGGAACGGACGCTGACCTGGGCCGGATCCTCGGCCAGCGCCTTGGCCAGGTGGGCGATGGCCGCGTTATAGCGTTTGGCCTCCAAGAGAATGCGGCCAATGGAAAGGTCCACCCGCACGGTCTCGCTGGTGGTGTTGCGGAGTTCCATCAATTCCGCCAGGGCCGCGTCGATCTTGTTCTGCTGGAGATAGCTGTTGGCCAACAGCCCGCGCGCCCGCTCGTCGCTGGCGTCATCCGCCAGAAGGCGCCGATAGATTTTGGCACTGTCCGCATAACGCGACAATGATTCGTAAAAGTCGGCCGCCTCGTAGGCCAGAGGGCCAGACCAGTTGAGGGCCAACGCCTTGCCATATGCCGCCGCCGCCTTGGGGCCGAGATGCATCTCCCGGTAGAGCTTGGCCAGATAGTAATGGCCGGCATAGGATTCAGGCGCCACCCGCGCCAACTCTTCCAGTTGGGCCTTGGCCTTGGCGTACTGTCGGTTGCTGGCATAGAGCGAACCGAGCATCAGCATGACATTCTGGTTCTTGGGATCCTTGGCCAGGATGGCGCGGTAGGTCTCCTCCGCCTGCGTGGTCTCGCCAATGGAGACATAAAGATTGGCCAGCAACGACTGGGCGCCGATGTCGTCGGGCGCGGCCGCCAGAATCTTGTTGATCCAGCCGATGGCCTGCGGCCGCTTATCGGTACGGATCAGGGCCATGGCCAGGTTGCGCATCACATATTCGGCGGCCGGATCACAGCCCAGGGCCCGCTCGAAGTGGGAAATGGCCTCCTCGGGCCGACTCTCCGCCTCGGCGGCCTTGCCCCACAGGAAATGGGCATAAGCGCAACTCTGATCGCTTAACCCGTCCCGCCTGCCACGGTGCGCGGAAATCCCGCCCGCCTCGTCGGTCAACGGCGCACAGGCATTCACTCCCAGCAGCAGGGCGATAGCGAAAGGCACTATCTTCTGCATCAACATCCCTCGTTGTCCCCGGTCATGGCAAAGCCCTTTTCCCGCAGCAACCCAGCCACCGCCGCCCACACCGCAGCCTGGACCACTTCAATGGACCGCGCCCCATCAAGGCGGCGGATGAACGGCTGCCGGAACCCGTCGAAAATGGCCGCCACCCGCGCCAATCCCTGTTCCTGCTCAAAATCGTTCAACGTCTCCTGGCGGGAATGCTGAACGCGATGAACCCCTACCGCCGGCGCCGCGGCAAGCAATAGCACCAGATCCGGCACCGGGGCGAATTCCTCATTGGCGGCGATAATCGCCCGCGGATCATGGCCAAGGGCGCCTTGATAGGCGGCGGTGGAAAAATAGTAACGGTCCGTCAGCACTATTGTACCATGGCGCAGCGCCGGCGCAATCACCTGATCGACATGTTCCCGGCGGTCGGCGATAAAAAGGGCCAGTTCCTCTCCCGGCGTAACGCTGGCGCGGTTGGTGAAAAGTTCGCGGATGCGGCGGCCATACTGGCCATCGGTGGGCTCGCGGGTGGTGACCACCGGCAGACCGGCAGCGCGCAGCCGCTCGGCCAACAGGCGCACTTGGGTACTCTTGCCAGTGCCGTCGATTCCCTCAAAAACTATGAGCAGGCCGCGCCGTTCGCAGGTCATTGCCCCTCCGCGCAGGCCCCACGCCCTGCTTTCGCCAATTGCCGCCGGTTCTCGACAATGGCCGCCGCCAGGTCAAAGGCGGCAGCCAAGCTGGCCGGGTCGGCAATACCCTGACCGGCGATGTCGTAGGCGGTCCCGTGGTCCACCGAGGTGCGGACAATGGGCAACCCCAGGGTCACGTTGACTCCGTCCCGGAAGTGCAACAACTTAAAGGGGATCAAGCCCTGGTCGTGGTACATGGCCACCACCGCATCGTAATGACCTTGGCTGGCCCGGTAGAAAACGGTATCCGGCGGCAGCGGACCGCCCACCCGCCAACCCCGCGCCGCGGCGGCCCGCACCGCCGGAACGATCACCTCTTCCTCCTCATGGCCGAAAAGGCCGCCCTCGCCGGCATGGGGATTAAGCCCGGCCACCGCGATGCGTGGCGCCGCCAGCCCAAAATCTTCCCGCAACGCCCGGTGGGTAATGGCGATGAGCCGCTCCACTGCGGCCTGGCTCAGATTGGCCGCCGCCTGCACCAATGCCTGGTGGATGGTGACCAGGGTAACCCGCAGGCTGCCGCCAGCCATCATCATGGCATAGTCCGTGGCGCCGCACAAGGCAGCCAGCATCTCGGTATGGCCGGGGTAGTTGTAACCCGCCACCTTGAGGGAACTCTTGGCAATAGGGCAGGTGACCATGGCCGCCAGCCCACCGGTCTGAATCAGCCGTACCGCCTCCTCAATATAGCGGGCCATGGCGCGGCCGGTTTCGGCATCCGGCTGGCCCCAGCGCAAGCCAATGCCGAGGTCGGAGAGGGGATAGACGTTGACCATGCCAGGCTGCGCCGGCGCACCGGGCTGCCAAGCCGTTACCGGCATCGTCAGCCCGAGTATTTTGGCCGTGCGCTGGAGCACCCCAAGGTCACCCAGCACCACCGGCGTGAAGGCCAACGGCGTGCTACCGGCCAGAAACCGCAGAACAATCTCCGGGCCGACGCCCACCGGGCAGCCCATGGTAATGCCGATGACCCGTGAAGGTGCTTTGGTTTGCCGCATCTCACCCCTCATCGAGCGCAAAGGCATTTTTCATGAGTTCAATACGCGGTTCGCCACCGACCAAAGTGACAGCCACCACGTCAAATCGCGTCGCCCGCTCACCCTGGCAATGGCGTGCCAGGTAGTCAAGCGCCACCCGCGCAATCTGGCGGCGCTTGGCCCTAGTCACCGCCTCGAAGGGGCTGACCGCCGCACCATCCCGCCTGGTCTTCACCTCGACAAAGACCACGACGCCCTGTTCCTCGGCAACAAGATCAAGCTCACCCAATCGCGACCGGTAGTTGCGGGCCACGATTTTATAGCCGGCCCGCGCGAGATACTCGGCGGCCAACCGCTCGCCCTGCTTGCCCAACTCCTTGCCCGGGCCGCTCATTCACCCCTCCTTCGCCAGCGCTTCACGCACCGGTCGGAAGCTGCGGCGATGCACCGGGCATGGGCCATGGAGTAGCAGTAACCGACAATGCTCGGCCGTGCCGTACCCCTTGTGCCGCTGAAAATTATACTGGGGATATTCCTGGTGCAGGGCATCCATTAGGGCGTCACGGGTCACCTTGGCGATGATGGAGGCCGCAGCGATGGAGGCGCTCCGGCTGTCGCCCTTGACCAGCGCCTGCTGGGGAATTTCGATGGGCACGGTCTGTTTGCCATCCACCAGCAGAAAATCCGGGGCCACCGGCAGGTTTTCCACGGCCTTTTTCATGGCGAGCAGCGAGGCCCGCAGGATGTTGAGCGTATCGATCTCGGCGGCGGAGACTTCCGCGATGCCGATCAGAGCGCCGCTCGCCGCCAATTCCCCGGCGAGTTCGACGCGGCGTCCGTGGCTGAGTTGCTTGGAATCCTGATACCGCTGCGGATCGCAATCGGCCGGCAAAATGACACAGGCCGCCACCACTGGTCCTGCCAGTGGTCCGCGGCCTGCCTCATCCGTGCCGGCGACCCAAGCGTAGCCCTGCGCCCACAACGACCGTTCAACAACGAAACGGTCCGGGGCGGAGGCTTGCGGCCACAGTCGTTTCGGGCGCGGCAACTCGCTCTCCCCTAAGCAAGAAGACGGCGCAAAGCCATTGCCCCTTGCCGGGAAAACGCCTAATTGATGTCCTTATCCTTGATGCGTGCTGCCTTGCCACGCAGGTCGCGCAGGTAATAGAGCTTGGAGCGGCGCACCCGGCCACGGGTCACCAGCTCGATCTTCTCCAGGCGCGGATTGTGCAGGCAGAAGGTCTTCTCCACCCCAACGCCATGGGAAATCTTACGCACGGTGACCGAGGCGCCCATGGTGCCGCGATGACGGCCGATAACCACGCCCTCGTACACCTGCACCCGCTCCTTGTTGCCTTCGATGATACGGATATGGACCTTGACCGTATCTCCGGTGCTGAAATCGGGCACGTCGTGCCGCATGTTCTCCTGCTCAATCATCTCGATAATGTTCATGGTCTTCCTCTTTTTGCTTCCAGGCTTTTTCCGGGGCGATCAACCGATAACCCCGGAATCCTCTTGTCTTTCCCCCAACAGCCGGTCGAGTACGATAGCTGCCGCCGATCGCACCGACAGGTGATTGTAGTCCGTTGCCCCGGCAATCGGCGGCAGCGTGGCGTCCACCGTGGCCATGACTTCAGGGATCAGTCCCCAGCCAGTGCCGAACAGCAGCAGAAACCGCTCACCTTTCGCCAACCGCTGCCGCACCGCCTTGTAACTCACGGTGTTCGGCTGCGGCTTGGCGCAGGTGGCCAGCACCGTGGGGCGCCCGCCTCCCTCAGCCTCAACCCGGGCATATAGAATTTCCAGGCTTTCGCAGAGCCGCACCAGGGAAAGGGCCGCCTTGCGGGTTTCGTTATAGACACTCCCCCGGCCGGTGAGCCAGTGGTCGATGATCTCGGCCACCAACTGCTGCTGGTCCCCATGGGGAGTGACGATGTAATAGTTCGCTATCCCAAAGGTCCGGCCCGCCCTGGCGATATCGTGGATATCCAGGTTGGTGACCGCCGAACCGATGGTCTCGCCGTTCTTGTTGGCCACCGGATAATGCACCAGGGCCAGTTCCACCTGCCCACCCAACGGGGCAATATTTTCCTGGGCCAGCGGGCTCATAGCCCCTCGCCCGCCTGCTGCACGCGAACCGCGTCGAGCAGGCCATGCTTTTGGAGCAGCTTCTCCTCCTGCCGACTGAACGCCATGGCTGCCAGCAATTCCGGCCGCCGCGACAAGGTCTGGCGGATGGCGGCGACGAAACGCCACTCACTCACCGCGGCATGGTCGCCAGAGCAGAGCACCTCCGGCACCACATCGCCCTCGAAAACCCGCGGCCGCGTGTACTGCGGGTGTTTGAGGCCGCCGCGGCTGAAAGTGTCGTTGGCCGCCGAATCGGCACAGCCAAGCACCCCCGGCAGCAATCGGGTGATGGAATCCACCACCACCATCGCTGCCAATTCCCCGCCGGTGAGAATGTAGTCACCAATGGAGACCTCGAGATCCACGTAATGGTCCCGGAATCGTTCGTCCACCCCTTCATAGCGGCCGCAG
>Ga0172375_10003155_pt1 | contig 25268 bp, 21 predicted proteins | sample LakKiv1m_FD_114537 | JGI IMG/M metagenome (GOLD analysis project Ga0172375, IMG submission 114537) | Freshwater microbial communities from Kabuno Bay, South-Kivu, Congo - kab_092012_11.1m | ecosystem: Environmental > Aquatic > Freshwater > Lake | place: Democratic Republic of the Congo...
GGCCACCCCGGCAAAGGCCGAATGACTGATAGCATCGGCAAAAAAGGCCATGCGAAAATTGACCACCTGCACCCCCATAGCGGCCGCCATCGGCGCTAAAAGCACCAAGCCCAACAAGGCCTGTCGCATAACGGGGGAATGCAGGCAGGCAAAGGGCAACAGCGTGTCGATCAGCGGCGAGGTCTCAAGCACGAGCCCCCTCCTTCGCTCGCGGTAAATTTTCCACGGATAGTCCTTGCATCATGCCGCCTCCCTGGTTGTTTTCAACCGGCTCCAACGAATTCGAGATAATTGTCCTTATTCACCAAGGCAAAGGCGGCCTCCGGGTAAGCGGCCAGCCATTCGGTGGGCGGTTTGACCTTTGCCTTGCCCCATTTCATCTCATAGCCAAACAGCCGCCCCTGCCGCTCCTCGACAAAGTCCAGCTCCTGTTGCCGGTAGGTGCGCCAGAAATAGTTGTTGGCGCTCTGGCCCAGGTACTCCTGCCGTTTTAGCCGCTCCAGCACCAGATAGTTCTCCCAGAGTTCGCCGACATCGTTTCGCAGTTGCAGGGGATTAAAGTTATTGATCAAGGCGTTGCGGATGCCGTTGTCGAGGAAATAGTAGCGGCAATTCTTGGTGATTTCACTGCGCAGGTTACGGCTGAAGCCCGAGAGTTTCTGCAGGACAAAGGCCTTTTCCAACAGGTCAAGATAGCGTTCGGCGGTGTTCTTGCTCATGCTCAAGCTACTGGCCAGTTCCGTGTATGAAACCTCCTTGCCGATTTGGAAGGCGATGAGTTGTAACAGGCGGCTGATCTTGCCGGAATGCCGGATGCCATCCAACTCCAGGACATCCTTATACAGGTAGGAGGCGACAATCTCTTTCAGATAGTGCTCCCTGGCCTGGTTATCCGGATTCAGTACCACCTCGGGATAGGAACCATAGATGAGCCGGCTTTCCAGATTGGCGTCGGTCTGGTGACGCTGTTCGGTCTGGCCGATCTCCATTTGGGCCAAGGGGAATTGCTTCAAGGTGGTCTTTCTGCCGGTCAGCGGCTCACCAATGCTGCGCGCCAGATCAAACGACGATGAACCCGTGGCGATGATCCTGACAGCTGGGATATGATCAACGATCAATTTGAGATTTACGCCAATCTGCGGCACCTTCTGGGCCTCATCCACCACCAGCAGCCGGTTCTTACCAAGAAAGGCGGTGAGTTTCTCCACCGACTGGCTGGCCAGATAGCCTTGCACGGCGATGTCTTCGCCACTGACCAGCAGATAGGGGTCTTCTTCGGTTTTAAGGAACTCTTGTAACAGTGTCGTCTTGCCGGTTCGCCGGGCACCGTAGACAACTACAACCTTACCGGGCTGCGCGACAGCACGCAGGTTCTCCAACTGTTTTTGCGTGATATACATAGAAGTCTCCGTCATTGAATTGACGGAATTCTATAGATTTTGGCCATAAAAGGCAAGCTGATTGATAAGCAGTTGTTCAATTGGCACGCCTCCTTCTTGGCTATGTTAGCAAGCGAGAGTGTCCCTTGTCATCAGGATACTTCTCAAACACGAGCCCCCTCCTTCTCCGAACAGCAGGGGGCCGTACAGGCGGGCCCGGCCCCGGGCATGGCATGGGAGGCAACCAGCCCCATGTGCAGGCCGAAGGTGGCGGTCAAGGTCTCAGCAGTCAACACCTGGCGGGGGGGGCCAGCGGCCATGACCGTATGATTTAGGCAGATGACATAGGTCGAGTGATGGGTGACGGTCGCCAAGTCATGGCTGACGATCAGTTGGGTGAAGGCGTGTTGCTGGCGTAGGCTGCTCAACAGCTCACAAAAGATCTGCTCCCCCTGGAAATCAACCCCCGCCGCCGGTTCATCGAGGATCAAGAGGTCAGGCTCCTGCTGGAGGGCCAAGGCCAGGAGGACTCGTTGCATCTCGCCACCAGAGAGGGCCCCCACCTGGCGATTGATCAAGGTGTCGGCACGAACACTCGCCAAGAGCTCCAAGGCCTTGGCTTTATCTCGCGCCCGGCAGCCAAACCAAAGGGGAAGACGTTGCTGGCCCATGGCCATGAACTCCCTCACCGTCATCGGCATCCCGCGGTCAAAGGCCAGACGCTGCGGCACATACCCCAGGCGCGGGGGTCTGCCATCCGCCCTTGGGGCGAGGCTGATTTGGCCCTCGTATGGCACCTGCCCCAAGAGGGCCAGGAGGAGCGTCGTCTTACCCGACCCATTGGGGCCAACGATTGCCGTGCATCCCCCACGCGGCATCCGGGCCGTGACCCGATCGAGGATTGGCACCCCGCCCAGGGCCACTGTCACCCCCTCAAAACTGACGGCGTCCTTTCTCTCCCGGGCCATGGCCTCCATCACTCCCTCTCCCCCAAGGTGGCCTGCAAAATCTTTTGGTTGTTGGCCATCACCCGCTCATAGTAGTCGAGCCCCGCCTCGGCGGGCCCGGTTGCCATTGGATCAAGGGTGGCGGCAGGCACTCCAATCTCCTGAGCCAGGGTGGTCACTACCTTGGCGGGGTACTGCGGCTCTGAGAAGATCCCGCCAACCCGCTTGTCCTTGGCGGTCTTGATGATCGAGAGCATCTCCGCTGCCGATGGCTCCTGGCCGGCATGAGCTGCCACCACCGCCACCACCTCCAAGCCCAGATCACGGGCCAGATAATCAAAGACCCCATGTTGGGTGATGATCCGCCGGTTGGCCAGCCGTTTGCCCAAGGCCACCATCCGTTGATCGAGGGCCAGCATCTTGGCCGCATAGGCCTTGCCATTGGCCAGAAATCCCTCACCTTGAGCGGGATCAATCGCGGCGAGTCCCTTGGCCACCGTCTCGGCCAATTGCGCGGTCAGACGGGGGCTGACGAAGAGATGGGGATTGACATCGGCATGATCGTGCCCCCCGGCAGGCCCAGGCTCGTCTCCGGTATCGCTGTCTTTGATGAGATCGCGCACCCCCTGTGAGCTGTCGACCACGCGAAGCGTTCGATTGACCCGCTCAAGAGGTGCCCCCAGAAATTCCTCCAGCCCCAAACCGTTGACCACCAAGACCTCGGCACGGCTGATCAGCTCCATGTCCTTGGGGGTCAGGGCGTAGTCGTGAGGACAGCCGAGCTGGGCGGGCAGGAGCAGATCCACCTGAACCGCCCCCAGCCCTTGGCTGAGGTTTCTGGTCAGTTGGTAGAGGGGAAAGGTGGTGCAGAGGATGCGCAGAGGTTTCCCCTCAGCCGCCACACCCTGCGCCAGGGTTGGCAGGATAGAGGTCGTCACGGTCAAAAGCAAGAATAGCACACGGCCAGGCCATCGGTTGATCATCTTGGTACCCCCTTACAGGCGTTGCAGGCTGTCGGCCAACTGCTTGATAAACAGGCGATTGATCTCGGGATAGAACCCCAAGCCCTTGAACACCGTCTGCCCCTCGTAGACCGTCGAGACGGTCTGGACGGCAACCCCCGCTGCCGCCAATTCCATCGCCCAAGAGGGCGTCCCCTCTTTATCGGGCTTCTCGCCCATGATGTCGTTCATGATATGGTCGCCCGCCACGTACATGAAGGGCACAAAACGGACTCGTGCTGGCGAACAGGCCTTGGCCTTGCCGAGGGCCTGTTCGCGAGTTAACACGCCGCCAACCGTACCAACGAAGACCTGCGGATATTTCCCGGTCAGGTAGCGATCAAGCCCCAGATAGGTGGCGTTTGCCCCAGAAAAGGTCTCCGGTGTGCCATGGGTCACCAGCACGGTGCAACCCTCCGCCGCCGGCAGGAACTCGCCAGCCACCGCTGAAACGGCGGCAAAGGCCCCCTCCCAGGTGTGCAGCAGGGTGCCACCGTACTCGATACGCAGACCAAGGCCACGGAAGGCGGCAATCACCTTGACCATGTCGTCATACTCCTGCCCAGGAAAGATGTGCAAGGACTGGACGGCAATCTGCCGATAGCCCTGATCTTCCAGGTCAGCCAGCACCTGGAGCAGACTGCGGTAGCGCTGGGGATCCCCCTGTTCAGCAAAGTGCTTGTTGGCCCTCTCACGGACAATCTCGGAGGTGTAGGCCCAATTGATCGGTGCCTTGCGCCAGGGCTCCGGCAGCTCCTGGCGGAGTTGTTGCTCGAAGAGGTCGTAGGTCTGGCGGGCATCGGTGGTGGTGCCAAAGGCGGCCAGCACGATCGCCGGGCCCTTTTGCAAGGTACGGGTCATCGCCTGAGCGGCGGGAGCGGGGCAGAAAAGCGGGAGGATCAGCAACAGAGACAACAGGGCGAGGTGCTGTTTGGCTACCAACAACGGTGGTGTCCCTCCCTGCCGTTGACGCAGACAACGCCTGATCAGCCGTTGAAAACAGTCCCAATTTTTGGTGGCCAAGGCCCCCTGTTTGGCATAGGCCAGTTCCTTGTTATCCATAATCATGCTCCTCGATCTGCGGTCTGGGCAAAAAAAAAACCCAAAACCATTAATGAAAACGGTTTGGGGAGGCCCTGAACCCACCAATCCTGTCGTCCCGCCTTCCCTCACCACGAGGAATGCGAGCATCTGATTCCGGCAGGTCTTCTGACTCCCTCCCCAGCCAGCCGCCTTCCCATCCGCGCTAGAGGCGAGACAGTGGCATTACATACCAGCGAGTTAAACATGACGAATCATATTTAGAGGTTACAGCGGCGGGCCCGTTCCTGATTCGCACAGGATTCCCTATTCTGGGGCCTTAGGGAACTCGACCTAAGGACACCCATGTCCCGAAGGACACCGAAACAGCTCGGCCACCTCTACCTGAAAAAAAAAACGACGGCAATCCTTTTTTTGTGGTGGGCTAAACGAATACCCCCCGCAACTTTTCCAGATAAATCGACGCTGAGGGAGAGCCTTCCTCCGGCGACCACGGGGCCTTCTCCTCCTCCGTCAAGGGAAGATAAGGGCCAGCCTTGGCTTCATAGAAAACCGTGCCTGAAGCGAGGCTGACTGCGGTATGGAAGACGCCGGGCGGGATATCGGCCGCCAAGTTGCCGCTGGCAAACGACAAGAGCGCGGTTTGCATCACCACCCCCTCGTCACTCAAGGTGATTACCCCCAAGGCCCCACTCAGCAAGACAAACCCCTCTGCCTTGTTCAAATCGAGATGGCGATGGGGCCGTATGTAAGAGGCAGGCTCGATGGCGTTCAACAGGCGATGACAATAGGCATGATCCCCCACGTGCAGGTTGTAGTTTTGACGCAAGCGGGGTGCGGTCAAGGCCTGGGCGGTAAGTTGGCGCAAGAGTTCCGATGTGACGATACGCATAAGTTCTTCCTTCCTCAATGATGATCCATTGGTGGGGGCCTTTTCCCCCTCCGTCAGCCGACATCGGCCCCACTGATAATCCAGGGCAGCGAACGATGTCAACCAGATAGCCTCTCTGACCTCTGCCCTCAACGGGCCTTCCCTGCCACCACTATTTTTTGCGTGACTCAATTCTCTGTTTACATTTACTTCATCCTGTGGCATTGTGGCCGCCGCCATACAACATAGCGCGCAAATTCTTCTTCCCTCTTTCCCTCCTCCAACAGGTAGATACCATGATCAAGAGAAACAACACCAACGCCATCACCCTGCCAGCCAACGCCATCACCCCCAACTTTACCGATAACGCCTTGACCGTGCTCAGCAAACGCTATCTGATGAAGGATCAGCAGGGCAAGGTCACCGAAACACCACAAGACATGCTGTGGCGGGTGGCCAAAACAATTGCGACCGGCGATCTCGCCCATAACGCCGCCGCCCCGGTCGCCCAATTGTCCCTCGATTTTTATGAGATGATGGCTTCCTTTGACTTTCTGCCCAACTCCCCCACCCTGATGAACGCCGGGCGCGAACTAGGGCAGCTATCCGCCTGTTTTGTCCTGCCGGTTGAAGACTCCATGGAAAGCATCTTTGAAGCAGTCAAACAAACCGCCCTGATCCACAAGAGCGGCGGTGGCACGGGCTTTTCCTTTTCCCGAATCCGCCCTCACAACGATGTCGTCCACTCCACGAAGGGTGTCTCCAGCGGGCCATTGTCCTTCATGTCGGTCTTTGATTGCGCCACCGAGACCATCAAACAGGGGGGCACCCGTCGTGGTGCCAACATGGCGATCCTGCGGGTCGATCACCCGGACATCATGGACTTCATCAAGGCCAAGGCCGATCTGAGCAAACTGAACAACTTCAACCTCTCGGTGGCGATTACCGATGAATTCATGGAGGCTGTCAAGTCCGATGGTGAATACGCCCTGATCAACCCCCGCGACGGCGAAATTGTCAAGAAACAGAACGCCAACAAGGTCTTCCGGCAGATCGTTAAACAGGCCTGGCTGACGGGCGAACCAGGCATCGTCTTTATCGATCGGATCAACGCCAAAAACCCCACCCCCCAGGCAGGCATGATCGAGAGCACCAACCCTTGTGGGGAACAACCGCTGCTGCCCTACGAGTCTTGCAACCTCGGCTCGATCAACCTCGCCAATATGGTGGTCGATGGCGCCATCGACTACCCAAAACTGGGGCGCACCGTCGACAAGGCCGTCCACTTCCTGGACAACGTCATCGACATCAATCGTTACCCACTGCCAGAGATCGATCGGGTGACCAAGCGCAACCGTAAGATCGGACTCGGGGTCATGGGGTTTGCCGACATGCTGACCAAGATCAATATCCCATACTCCTCGACCAAGGCCACCGAACTGGCCGAAAAGATCATGGGCTTCATCGACGACCGGGCCCTTGACTGTTCCATTGCCCTGGGTGAACAGCGTGGGGCCTTCCCCAACTTCCCGGAGAGTGTCTATGGCCGCCAGAACGCAGCTATCCCGGTACGCAATGCCACCCGCACCACCATTGCCCCCACCGGCACCTTGAGTATCCTCGCCGGCTGCTCCAGCGGCGTCGAGCCAATCTTCGCCATCTCCTATATCCGCCGGGTCATGGACAACACGGAGATGATCGAGGTCAACCCGGTCTTCAAGCAGGTCGCCCAAGCCAATGGCTTCTACTCAGAAAGACTCTTGCGCACCATCGCCAAGATTGGCACGATCCAAGGCCTTGAGGAGATCCCGCTCAAGTTTCGCCAGGTCTTTGAAACCGCTCACGACATCACCCCGCAAAACCATATTGACATCCAAGCCGCCTTTCAGAAGCACACCAACAACGCCGTCAGCAAGACCATCAACTTTGGCCATGACGCCAGCGTTGAAGATGTCAAAGACGCATTCCTGCTCGCCTACGAGCGCGACTGCAAGGGCCTGACCATTTACCGCGACGGCTGCCGCGCCAATCAGGTATTGAGCACAGCCAAGACCGAACAAAAGGCGGAAGGCCTGGAGCCGCCTCCCCCAGTAAAGCGGGACCGGCCAAGGAGCCTGATCGGCAAGACCTACCAGATGGCGACCGGCTGTGGTCAGATGTATGTCACGATTAATGAGGACGACAACCGGCGTCAATTTGAGTTGTTCAACTTTGTCGGCAAGGCGGGGGGGTGTGCTGCCAGTCAGTGCGAGGCAATTGGCCGCTTGGTCTCACTGGCCTGGCGCAGCGGTATGGCACCAGAGCCCATCGTCAAGCAGTTGATCGGCATCAGTTGTCACAAACCAGTTGGCTTTGGCACCCAAAAAGTTTTGTCCTGCGCCGACGCCATCGCCCAGGCCATCCGTCAGCACCTGGAGGCCATCAGCGGGAAAAAGGATAGCTCGATGAGCGAGAACACCATGAGCTTTGGAGCCTGCCCCGAATGTGGGGGGTCGATTGAGCACGAAAGCGGCTGTTGTGTCTGCCACTCGTGCGGCTATTCGGAATGCGCCTAACAGAGGAGGGGGGAGAGAAAGGCAAGGAGGCGGGAGGGAGATTACGGGATTGCAACCAAACAAAACAATGCTTAGGATACTAGCGTAAGGGGGAGGCACCTCTCATTCAAGATGGTGCCTCCCCAGCTCCCTAGAGGCAAGGAGAATCGACCATGATCACCAGCATCGCTCCCTCACCATCCCGATCCGTTGCCAACCAACAGACGATAACCCCCCGAACAAACAGCCTGCAGTCGGTACGTCAGGCCCAGGCCGAAGAACGAAACACCGCCCAAAGGACGCAGGCGGCCAAAGACTCCGCCCAAGCGGCTGAGCAGAGACTGGAGGCGGCCCAACGAGAAGAACGCCAGGCGGGGGAGCGGCTACGTTCCGCCCAGGCCCAGTATCAGAGAAACGCCCAGTCCACCTCCAGCAAAGGCCCCACCAGCGGCATCAACCTCCTCGCCTAACTCTCCCTCAAGCGGGTTAGACGCTACTCATCAAAATCGTTGGCATCGTAGCCCATCATGTCACTGGCCAGATCCAAGAAGACCTTGAGCGAATCGCACAGGTTTTTGACAATCTCGCTGTAGGCCATTTTTTCCTCAATGGTCTTAGCTTTTTGCATTCCCTGCAGGGCTACCATCACCTCACGTGACAAACCATCCATCAACCGTTCTGTATCCATTTGTCAATCTCCCAAGCTAAGTTGTTGCGTTAATGAAGAAAGATATCTTGTTGCTACGTAAATTCAAACGTGCTCTCTGGTCTTGGTAAAGACAATCGCCGGCCACTGTTCCATGACATAGGTCAGGTGCCATTGGCTCTGGGCCAGATAGGTCAGGAAGCCGTCCGCGTCGAGATAGAGACTCGCTTGATTGTGGCTCTTAAACTCATCAAACTTCTTGCGATCTTCAGAGGTTACCCAGCGGGCGTCGGCCAGATCGACGTACTCGTAGATGGCCTCGACGCCGTACTCTGTCTTCAGCCTCGCCATGGTCACCTCAAACTGGAGCTCGCCCACCGCCCCCAGGATATAGCTGCTGCCCAACTGTGGGCGAAAGACCTGGATTGCCCCTTCCTCGGCCAGTTGCAACAGGCCCTTTTGGAGTTGCTTCAACTTGAGCGGGGTCTTCAAAATCACCCGGCGGAAGAGGTCGGGGGCAAAGTTGGGGATGCCGGTGAACTTCAAGGGCTCCTTGCTGCTGAAGGTATCACCAATCTTGATGGTGCCGTGATTGTGCAGGCCGATGATATCACCAGGATAGGCCTCTTCGATATTCGTCCTTCCCTGAGCCATGAAGATGATGGCGTTGGCAAGTGGGATCTCCTTGCCGATACGATGGTGGGTGACCTTCATCCCCCGCTCGAATTTGCCGGAACAAATGCGCAGGAAGGCGATACGGTCGCGGTGGGCCGGGTTCATGTTCGCCTGAATCTTGAAGACAAAGCCCGAGAAATCGGGCTCGTAGGGTGAGACGTCGCGGCTTTCAGTCTGCCGCACCCCCGGCGAAGGGGCGTTTTCGACGAAGGCGTCGAGCAATTCCCTAACCCCAAAATTATTGACCGCGCTGCCGAAGAAGACAGGGGTCTGATTGGCCTTCAGGTACTCCTTGTGATCGAACGGGCAGGCGGCCCCATCCAGCAGTTCGAGATCATTGCGTAGCTCCTTGGCCTGATGCCCAAGGAGTTGATCGAGTCGAGGGTCGTTGATATCGTTGATGACAATCCCATCTGTCTCTGAAGTTGCCCCCCCCGGCGTGAAGAGATGGAGCTCCTTTTTGTAGATGTTGTAGACCCCCTTGAAGTTCTTGCCCATGCCAATCGGCCAGGAGAGCGGCGCACACTCGATCTGCAACTTTTCCTCAATATCGGCGATGACCTCAAGCGGCGTCATTCCGTCGCGGTCAAGCTTATTGATAAAGGTGATGATCGGGGTGTTGCGCATCCGGCAGACCTCCATCAAGCGCTGGGTCTGGGCCTCGACCCCCTTGGCGCTGTCAATGACCATCAAGGCGCTGTCGACGGCAGTCAACACCCGGTAGGTGTCTTCGGAAAAGTCTTGGTGGCCGGGGGTGTCCAGCAGGTTGATCTCGAAGTCCCGGTACTGAAACTTCATCACCGAGGTGGTGACCGAGATCCCACGCTCCTGCTCCACCGCCATCCAATCAGAGGTCGCCTTGCGCGAGGTCTTCTTCGATTTGACTGCCCCTGCCAACTGAATGGCCCCACCGTAGAGCAAGAGTTTTTCGGTCAGCGTCGTCTTCCCCGCGTCGGGGTGGCTGATGATACCAAAGGTTCGGCATCGTTCAATTTCTTGTTGGTTGTACTCCATAAATACCCTCTAAGCAACTTCGCTTACACTTGTATTGAATGTGCGATATCATCATCTTAGTCAGCGACAGGCCACGACTACTCGCCAGACAAAACACCCCCCTATAAACGACCTAACGTCCGGCGTCAACAGCAACGGCCCCTTCTTTTGTATCGGCCTCCTGGAGAGGCAACGGCCTGCAAAAATTCACTACCGGAAGCAAGCGTTTTTTGCTATGCTGGTCGGCGTCGACAGTCACCATTCGAGCAATCATCAGGCAATATCAAGGAATTTCCCCCGCATGGCAACTTCCGTAGCCCCTACCTCCCTCTCTCTAATCGATGGCAGGGGTAGCGTCATCAACACCTGGCCGCTGACCGGCAAAAAGACCTATCGCATTGGCCGCGCCAGCGCCAACGATATCGTGCTCGACAACACCTGGGTCTCTCGCCAACACGCTATGCTCCAGATTGAGGAAAATGGCACTGTCAACGCCATTGACATGGGCAGCGCTAACGGCACCACCGTCAATGGTCATCGCATCTACACGCCAACCCCCCTGCGCTCTGGCGATTTGATCCAACTGGGCGGCAAGTCTACCCTCACCTTCCTGCAGGACTACCACGTCCCCGATTTCCACCCCATGGACTGCGACGAACAAACCGTCGCCTTCATGACCAAGACCAAGATCACTGTGCTGATCTGCGACATCCACCAGTTCACCAGCCTCTCGGAACGGATTGGCGATCAAAAGATCTCCACCCTCATCAAGGCCTGGAGCCAGCAAGCCAACGACATTGTTGAAAATCACGGTGGCCATATCGACAAGTTCATCGGTGATGCGCTCATGGCCCTCTGGAGCGGCCAGGAAGACCCGGCTCGCCAGGTGCGTCAGGCCTTAAGCTGCGCCGCCCAAATCGCCACCATGACCGGCACACTGGGCAACACCCTCCAGTCACTCCCTTGGCCGCTGACCATTGGCGCGGCGATCAACAGCGGCGAGGCGGTCATCGGCAACGCCGGGGTCGATGGCAATCGCGACCACACCGTACTTGGCGACACCGTCAACGTCGCCTTCCGCCTGGAGGGCCTCACCTCAACCCTTGGCGCCGACCTCCTCCTCGGTACCGAGACGGCGGGCAGGCTCAACCAAGGGCTGCTCGCCCGCTATTTCACCCCTTGCAAGTACGCGGTCAAGGGCAAGAGCCTGCCGGTTCTGGCCTACGGCTGCACCTTTGCTCAACTCCAGCAATATCTCGTCCATCAAGAAGGGCGGCAAGCGAAATAGCCGTTAGTCTCGCTCCCCAAAGAGGGCCGATCCTACCCGCACCAGGGTCGCCCCCTCCTCAATGGCAATCTCAAAATCGCCCGACATCCCCATGGACAAGCCCAATGGCTGCGAGACCACACCCCGTTGCCACAGGGCATCGGCCAGGCCCTTCATGGCCCGGAAGAAAGGCCGGCTTGCCTCCGCGTCTGTTTGGTAGGGGGGCATGGCCATCAAACCGGCGAGCCGGAGATGGGGACAGCGCCCAACCCCCACCAGCAGCTCATCGATCTCCTCCGGCAAGGCCCCCGACTTCTGCGGTTCCCGGCCGATATTGACCTGCACGTAGATCGGCATGTCCTTGTCGATGGCCGCCAGATGGTGTTCAAGGCCTAAGGCGATGGACAGGCGATCAACGGTCTGCACGACCTGAAATAACTCGGCGATGTGCTTGAGCTTATTCGACTGGATGCCTCCGATGAAGTGCCAACTTACCCCTGGCAGGGCCGCAATCTTGGCCGCCGCCTCCTGCACATAGTTTTCGCCAAAGACGAGTTGCCCCGCCAAAGCCACCTCCTTCAGTCGTACCACCGGCACCCGTTTGCTGACCGCCACTAAGCTGACCTCGCTGGCGGCACGACCCGAGCGAGCTGCCGCCGCCGCTATTCTTTCGGTAATCGCCGCCAGGGGCGAAGAAGGTAGGTGCGTCATAACTGGCCCTCCAGGGCGAAGAGCTTGCAGGCGTTGGCCGTCGTCTGTCGCACAACCTCGTCGACTGAGACACCGCGCAAGGCGGCGATCCTGGCCGCCGTATAGAGGACATAGGCGGGCTCGTTCTGTTTGCCACGAAAGGGCTCAGGTGTCAGATAGGGGCCATCGGTTTCGATCAACATGGCCTCAAGCGGCAGGGCGCGGGCCACCTCGTGCAGCGTCTCGGCCTTACTGAAGGTCACCACTCCGGGGATCGACAACAGAAAGCCCATGGTCATTGCCGTCTCAGCCAAGGCCATATCCCCTGAAAAACAGTGCATTACCCCACCTGCGGCCAGGGGGCCTGCCGCCCGTAACACGGCGAGGACATCGTCATGGGCCTCCCGGTCGTGGATGATCATTGGCAAGCGAAGTTCCTGGGCCAAGGCTACCTGCCGTGCGAAGTGGCGGATCTGCACACATCTGGGGACAGCGCTCTTGGCGTAGTCCAAGCCAATCTCACCATAGGCCTTCACCTTCGGCTGCCGGGCCAGCTCGGCCAAGGCCTGATACTGGGCGTCATCGGCCTCGGCGACATGGTGGGGGTGGATGCCGACGGCACAAACAACCCCCGGCAGGTCAAGGGCCAAGGCCAAGGCTGCCTTGGAGCTCGGCAGGTCAATGCCGACCGAGACGATATGTCTGACCCCCGCCGCCGCCGCCCGTCCTACCAGCTCCCGGCAGTCACCGTAGTCCGCCATGTCGAGGTGGCAGTGGCTGTCGACCGCAAAGACCCCGGGGGCAAGTTGGGGGAGGGGGGCAATTGTCTTTCTTTTTGACATCTGGACAGCCTTATCTGGGGATACCAATCTGATTTTGCTTGAGCGAAGAGGGGACAAGCTCATGAGAGCCGTGGCGCCATTAAAACCGCAAACAGGGGCATCCGCAAGGTAAAAAGAGATGCCTTCGCCAAGCGAACCGGCCTCTGCCAATGAGGTACTCGTAGCCAGAGCATCAGGCACCGCCTCTATTCAAGGCAACGGTGATATGGCCTCTTTCTTTCTTTTTGCATTGCCAGGCCTGGCTATCTGTGCTAGGCTTTTTTCGCTACCGTATTCAAGCCATTGTTTTCTCTTCCCCCTTACCCCTCTGGAGACCTCGCATGAAAAACATCACCGCCCTGTTGATCCTGTCGCTGTTGTGCTTCTCGCCCCTCGTTGTCCGAGCTGAGACGACCACCCTCAAGGTCTTTGGAACAGGTGAGAACCTTGAAGTTGTCCGGGCACTCGGCAAGCAATTCGAGACCCTGCATCCAGACATCAAGGTGGAGGTGCCGGACAGCATCGGTTCCGGTGGCGGCATCAAGGCCATCCAAAAGGGCAATACCGATCTCGCCCGTACCGCCCGTCCTCTGAAGGATGCCGAAAAGCCTGGCTTGACCGAGATCCTCTTTGGCAAGACCCCGATCGTCTTTGCCACCCACCCCTCGGTGACCGGGGTCAAGGGGCTTACCCTGGCCCAGATCGCTGGCATCTATACCGGGACGATCACCAACTGGAAGGAGGTCGGCGGGCCGGATGCCAAGATCTACCCCACCAGCCGTGAGGTCGGCGACTCTGGCCGCATCGTGCTTGAGGCGACGATGCCTGGCTTCAAGGATCTGAAACTGGTCTCTAAGGAGTTCTTCTCCAGCGCCGAATCGGTGAAGGGCCTCAAGGAGAACGAGATGACCATCGGCTACGTCTCCCTGGCCGCTGCTCAAGGCCAAGGGCTCAATATCCTCAAGATCGACGACAAGGATCCCACCCCCAAGGCAGATGGCACGCTTGACTACCCCTATGCCTGCCCTTTCTATCTGGTGAGAAACGAGACCCCAACCCCAGCCGCCAAGCAATTCATCGATTTTGTCCTCTCCCCCGAGGCCCGTCCTCTCTTCCTGGCCAACGGCAGCATCCAAGCCAAGTAGCCCCCCCCATGTTGGAACGCCGCCGCCCTCAGCTCGGTTCCCTGCACTCGATCCGCAGCAAGCTCTTCTTGCTACGGATCGGTATCGGGGTGGTCATGTCATTTGCGATTGGCACCTTCTGCTACTTCATCATCTACCGCTCCATTGAAGAGATCCGTGAGGGCGACCTAAACCGCGACACCGACATCCTCATCGAACATGTGCGAGAGGAGTTGACCGTGCGTAAGCAGGCCTTGCTGGAGATCGCCAAGTCCGATCAGGTGCGGAACTACTTCTTGAATTACAGCCTGAACATGATTCAGAGCTACCTCAATGCCGCCGCCACCACCGCCACCTCCTTCGACAGCATTGGTCTGGTTGATGCCGATGGCAAGATGGAGTTCAACCTGGTGCAGGGCCAGGCGGTGTTGGAGACGATGGATCTCTCCACCGACCCCGACTACCAGCGGGCCTTGCACTCCCCCCCCGGCCAGACCCTGGTCAGCGACCCACGGCGGCTTGAGTCCCTGGGCGGCTACGGACTGGTCTTTGATTGCCTGGTGACCAACTTCTTTGACAAGCGGCTGTCCTTTGTCCGCGGGGCCATCAACCTGACGCGCATTGGTGACGTCTTCACCTCCGAAAAGATGGCGGACAAGATTGAGACCGCCAAGGACATCTTCATCGTTGGCCCCAGCGGCCAGATCATCTACAACTCGCAGAACCCAGACGACTTGGGCCAGGACATCGCCAAGGCCCATGGCCTGATCGCCAAGTTGTGGGCCGATAGCCGCTCCTTTGGCGAAGACCAACTCGATGGCTACTCCTACAAGTTTCAGCGCGATGTCATCCCCGAGCTTGGCTGGCAGATCCTAGTCGCCGCCGACCTCAAGGCCTGGAACAAACCGATCATCCGCCTGCGCAACCAGATTATCCTCTTTGCCCTGTTTATCGTGGTCATTGGCGAGATCATCTCCCGTCTGGTGGGGCTCAAGATCACCGAGCCTATCACTCGCTTGAACAAACTGGCCCAGGCCATTGTTCACAGCGGGCGGCTCTCCGACCGCGTGCAGTGGCAATCGATGGATGAGTTGGGCGAGTTGGCGCAATCGGTCAACCACATGCTCGATCGCCTGGAGGAGTCACACAACCAACTGTTGAGCGAAAAACAGTTTGTCGACAACGTCCTGGCCTCGGTAATCGACGGCATGGCGATTGGCGGCGTAGACGAGGTGATCATCACCACCAACTCGTCCCTCCCCTCCCTCTTGGGCTATGAGAAGGACGAGTTGTTCACGCTGCCGCTGGCGGCCATTCTGCCCCCGGAGGCCCTGCTGACCGGTGAAGATGGCAGGCCCCGCATCGCCAACCTCGACCCTGAACATCACTTTATCCGCTTAGACGACACCCTGGCCCCCAAGAAGAACGGGGAGTGGCTGGCCGTCTCCTGCACCATCTCCATGATCTTCACCTCGGACGGCCACGCCAACGGCTTCCTGGTCATCCTCACCGATATTAGTGAGCGTAAGCGTTTGGAATTAGCCAAGAACAAGGCTGAGAACCGGCTGCGCGAGACCCAGGAGGAGTTGCTGAAGACCGAGAAGATGGCGGTGGTCGGCCAGATGTCCGGCATGGTGGCCCACGAGGTCTTGAACCCCATCAGCGCCGTCAAGGTGCGGGTCGACCTCGGCCTGCCCAAGGCCCATGAGCTGAGCAAGGTGCTCGATGTGTTGGCCAAGATCATCTCTGACTGGCGCACGGAAGAGGCGGCGGGCACCCTGGCCGACTACCTGACGGCCAAGGGCAAGAAGGACTTGGCCCTGCTCTCGAAGATCAGCGACACCCTGCTCAAACGCCAGGTTGACCGCATCAGCGACCTTGAGTTCCTCGATCGCCAGATCCTGCGCATCATCAAGATCATCGACAACCTACGCGAGATGTCGCGGGCGGAGAAGACCATCGAGACCATCAAGCTCGCCCAGTTGCTGGAGGAGATCCTAGGCGACATGAGCGATGGTCTGGCCAAGCGCCAGATCACCGTCGAGCGCGACTTCCGTGCCCAACCAACGGTTAAGGCCGACTACATGGAGATCTACTCCATCTTTTCAAACCTGATTAAAAATGGTATGCAGGCCATCGACAAACAACCGGCCGGGGCCAGCCGCCAGATCACGGTACGCCTCGACTTGGCCAATGAGCAGCAGTCCTTGGTCGAGATCACTGACACCGGCATTGGCATGGACATGAGCCAGGCTGAGGCCATCTTCACGCCGGGTTTTACCAGCAAGGGCCGGGCCGGCACGGGCATCGGCACCAGCTTCGCCCGTAAACTGGCCCGCCAGTTTGGTGGCGATATCATCCTCAAAGAGAGCACCCCCGGGCAGGGGTCTACCTTCCAAGTCCTTCTCGCCTTAGGAGAACCGTCATGACCAGTAATTGGCATTGCCGCACCATCATCTGCATCGATGACGAAGAGTCGGTCTTAGATTCCTACCGCCAGGTACTCGCCGTCTCCGATGAAGACAATGAACTGGCCGACATCCTCTCTCTGGCCGACGAGCGTGCCGGCGAGGAGGAGGTGGCTGCCGTCGGCGATGCCCAGCCGGAGTACAACCTGCTCTTCGCCGACTCCGGCCAGCGTGCCGTCGAGCTCGTGCGGGCGGAGATGGCCGCCGGACGCCGGGTGGCAGCGGGTTTTTTCGATATGCGGATGCCGGTCATGGATGGCTACGAGACCATCAAGGCCCTGCTCGAACTCGACCCCGACCTCATCTGCACCGTGGTCACCGCCTACACCGACCGCAGCGTCACCCAGATCCGCGACCTCTTCTCCGGGCATCATCAGGATCAGCTCCTCTACTTCAAAAAGCCCTTTGCCCCGGAGGAGCTGACCCAGTCGGCCCTCAACATGGTCAGTGCCTGGAACAACAAACGCCAGGTCGAAGAGTATATGCGGGCCATAGAGAAACACAAGCACGGCTTGAGCCATATCCTGCACGCCGTCGGTATCCTCTCTTGCGTGCCGCCGCAGTCCCTGCAATCGATCCTCACCGGCCTGCTCTTCCAGTTCATGGCCTTCCTCGAGGCCGAGCACGGCTACGCCGTCTTCTGGCCGGAGCAGGATGGGCCGAAGCTGCAGTACGGGGTGGGCCGCTTTGACGGGGTGGAAGACCTCCATGAGCTGGTCGGCCAAGACCCCCGCTTCCAAAAGTCACTGGACAGGAACCGCTGCGTCATGGCCGACAAGATCTGTTTTGTCCCCCTGGTCAACCAGGTCCAGCAGTTTGGCGCCATCTACATTGAGGCCAAGCACCCGATCGAATCGCGCATCGACATCAGCCTGATTGAGATCTTCAAGACCCAGATGGTACAGCTCATCTTAAACAGCCTCTATCACCAACAGGCCCTGATGTCGGAGGAGGAGTCCGTCACCGACCCCCTGACCGGGCTCTACAACCGCCGCTTCCTGATGAAGGTCTGGCACGATGAACTGCGGCGCAGCACCAGCACCCGCGTCCAGCTCGCCGTGGTCATGATCGACCTGGACGACTTCAAGAAGGTCAACGACACCTACGGCCACGACGCTGGCGACGCCGCTCTGCGCAAGGTCGGTAACGTCCTGCGGCTGGCGGTACGAACCTGCGACATTTTGGGTCTGGGGCGGGACATGGAGAAGATCGGCCACACCGAGCAGTACGCCCTGCGTATGGGCGGCGAGGAGTTTTGCGCCATCCTCTTGAACACCGACGAGGAGGCCGCTGCCCGGGTGGGCGAGAGAATCCGGGCCAGCATCGCCCAGGGCGGCTTCCCGTACAAGGGACAGGAATTGCCCATCTTCGCCAGCCTGGGCATCTGGTGTGGCGAGGTCAACCTGCTGGAGTTGACCGACGACACCTTGCTTGAAGGATTCATCGGTTACGCCGACAAGGCCCTCTACCGGGCCAAGAAGACCGGCAAGAATCAGGTGGTGTTCTACCAAGAGGGCATGAACTGGGAGTAGCGGGTTTCAAACCCGCCCCTACGCAGCCGTTCTCCATCATGCCTCTGCTCCTCTACTCCTACCTCCTAAGCGAGATGGCGGCCCCCTTCCTGGCCAGCCTGGCCATCCTCACCGCTGTTCTCTTCCTTGGCCAACTCTTGCAGACCTTTGACCTGGTCTTTGGCCTGGGCATCGGCCTCGCCGATTTTCTGCGGCTTACCTTCTACCTCACCCCCAAGTTGATGATGTTTTCCATGCCCTTGGCCGCCATGTTGGGGGTCATCCTGGCCTTCAACCGCCTAGGAGGGGATAACGAGTTCCTGGCCCTGCGGGCAGCGGGGGTCTCACGCCGCCAGATCGTCACCCCAGTCGTGCTCTTCGCCCTGGTGGTCATGGGCAGCGCTGCCTACTCAACCGTAGTCCTCATGCCTCAGGGCCTGATCAACACCGAGGTCTTGATGGTCAAACTGGCCAGGGAGAAGATCGATCGCGGTCTGCACGCCCAGGCCTTTTCCGAGAGCCTGGCCGGTATCGTCGCCTACGTCGACCAGATTGAGCCGAGCTCCGGGCAGTGGCAGGGGGTCTACCTCTACGATGGCCGCAAGGAGGGCCACCCCCTGACCATCACCGCCAAGGCGGCCACCCTGTCAGCGGATTATCACAATTTGTTGCTGGGTCTGCACCTGCAAGACGGGACGATTGATTTCCTCGACGATGAACTCTCCCAGCACATCGACTTCAAGACCTACAACCTCAATCTGCCGGTCAAGGTCGTAAGTGGCACGGCGGGCGGCAAAAACAAACCAACCGAGATGACTCAGGCCGAATTGCTGGCGGCTGCCCAAGCCTTGGGGGATTCCCCCAAGGGCCGCACCATGCGCATTGAGTATCACCAGCGCTTGATCCTGGCGGGGGGCTGTCTCATCCTTACCCTCCTCGGCCTGCCCTTTGCCGCCCGTTTTCGCCCCGGGGCCCGCCAAATCGCCATTCCCCTTGGCCTCTTGCTCTTTTTGCTCTACTACGTCTGCTTCAGCTTCGCCGAGACCATGGCCCAACGAGGGGGCGGACTCCCCTTAGCCGTCATCCTTTGGGCGCCAAACGCCCTCTTTCTCGCCTTCACCTTGCTGTTGATTGGCCGTATGGATTGCGAGTCACTGCTGCCCTTGCCCGCAGGCTGGGCCGGGCTATCGACTTGGACAAGGAGGGGGCAATGAAACTCCTCGATCGCACCATCCTGCGGCAGTTAGCCGGAAACTTTTTGTTGATCATCAGCGCCCTGACTGCGCTCTACCTCTTAGTCGATGTCTTTGAGCGGCTGAAAAGCTTCCAGGAGCGTCATCTGGCAGGTGCGGTGGCGGCGCGCTATTTTCTGATGAAGGTGCCGATTATTCTCGATCAGATTGGCCCGGTGGCCCTTCTGCTGGCCGGGATCCTGACCCTGGGCCTCCTGGTCAATCGCCGTGAGCTGCAATCCTTAAACGCCGGGGGCGTCAGCACGCTTCGGGTCATGCTGCCCTTTGGGCTTGGGGCCTTGCTGGTCACTGCCCTCGGCCTGGCCGCGGCGCAATGGCTGTTGCCGATCGCAGGCGGAGAGGTTGAGCGAATTTGGCAGGGTGAGGTCAAGGGAGAGGGCTGGGGTACCGTACGAGCGGGGGTAACCTTCTTTCGTGGGGAACGCGGGGTCTATGCCTTCACGGTGAGGGATGGAGATCGCCAGACACTCACCGAGTTCCGCTATCAGGAGCTGGCCCGTCCGACAGACAGTGCAGAGGAGGCCATGAGCCTCTACGCCGCCCAGGCGACCTATGGCGACGGCAAGTGGCAGTTGCGAGATGGGCAACTGCGGCGTGGGGGGGAAAGTGGCGAGGTAGAGCCCTTTGACGAGAAGATCCTGACCTTGCCGGAGGGCAGAGAGGCCTTTTTCAAGCCGCTGGCCCTCGACTTCGAGCAGCCCCTGTCAGCCTTGGCCCGTCGTGCCCTCCATCCCGAGCAACCTGGGGCCCGGCAGGCCGTGCAGGACATCAACCGGCGGCTCTCCTTTTTGCTCCTCGGCCTGCCCCTGCTCTTCCTGGCCTTGCCCATCATCCTCAGCTTTGAACGTGGGCGTCAAGGCATCAACCTGGCCTTCGCCGTCCCGGTCAGCGCCGGTCTGGCCTTCCTGGTCTGGGGGGTATGGAGCGGCATGCAGGCCTTGGCGACGGGGGCCGTGCTCTCCCCCCTCATCGCCTCTTGGTCGATCCACCTGGGGTGCCTGATCGGCGGCCTGCTGTTGTTGATCAGGTGGCGACAGGCCTAGCGATTAGGCAAAGGTCAAGGTTACCGGGCAATGATCGGAGCCCATGACCTCGGGCAGGATCTGCGCCTCCTTGACCCGCTGACGACTGGCACCATCGACGCAGAAGTAGTCGATCCTCCAACCAATATTCCTCGCCCTGGCGTTGAAGCGGTAGCTCCACCAGGTGTAGTGATCGGGCCCTGGGTGGAAGAGGCGGAAGGTATCGAGGTAGCCACTCGCCAAAAACTCGTCCATCCACTGCCGCTCCGCCAGCGAGTAGCCGGGGTTCTCTTCGTTTTCCTTGGGATTTTTGAGGTCGATGGGCCGGTGGGCGACGTTGAAGTCACCACAGAGCACCACCGATTTCTTGGCAGCCAGGCCATCGGCAAAGCGCTGCAGGGCCCGGTTGAAGGCGATCTTGTAGTCAATACGGGGCAGGCCGTGCTGGGCGTTGGGGAAATAGGCGTTGATCAGAAAGAAGGTGTCGTACTCCAGAGTTAGCACCCGCCCCTCCTGATCGAACTCCTCCTGCCCCAGTCCCTCGATCACCCGTCGCGGCTCCTCCTTGCTATAGACCGCCACCCCTGAGTAGCCCTTACGCACGGCGGCAGACCAGAAGGCGTGATAGCCCGGGATGTGCCGCAGCCCCTCCGAGAGTTGCTCGGGGTGGGCCTTGGTCTCCTGAATGGCCAGGACGTCGGGATTGAGCCCACGCAATAGCTCGACGAATCCCTTGCCCTCGAGGGCGCGGATGCCGTTGACGTTCCAGGAGATCAGGGTCTTCCCCGCCGCCGGGGCTGTCTTACTGGTGGGCGGCTTGCGCGGTTTGACCCCCAACTTGGGACACTGCTCCGTCAGGGGACAACGATCACAGTGCGGCCCCAACGGGCGACAGGTGCCTTGACCAAAGGCCACCAAAATGGAGTTGACCGTCAGCCAATAGCCGCTTGGTAACTGCTCACGCAAGGCCATCTCCGTCTCCAGGGGGGTCTTGGTCTGGACATAGCCCCAGAGGTTCATGATCCGATGGACGTGGGTGTCGACGCAGATGGCGGGCAGACCAAAGGCGATGGCGCGCACCAGGTTGGCGGTCTTGCGTCCTACCCCGGGGAGGGTGAGGAGGTCATCGATCTCGGCGGGCACCTCGCCGCCAAAGGCCGCCAAGGCCTCTGGCAGATGGAAGAGGTAGCCGGCCTTGGCCTTGAAAAACCCGACTGGGTAGATCAGCTTGCCAATCGCCTCCTCACTCAGGGCGGCCAGCCCTTGACGATCGGAGGCGACGGCAAAGAGTCGCGCCGAGGCCTGGGCGGTGACCTCATCCTTGGTACGAGCCGAAAGGATGGTGGCCACCAAGACCTTGAAGGGGTCATGGGTCTGCACCGCGATCAGGTCGACGATGGGGGTATGGTAGCTCTTGACCTCTTCGGCCAAGGTGGTGAGGAAGTGATCGATATCGATGGGCATGGCGCTCTTGTCCTTGTCTGAGAGAATCGTCTTGGGGTGTGGATTTTCTGTCATCGTTGACCAGTACCGGTACCATAACCAAACAAATCCCTTCAAGCAAGAGGGCAAACCCTCTTCCCCCCAGACGAGATGTCAAACACAGCAAAATCCACATTCGAACTGCTGGCCCCCGCCGGTTCGCTTGAGGCCTTCTTCGCGGCCATGGAGGCCGGGGCCGATGCCGTCTACTGCGGGCTGACCGAATTTTCCGCCCGCGCCAAGGCCCGCAATTTCACCTTAAGCGAGACCGAGCGGCTGACGGCCTTGGCCCACCAGCAGGGGCGAAGGCTCTATGTCGCCCTCAACACCTTGATCAAGGAGCGGGAGTTGCCGCGCCTGCTTGAGATCCTGAGCGCACTCACACGTTTCGCAGTCGATGGCCTGATCATCCAGGATTTAGGCCTCTGGCGACTGGCCCGCCAGCACTTTCCGGAGCTGCCGCTCCACGCCTCAACCCAGATGACGGTGCACAATGCCGCAGGCGTCAAGGTGCTTGAGGGCCTGGGCTTTGCTCGCGTCGTCCTGGCGCGGGAGCTTTCCTTGACTGAGATCAGCGCCATCCGCCAGCAGACCACAGTCGAATTGGAACACTTTGTCCATGGGGCGCTCTGTTACTCGCTCTCCGGGCAATGCCTCTTCTCCTCGCAGCTCACCGGCAACAGCGGCAACCGGGGGCGCTGCGCCCAGCCTTGCCGACGGCGCTACACGATGGGCGATAAGTCGGGTCTCTTCTTTTCGACCAGCGACCTCTCGGCCATCCGCCTGCTGCCCCGTCTACGGGCGGCGGGGGTGATGAGTTTCAAGATTGAGGGGCGGATGAAGAACGCCGAGTACGTCCAGACGGTGGTGAGCGCCTACCGGGCGGTGCTCGATGCCCAGGGGCACGAACTTCCCCAGGCGATCAACGAGGCGGAGGAGACCCTGGTTGAGGCCTTCGGACGAGGCACGACCACGGGTTTACTCAAGGGGGTGGCCCCGGCGGGCATCGCCAGTCCGTCGACCAAGGGGGGGATTGGCCAGTTGTTGGGCCAGCTAGAGCGAGCTCAGGGCAAGACGGTCTGGCTAACGCCCTCGGCAACCGTCCACGTTGGCGACCGCCTGCGCATCCAGCCACAAACCGATTTGGCGGGCGCCGCCTTCACCGTGCAAGGGCTCTTTTCGGCGGGACGCCCGGTCAAACGGGCCGAGGCGGGGCGTCCTACTCGTCTGGAGACCCCCTTTCCGGCCCTGTTCAAGGCGGGAGACCAGGTCTACAAGGTCTCGACTGGCAAGGGCTTCACCCTGAGTGCCGAGGCCTGTCAACGGCGGCTAGCGGCGGTCGATCTCCCCGCGCTGCCCCTGCGGCTAACGATTGGCTGTCCCGCCCCCAATCGCTTGAGCCTGACGGCGACGGTGGCGGGCTGCCAGCTTAGCCGGGACTATGAGGTGGAGATGCTTCCCGCCCAGCAGTCACCGCTCAACCACCAGAGCCTACAAACGGTCTTTGCCAAGACCGGCCAGCCCACCCTGCGGCTAGCCCACCTGCGGCTAGGCCCTCTGCCCTCGGTGGCAGTCAAGCCCAGCCGCTTAAATGAGTTGCGACGCGATTTCTACGCCATCCTCAACCAACAGGTGATGGAAGCCCTTGGCCAAAGGCAACGGCAACGGCAGCTAGCGGCCCAGGCCTCGCTGCTGCCCCCCCTCGCCAAGGCCCCGCTGGGAAGCATCGGTTGGACAGTGGTCGGGCGGGGGGCCCGCGACCTGACGATCCTCAATCAACCACCCCTGGACGGGCGAGTGAGCCGTCTGCTCTTGCCGCTGACCCCAGCCAATGTCCAGGCGGTGAGCAAGGGTGAGCCACCCGATCGCCAGCGGCTGGGCTGGGATATCCCGTCGGTGATTTTTGAAGACGAATGGCAGGCCTTTCAGACGGTGGTTAAACGGCTGATCAAGCAGGGCTACCGATGCTTTCGGCTCAACAACATCAGCCACTTCGCCCTCTTTCGCCCGGAAGACGACGTCACCTTGCTGGCTGGCCCCTGGCTCTACACCATCAACACTCAGGCGGCCTTGACCTTACAGGGCCTGGGCTGTGACCAATTCACCCTCTCCATTGAGGACGACCGGGACAATATGGCGGAGGTCTTGGCCCGCGAGCCCGGGGCCGGGGCCATGGTCATCGTCTATAGTCCGCTCGCCCTGTTGACCTCCCGCATCCCCATGCGCCAGGTGCAGCAAGGCTCGATCCTCACCGCCAGCACCGGCGAGTCGTTGCGACTCGACTTCAGCAGCGGCTTGACCATCGCCTACGCCGGGCAAGACCTCTCGCTCGGGGGTAAGGGCCGCGAATTGGCGGAGATGGGCTGTCGGCACTGGCTGATCGACTTAAGCCACAAGGGCCTGAGCAGTCAAGCCGGGCAGGCGGTGCTCAAGGCGCTCCTCGCCGATCAGCCCCTGCCTGAGACCTCGACCTTCAACTTCGAGCGTGGTCTGGCTTGAAGGGCTTAAATCACACCGTTGCCTGAGCGGAGTCGAAGGCTTGCTCTTGCCGTAACACAAGGCCAGCAGTAAGGTAAGGAAGTAATGATTCTTACACGGAGGATGCCATGATTGCCATTGCCAAGATAACCAGCAAGGGTCAAACGACCGTGCCGCAGGAGATCCGCAACCTGCTTAAGATCAGACCAGGCGACCTCATCGCCTGGGAAGAGACTAAAAACGGTGCTGTCCATGTACGCCGGATCCAGCCCCCCGACCTCGAATATCTTCGAGCCGTGGAAGGTACCTTAAGCGAGTGGGCCAGCGCGGCCGACGAGGAGGCCTATCATGACCTTTAAGGCCTTTACCGTGGTTCGCGTCCCCTTTCCCTTCACTGACCGTACTGCCACCAAGAACCGTCCGGCCCTGGTACTCTCCGACGAAACGGCCTTCAATACCCCGGCCGGCCATTCGGTCATGGCCATGATCACCTCGGAGGTCAATGCCCCCTGGCCCCTGGACTGCTCCATCGGCGACCTGGCCACGGCCGGTCTGCCTGCCCCCTCCAAGGTGCGCTTCAAGCTCTTCACCCTGGATCACCGTCTGGTGCGTGGGGAGTTGGGGCGGCTTGGCAAGGAGGATGAGAGCGCCGTGCGATCAGCTTTTGCCGCAGTGTTTAAGGGAGTTGCATAAACCCTTTCTGCACTCGCCGGTGCCCCAAACGCCACAGTCAAGGTCAGAAGAAATCGAGGTGGACTTTCCTACGGGAGTATCAGATCAGGTCAAACCGGCTGTACCAGAAAACGCCAATGCCATGGGGCTCAAGAATGCCGAGTGGGAGTGAGCAATTGAAGGAGACATTGTGATGAACAGACAAACGATCATTGATGAGGTGGCGGGCCTGTACCGCATCCTGCCCTTAACGCTGATGCGCCAGACGGCGAAGGTGACCTTCGACTGCGCGCCGATGGCCTTCCTGCCCAGGATCGATGCCATCGACCGGGTCATCCACCAGGGGGATGCCGTCTCGCCGGGAGCGGTCGGCGAGGTCGAGCGGCCTTGGTA
>Ga0172375_10003156_pt1 | contig 25264 bp, 21 predicted proteins | sample LakKiv1m_FD_114537 | JGI IMG/M metagenome (GOLD analysis project Ga0172375, IMG submission 114537) | Freshwater microbial communities from Kabuno Bay, South-Kivu, Congo - kab_092012_11.1m | ecosystem: Environmental > Aquatic > Freshwater > Lake | place: Democratic Republic of the Congo...
AATACCCCAAGCCAAGACCTCTGGTTGTGCGGGGGAAGGGCGTCGGACCGGTAAGAGCTGGAGGAACATCGTTTTTGGCTACTTTCTTCTGATCGCCGTCTGCCGACCAGGTGGGATCGACCGTGCGTCCGGGCTCCATCGGTTCAAAATCGGATACAGGCTGAATTTCTTCGTATTTTACTTCGGCTTCCTTGTCTTTATCCGCTTCGGTTTTTTCAGCCGGAAGTTCGCTGTTCGAAACAACGCCAGCGTCCAGTGCTTCACCTTCACCCTGTGTTGTTTCAGTGTTCCGGGCATACAGCGGTGCCGACATCAGCAAGACGGCTGTTAAAGCGCAGAAAAGCCCAACAATCCATCTGTTCGTTTTCATGTTAAATTCCTTAATAAATTTATAGAGATAATCTGCATGTTGCAGCCGGGTGGTTTTAACTATTCGATGATATATCTCATCGGATTCTGTGGAACGCCATTTACGCGCACTTCGTAATGCAGATGCGGGCCGGTGGTTCTTCCGGTTCGACCGACAGTTGCAACTTTCTGACCGCGTTTGACTCTTTCCCCGACTTTAACCAGAATTTCCGAGCAGTGGGCGTAACGGGTGGTAATGTCAAATCCGTGGTTTATGACCATCGTTTTGCCATAGCCGGACAGATCACCCAGGTAAACAACTACGCCATCGGCGCTGGAAATAATCGGTGTTCCAACCTTATTGGAAATGTCGATGCCCTCGTGGAATTTCTTCTTGCCGGTAAACGGACTGGTGCGATAGCCAAAGGGCGAAGTCAGCCAGCCGCGCGAAGGCCATATGGCCGGAGTATGAGAAAGCTGCATACGCTGATCTTCGAGGAAAGACGTAAGCTCCATAAGCTGTTTCTCCCGCTCGGTCGATTCGCTCTGGAGTCTATCCATTTCCTCTTTGAAGCTTGTCCCGGAAAGGCTGATGCCGCTGTCCTGAAGTTTCTGCAGGAGAGCTTCGTTGGGCGGACCGCTGCGTTCCATTTCCGCCATCATCATTTCTTCGCTGGTAAGCGGACCGATGCCGGTATTGGTATGACGGTCTTCCAAGCCGGTAATGGTTCTAAGTTTTCGTTCAAACTGAGAAACGCGGTCCAGTGTTTCTTTTAAGGTACCGACTTTGTTTTCGAGTATGCCGAGCTTGTTTTTAAGCTCCAGGTTTTCGGCTGCCAGTCTGGAGTCGAGAGCCTGCGAAGATTGTTTTATATAAACCTGGGCACTCCAGATAAGCATCAACCCGATTATGAGGGATACTCCGCCTATCGCCAGGCTGATCCAGTGTCGCTTTATGCGATACTGTTTCATACTGCCAGCGCCAGGGGCTATCACCATCACCGTCAGGATGTCGCTTTTTCTGGTTTTGTCCTTGTTGCTGTCTGTCACGGTTAAGGTATACCTGTTTTCATGATTGCCAGTTTATTACGGTAATTTCATTGTTGCGATAATCTAAGATGACCTTCATAGAATTGAAAGGGTAAGTGTTCGTTTATCAAATGATGGAATGGCTGTCAAATAAAAAAGTCCATACCACCGTGATCTGGTCGATAGAAAGATCTTATTTAAATTATGTGATTGACAAAAACAAATGTTTTAATTAACCCTATAGTGCCTTTTTTGTTGGATATTCAATCGTTAGTGTAAATAATAATACACGCGTGCAATAAATGTGAGCAGGAGTTGAATTATGGCCACTTCAGAGGAGCGCGGGAAAACAGAGGTTGAAGAATTCCATTCTGGCTTCGTGACACTGGTCGGTCGGCCTAATGTCGGCAAGTCGACGCTGATGAACCGTATCCTCGGCGAAAAGATCGCTATCGTCTCGCCAAAGCCACAAACCACGCGCAACCGTATAATCGGAGTCAGACATTTTGAAGGTGAAGGGCAGATTGTCTTTGTAGATACTCCCGGAATTCACAAGGCACAGGGCAGTCTTAACCGTGTGATGGTGGAATATGCCTACGAAGCCATGACCGAAGCAGACGTTGTTCTATTTATGATTGACGGAGAAAAAACTGATTTCAAACGTGGCTGTGGCATGGCTCCGGCAGATGTTGATATTCTGGAGCATCTGAAACAGCTCACCAAGCCGATCTTCCTTATTATAAACAAAGTCGATAAGGTCAACAAACCCGATCTGCTGCCCTTCCTTGCGACTGTCGGCCAACTGCATGATTTCGCCGATATCTTCCCGGTTTCGGCAACAAAAGGCAGCGGAGTGGCGGATCTTGAAAAAGCTCTTCTGGCCAGAATGCCTGTCGGGCCGCACTATTATCCAGAAGATCAGTTATCGGATATTTCCCTGCGCTTTATGGCTTCTGAGATAATACGCGAGAAAGTCTTGATTTTTACTCATAAAGAAGTACCGTACTCCGTTGCGGTAGAAATCGAAACCTTTAAGGAATACGATGAAGGCCGCAAGGTACATATCGATGCCACTATTTTTGTTGAGCGCGATTCTCAGAAAGGCATCATAATAGGTCAGGGCGGACAGATGCTGACTCGTATTGGAAGCCTGGCCCGCAAGGACATGGAAACCGCCTTTAATATGGAAGTCGGTTTGAAGTTGTTTGTTAAAGTAGAAAGGGACTGGACCGAAATACCCGGTCTGCTAAGGCGTTTTGGATATGGCAAGTAAGAAAAATACAGAAAAAATCGTTCCGACCGAGCATAAGATAATTGCAATCGTTGGTCGTCCGAACGTGGGAAAATCCACATTATTCAACCGTTTGGTAGGTCGCCGTCAGGCCATAGTTCAGGAAGTCCCCGGCGCGACTGTTGACCGACATTACGGCCAGGCGCGTTTTTACGACTACCAGTATACAGTCATCGACACCGGCGGCATTGAACTTGAAACCGACGACACACTGTTGCTGTCCATCCGTCAGCAGAGCGAACTGGCCATGGCCGAAGCCGATATAATCTTCTTTTTAATGGATGGCCGTGAGCCCAACAACGCCGCCGATCTCGAATTGATACAATCTTTCAGACGCAGCAAGGTTCCGGTTTACCATCTGGTCAATAAAATCGACGGTCCGAAACATGAGCAGAACGCGGTTGATTTTTACTCCATGGGAGTTGAGCGCCTCTACTTCATCTCCGCCGAGCATGGTCTGGGTGTAGAAGAAGTCATGGTGGATGTGGAAAATAATCACCCGTCAGCCGATTGTCAGGACGCCCGCAAGGAAGGCATCTGCCGCGTAGCCGTAGTCGGTCGCCCCAACGCCGGTAAATCTTCGCTTATCAACAAATTCCTGGGACAGGAACGTCTGGCCGTAACAGATGTTCCCGGAACCACACGCGATGCCATAGATTCTCTGGTGACATACAACGATAAGGAATACATATTCATAGACACAGCCGGAATCAGACGCCGCAAGAATATTTCAGCAGACCTCGAAAGACAGACAGTTTTCAAGGCCATGAAAGCGCTGGATCGTTGCGATGTGGCGCTTCTTATTCTGGATGCTACTCTGACTCTGGCCGAACAGGATCAGCGCATCGCCGGTATGATTGAAGACAAGGGCCGTTGCTGCGTGGTTATTGTCAACAAGTGGGACGTAATCGAAGAGCGCGAAGAAGCTGCCAAGGCTAAAGCCGAGGAAATACGAGAAGGTTTAAAGTTCCTGCCAGGCGCGCCCATTGTTTTTGTATCGGCAACTACAGGCCGCAAGGTGGTCAATATCTTTGAGCGCATTGATAAAGTCTACGAAGAAGGTCGCAAGCGCATCAGCACTTCTAAGCTTAACCGCTGGCTCGAAGAAACCATCGCTAAAAACCGTCCGCCAATGATTAAGGGCAAGCTTTTCAGAGCCTACTACGCCACCCAGGTTGAGGTGCTCCCTCCTACCTTTATATTGAGTGTAAACGACTCCGATCTTTGCCCGGCTTCTTACCAGCGTTATTTGACAAATCAGTTGCGCGAAACCTTTGGCTTCGAAGGTGCACCTATAAAGTTATATATGAAGCGCAAGCCCAAACGCGAGAACGATCAATAGAAAAACCGAAGCTGTTGCGCCGAAGTAATGCTGTTTAATAACGACATGTTGCGCATTAAGTGTGATATTAAACTTCAAGTGCGCTCCGGTAATTAAATTCCCAGGAGTGCAAGTTAATTAAACCTGATGATATGGGAGTTTTATTATGAAGCATTCAAAAAAATCAGTTCTTATCGTTATCCTGTTTGTTTTTGCTTCTCTGTGTTTTGTCGCCTGCGGCGGCGAGGACAGTGGCGAAGGTGAAGGCGAAGGCGAAGGTGAAGGTGAAGGTGAAGGTGAAGGCGAATGCGACGTTGTCACTACAGCCGATAAAATCTGTGAAAACAATGAAATCGCCTTTGGAGAAGATTTTAAAGCTGGCGAAGCAATTCTTCCCGAAGGTTTCCCTGACGCTCCCGATGGCACTGAACTCTGCGGCAGTCTGGATGGCTTAGCTCAGCAGGTTATTTACAGTGTTACCGCAACATCAGAGGAAATAGTGGCCTATTATTCCGACGCTCTTGAAGCCGCCGGCTACACCATTGACAGCATAGAAGACGACGCTGACAAATGCGGAAGCACTATAAACTTCAGTAGCACGGAAGTTACCGGCAGCGTGGCATACATCGGAATTCATTCGGAGATTATCATAACCCTCATTTAACTGCTTGAAATACTTTTTATGAAAGGCAGGCCTTAAAGCCTGCATTTCTTTTAAAATAACAGTATGTTGCGCGATAAATACAAACTATCACTTTAAGCAATTGCGATGATTCACTGGTGATTAAATGGTGCTGAAGGATGTAGAAAAATATCTGGTGTGCCCTTTTTTATTGACAAAACATATCTGAAAGACTAGTGTTTTTCCGCTTCGAACAGAACGGAGCGGGCGTTTTCCCGATTGCCTCGCGGGCAGAGCGCTTTAATATTAACCGGGGTGGAAACATTTTACAGAATAAACTATGGAAAACGAACTAAAGAAAACAGACGGAAACGGTATCCCAATTCTCTCCGACGACGACTTCGCCAATCTTTTCGAGACCAGCCTGGCTGTGAACGATCTTAAAGAGGGCGATCTGGTCAAGGGCCGCATCATTCAGGTACTCAAAGATATGGTCATGGTGGACATCGGCTACAAGTCCGAGGGCCTGATCGACATCTACGAGTTCAGAACCGAAAGCGGCGAAATCGAAGTGAAGCTCGGCGACGAAATCGAAGTAGTTCTCGAAGAGATCGAAGGCGACGAAGGTCTCATCGTACTTTCGAAGGAAAAAGCCGACCGTATGAAGGTGTGGGAAGACATCGCCACCAGATGCGAAGCTGATGAACTTATCGAAGGTATCATCACTGCGCGCGTCAAGGGCGGTCTTTCGGTAGACGTAGGCGTCAAAGCCTTCCTGCCCGGCTCCCAGGTGGATCTCCGTCCGGTACGCAACCTGGACAAGATGATTGGACAGAAATTCCAGTTCAAGATCATCAAGTTCAACAAAAAGCGTGGAAACATCGTTCTGTCCCGCAGAGCCCTGCTGGAAAAAGAGCGCGAAGAACTCAAGACCAAGACGCTCGAACACCTGCAGGAAGGTATGGAAGTCACCGGAATCGTCAAGAACATCACCAATTATGGTGCGTTTGTTGATCTGGGTGGAATCGATGGACTGCTGCATATCACCGATATGAGCTGGGGTCGTATTAATCATCCTTCCGAGCTCTTCTCGGTCGGCGACGAAATCAAAGTCAAAGTTCTCAAGTTCGACGAAGACAAAGAGCGCGTCTCCCTTGGTCTCAAGCAGCTTACACCCGATCCGTGGGTCAACATCGGTGAGCGCTATCCGATTAACAATAAAGTTTCGGGCAAGGTCGTCAGCCTTACCGATTACGGCGCATTCGTAGAGCTCGAAGCCGGCGTCGAAGGTCTCATCCACATCTCCGAGATGAGCTGGGCCAAGCGCGTCAAGCATCCTTCCAAGCTCTTGTCCATCGGTGACGAAGTTGAAGTCGTCATACTCGACATCAACGCCGAAAACCGCCGTATCAGCCTGGGCATGAAGCAGGTCGAGCCCAACCCATGGACGCTGCTCGAAGAAAAATACTCTCCGGGAACCGTTATCCGTGGCCGTATCCGCAACATCACCGATTTCGGTATTTTCATCGGAGTCGAAGAAGGCATCGACGGTCTGGTCCACATTTCCGACATTTCCTGGATTCAGAAATTCAAGCATCCCAATGAAGTTTACCAGAAGGGTCAGGAAGTCGAAGCTGTCGTTCTCAGCATCGATCCCGAAAAAGAGCGTTTCTCCCTGGGCATCAAACAGCTTACTCCCGATCCTTGGAAGAAGCTGGCTCAGAGATGCTTCCCCGGCATGGTAGTCGAAGGCCGCATTTCCAAGGTCACCGATTTCGGCGCATTCATGGAACTCGACGATGGCATCGAAGGTCTGATTCACATCTCCGAGCTCTCCTCCGAGAGAGTCGAGAATCCCTCCGATGTAATCAAAGAGAACGAAGTGGTCAAAGCCGAAGTCAAGCACATCGATCCCGTCGAGCGCAAGCTCTCCCTGTCCATCCGCTCGCTGCGTGAGAACAAGGAAAAGATGGAAATGGCCGAGCACCTCAACCTTGGCGATGACACCACCACCACTCTGGGTGCCGCTCTGAGACAGAAGCTTTCCGGCTTTGATATGAGCGGAAGCAAACCTGCCAAAGAAGAAAAGCCCGTCGAAGAGGTCAAGCCTGTCGAAGAGGCCAAACCAGTTGAAGAGGCCAAGCCCGCCGAGGAGACCGAAAAAACCGAGGAATAAATAATTCTGCGGTTACTTGTAAAAGTAAAAGGAGCCCGTCTTGATACGGGCTCCTTTTTTATATTCTGCCTGCCCGACAAATACGGATAAATTGTCTTAATAGAATTGCTTATATAAGGTTTCTGTCTTAAAATCGCAGGGCTAAAAATGTGAGATCACTAAAGCCTTTTTTTACGGAGTTTGTTGTGGAAAACCAGCGTCAGAATCTTATTCTTATAGTCGTACTTCTGGGTGCAGGATTCCTGATGATCTTCTCGTTCATATTTTTGCTGCTTATTGCAGTTGTAGGTGTGAACTTTGATATGGATCTGGGATTCGACAAGTCGGAAGGCCCCAATGTCGGTGTGGTTGATGTTACCGGGATTATAGAAACTTCCGATGCCATTATCGAAGATCTGAACAATTTCGCTTCGGATGATACCATCGACGCCATCCTGTTGCGTGTCGATTCTCCCGGCGGATCGGTAGGGCCGTCACAGGAGATTTACACCGAAGTAAAGAAGCTGAAGCAGAAGAAAAAAATCGTTGTTTCAATGGGCAGTCTGGCTGCTTCGGGTGGCTACTACATTTCAGCGGCTGCCGATAAAATATACGCCAACCCCGGCACACTGACCGGATCAATCGGCGTGATAATCCAGACCACCTATCTTGGTGAACTATTCAACTATCTGAAAATGGAAGCTATTACCTATAAATCCGGTAAACACAAAGACATGCTGTCTCCTTTTCGCAAGCCGACCGAAGAGGACGACCATGTAGCACAGGCTCTTATCGAAGACGTATACGAGCAGTTCCTGGACGATGTGGTCGCCGGGCGTGGAATAGAAAAGGAAACTCTCAGGCAATACGCCGACGGTCGCATTCTTACCGGAAAACAGGCGTTTGAAATGAAGCTGGTGGACGAACTGGGCAATATCCGCGACGCTGCCGCTGGAGCACTGGCTTTAGCCGGAATAGAAGGCGAGCCGGTACTGGTCTATCCAGAAGAGGAGCCCTTGCTCTATATCGAGAAAATGTTCCAGTCGGTGGCAAACGGCATGGTCAAAGCCGTGAGTGAAAGAGAAGAGGGCGGTAAAGTCGAATACCGTCTTTCGCGGTAGGCAAAAATGAAGTCATTCAAACGCATATTTTTTATTGTACTGGGTATGATAATCGGTGTGGCCACTGTGCTGTTCTGCATTTTCAACCAGTCACCGGTATCTATAGATTTCTATCTTGCTCAGACAGGTCCGTTGCGACTGTGGTTCGTTTTACTTTCCGCGCTGTTTACAGGAATACTTGTCGCCGGATTCTTTTTCGTGCTCCTGCTTGTAAAGTATATGGGCCGCATCCGCAGGCAAAATCGTGAAATCCAGCAGTTGAACAGTGAATTGGCATACTTCCGCAACCTTCCGCTTGACCGTGAAGCATACATAGCGGCGGGAGAAGAAGACCGCCTCGCAGAATGACAAGAGTCTGACGATGAACCAGATACTAGTTTATATCCTGATTTTTGCAACAGGTGTGCTTATTGGCGCAGCAACGGTTTATTTCCTGCGTCGGCACAAGTCGTCAATGGATCACAAAACCCGCAAGCGTTTTCTGCGCGGTGCATATCTGCTTATGGAAGAAGATTACGACGGCGCGGTTGAGGAGTTTACGCGCATAGCCCAAACCGATTCAGACAAACCGGATCTGTATTTTGTTTTAGGTCGGCTGTTCCGTAAAAAGAAATCCTACGAACGCGCCATACAGATTCACCAGGATCTGATTATGCGTGCCGCACTTGAAAAAACCACGCGTCTTAAAGCCCAGTTCGAGCTGGGAATCGATTACCGTGAGTCCGGTGAATACGAAAAAGCCCGCAGAACATTTGGGGAAATCATCCGTCAATCGCCGCAGTGGGCAGATGCCTACCGTGAACTGTCGGCCATAGCACTTATAAGTGGTGAATGGGAGCAGGCGCTTACTCATCAGAAGCATCTTGATGACAGCCGCGATGAAAAAGATACAAAAGCTCTGAATCACCTCTATGCAATGGCTGCTATTCGCTGTCTTGAAAACTCCGAAATCAAGGCTGCCTCCAGACTTCTGCGTGACGCCATTTCTGAAGGCGCTTCAGGTGCTCATCTATGTCTGGCTTTTTCGCGTCTGCATGCCGCCGAAGGCAAAGCCCGTGATTGTCTACGCGCACTTATGGAAGGCATTGAAATTCAGCCGGAAAGTGCTTGTATTCTTTTGCCTGAAATGGCGAAAGCTGCAGTCACTTTCGATATGCAGGATGAATATGACCGTTATCTCGACCGTATGCTGGATGAAGCCCGGCAGCCGGTTTCGACTTTCAAACTGGCCAGAGCGCAGAGATTCTCTGCCATGGGGCGCAGTGAGGATGCCAGACACATACTGATGCAACTGGCGGCGCTTAATCTGCGCACTCCGGATTTTATTAAGGCCGCCACTGAGAATGGCATAGTTCCGCCGGGCGGTTTCGACGCTTCATCCGTATTATGGCAGTGTCGCATTTGCGGGCAGAGGCTGGTCGAACCCGTCTGGCATTGTCCTAATTGTCACAAGTGGGAAACATATCTCCCCAACAACAGCAAAACGTAAAGTAAGAAATGAAGAAAAAGGATCACATCAGAAATTTTTCGATTATAGCGCACATCGACCACGGCAAATCGACGCTGGCGGATCGTGTGCTTGAAATAACCGGTTTGATGAACCCGCGCGATAAAAAAGACCAGTACCTCGACCGTATGGACATCGAGCGTGAGCGCGGCATCACCATTAAAGCCCAGGCTGTGCGGCTGCCTTACAAGGCGAAGAACGGCGAAACCTACGAACTGAATCTCATCGACACTCCGGGGCATGTGGACTTCAACTACGAAGTTTCGCGCAGCCTTAAAGCCTGCGAAGGTGCCCTGCTTGTCGTTGACGCTACGCAGGGCGTTGAAGCCCAGACTGTCGCCAACGCATATCTGGCGCTGGATAATAATCTGGAAATAATGCCGGTCATGAACAAGATCGACCTGCCTTCGGCAGATGTCGAGCGCGTCAGGCACGAAATAGAAGATATTCTCGGTCTGCCCGCTGATGAAGCTCTGTCTGTTTCCGCTAAGACCGGTCTGGGCGTCGAAGAAATGCTTGAATCTCTTATCAAGCTTATTCCTGCGCCTACAGGCGATGACGACGCTCCGTTACAGGCTCTTGTTTTCGACAGTTGGTACGACAACTATCTGGGTGCTATGGTTATGGTACGCGTGATGCAGGGGCGTGTCTCCAAAGGCAACCGCGTCCTTTTAATGGCCACCGGTAAAACCGGCGAAGTAATGAAGCTGGGCGTATTCCAGCCCGACATGATAGAGCTGAACGAACTTTCCGCCGGCGATGTCGGTTATATTGCTGTGGGCATCAAAGAAATCGAATACACTCGCGTCGGTGATACTCTGACGCAAGCAGACAGACCGGCAGCCAGCGCATTGGAAGGTTTCCGCGAAGTAAAGCCGATGGTGTTTTCCGGTCTGTATCCCACCGACACTGACGATTATGTCGCATTGCGCGAAGCACTCGAAAAATTCAAGCTCAACGATTATGCCTTTACCTTCGAACCCGAAAGCTCGAAGGCGCTGGGCTTTGGTTTCCGTTGCGGCTATCTTGGTCTGCTGCATATGGAAATCGTCTGCGAACGCATCGAACGCGAGTACAACCTTTCTGTCATCACTACCGTTCCAACGGTTATTTATCACGTCAACATGAAGGATGATGAGGAAGTAGTACAGATCGACAACCCTTCGCTTCTGCCTGACGCCATGAAAATAGCATCCATCGAAGAACCGATGGTTCACATCAGCATTCATACTCTCGAAGAGCATATCGGACCGGTACTGAAACTGTGCGAAGATCGGCGTGGAATTCAGATAAACATGAACTACGTCAGCGGCAACCGTATGCAGCTTGAATACAAGATTCCGCTCAACGAAATCATTCTGGATTTCCACGATAAGCTCAAGTCGGTTTCTCGCGGTTACGCATCATTCGATTATGAGTTGCTCGGCTACGAAAAATCTGATCTGGTGAAAATAGATATTCTTATCAACGGTGAAGAGCTTGACTCGCTGTGTACCATCGTACATCGCAGTCAGGCATACAACCGCGGCCTGGCGCTGTGCCAGAAAATGAAGGAACTCATACCGCGTCAGCAATATGAGGTTGCCATTCAGGCCGCCATAGGAACGCGGGTTGTTGCCCGCACAACAGTAAAAGCCTTCCGCAAGAACGTCACAGCCAAGTGCTATGGCGGCGATATCAGCCGTAAGCGCAAGCTGCTCGAAAAACAGAAGGAAGGCAAAAAACGAATGAAACGGGTCGGCCATGTTGAAATTCCGCAGGAAGCTTTCCTGGCCGTCCTGAAACTGGAGGATGAAAAATAATGAATCTTTTGAAGGGCAGGAAAATTCTATTCGGCGTAACGGGCGGCATTGCAGCCTATAAAAGCTGCGAACTGGTGCGCATGCTGGTAAAGCAGGGTGCCGAAGTTCATGTCATAATGACGAAAAATGCCTGCGAGTTCGTTCAGCCGCTTACCTTCGAAACACTGTCGAAGCACCGGGTCTGGACCGATACTTTCAAGCGCTATGAAGAAGGGCAGATTAATCACATTCAGGCCGGTCGGGAGGCGGATGCCGTCGTGATCGCACCGGCTACGGCCAATGTCATAGCTAAAATAGTTCATGGTATCGCTGATGACCTTCTGACTTCTACGCTGCTTTCCACCCGCAAACATGTAGTTGTCGCTCCGGCCATGGACTGGGCCATGTTCAAGAACGAAGTCACGCAGGAAAATCTGGCCAGGCTCGAAAAGATGGAGCGCTATACCATAATTCCGCCTGAAGAAGGCGAACTGGCTTCAGGTGAAAGCGGCAGAGGCCGTCTGGCGACGCTTGAACACATACTGGATGAAGTGATATACGCAGCCAGCACCTCCAACGATCTTGAAGGCGAGAATGTGCTGATCACTGCCGGGCCCACTTTTGAAGATCTTGATCCGGTAAGATACATCGGCAATCGCAGCTCCGGCAAAATGGGATTTGCCCTGGCGCGTGAAGCCAGAGCGCGTGGTGCAAAAGTTGTTCTGGTAGCCGGGCCCAATCAGCTTATGGCTCCGCATGGTGTGGAGCTTGTCAAAGTACGTTCAAATGCTGAAATGCTTGACGCTGTCATGAAGCATGCACCTGATATGCATATCATCATCAAAGCCGCCGCCGTGGCCGACTATAGACCGGCGCGTTATTATATTCAGAAAATCGAAAAAGGCCCCGGTCCGCTGGCGCTTAATCTGGAGCGTACTACAGATATCCTTTTTGAGCTTGGCCGCAAGAAGCTGCCGTCGCAGTTCCTGGTCGGTTTCGCCGCCGAAACTCAGCAGGTTTTGCAGAAGGCCACCAATAAACTTAAACAGAAGAACCTCGATCTGATCGTTGTAAATGATCTTTCGCAGGACGGTGCGGGCTTTGACGAAGACACGAACATCGTGCATATCATCGACCGCAAGGGACACACCGACAGTCTGCCCATCATGGAAAAGGCTGACGTGGCGCATGAAATTTTCTGTCGCATTCAGCAGGAACGCGCCAGCGGCAAAAAACGCCCATCGTCCTCCTCGGCAGCATCTTCTGCTGCGCGGAACAATAAACGTCGCGGTTCGCGTGGCGCCCGTAAAAAAAGTCCGGCAGTGCTGGCTTCGCAGAATCAAGCGCCGACAGTAAATCCGAATCCGGTTCCGGCTCCGGTTCCGGTTCCGTCTCCTGTTCCAGCGCCGGTACCGACTCCGACGCCTGCTCCTACTCCGACTCCCGAAAGAAACAGCGGTGAACAGCAGAACTGAAAATGAAAAAGGGCTGCCTGAGCTTTTAGGTGATGTGCGGCTTTACCTGCGCTGGCAGAAACAGAGCCTCGGATTGTCGGGTATTCCTAAGGCTTATTTAAAATCACCGGAGCGTCGGAACGCCACAGGCGAAAGTACTCAGGATTCAACAACAGTCGAGCCTGAATTACAGGATTCTGTCAAACCGGACATACAAACAGCTTCGAACATGAAGACGGCTGTCACTGCGCCTGTTGACATGTTTGCAGAAAAAGAAAATCACATAAGCATGACTCTGGAAGAAATACGTGCAGAAATAGGCGACTGTCGTCGCTGCAAGCTGAATTCGACACGCACTAATATCGTTTTCGGTGAAGGCAATCCCAAAGCGCGCATCATGTTTATTGGCGAGGGTCCGGGCCATGATGAAGACATGTCGGGGCGTCCTTTTGTGGGACGGGCAGGCAAGCTGTTGACACAGGCCATAGAAAACGGCATGGGCATTCCGCGTTCGGAAGTCTACATCGCTAATATAGTTAAATGCCGTCCGCCCGAGAACCGTGACCCCGAACAGGATGAAGCTGATGCTTGCCTGGGTTTCGTTAAAAAACAGATAAGAGCCATAAAACCCGAAGTAATAATTCTGCTTGGACGCATCCCGTTGCTGCACATTCTGGGCGAGAAGACGGGCATAACAAAAGTTCACGGCGAATGGTACAAATACGAAGGTATTCCCACCATGCCGGTTTTCCATCCTTCATATCTGCTGCGTTCGCCAGGCCAGAAACGTCCATTCTGGGAAGACCTTAAAAAGATCATGCTGCATCTGGGCATGTCTATTCCAGCCAGGAATGCCGCCGGTGACAAGGAGCAGGGAGAATAAAGAGCCATGAGAAAGAAAACACTTACGGTGTTTATTCTTACAATGCTGGTGCTGCTTGGCGCAGGCAGCAGTGGCCTGTGTTCGTTTTTCGAAGCTGGTTCAATGGCCCAGGCCATAACGGATCCGCCACCGGCGGATAGTGTCTTGCGCTTCGACAATGTCAGCAACGCTTATCCGTCCAGTGATCGAGATCCAGCGGATGCCAAACCCATGGTTCCCAGAGAGGACACAACCGACACCGGTATTGAAAAACCGGAAGGCGAGCTTCCCACTGGTGTCTGTCCGCTGCTGCATGATCGCAGCGTCTTCAGAACGCATGCCCGCTATGCGCGTGAACAAAGCTTCCGCAGGCTGGATGTCCGGGACGGCAATGCCGTTGTATACCATAGCAGCGATGTATGGGGCCGTGTCGCCAGAGCCGGTGGCGGGCTGCGTCTGCTGTCTGCTGCTAAAGACGAATCCAGCGGCAGATGGATAGCCAGGGTATTCTTCTCTAAAGATTATCTGTGCGGAGAAGGCATTTTTGAAGTCGAAGTCGATGACTGGCTGACTCCTGAAATTCCGGTGCTGGCCATAGCAGAAAATATAATTGTTTTTTCTGTCTCCGGTCAATTGGCCTATATGCAGACGAAAGACGCTCCTAAGCTGCAATGGCGCACAGTCTGGGACACTGATATTTCCATAGAATACGAACAGGACAAACCTGCAACTGCTGCCACACCGGCAAAAAAACGACCTGCTCCCAGGAAAAAAATTAACAAGCGTCCCCGTTTCAAGGGCAACAGGTAATTTGCTTGATTTAAAAAAGGCAAAATGGGATTAAACCGCAAAAAAAATCTGAAGACTCTGCTTTTTGCACTGGTGATGGCTGCTGTCGTTGTACTTCTGGCTGTTCTCAGCGTCAGAGCACGTCTGGAGCCGCCCATACCACAGGATATCGACCATCTTGACCTGATAGAAGGTATCGAGGAGTGCATGCGCTGTCACGGCGAAACCGGTCTGATTCCACTGTCGGAAATTCATCCCATCAACCAGAAACGCTGTCTGGGCTGTCATAAATACGAAGGAACCGCACAATGAAAGCTGGGCTCGGTGAGAACAGGCTGTCTGTTCATCCGGGTCTTATGCAGGCATCTGCAGCAGCCGAAAAAGAATTGTCGCTTTCCGGCGCGATTCTATATCGCCGACACATAACACTTGACGATCTGATATCACATATTCGTTTTCAGATGGCGAAAAGCCGCCCGGAACTGGCACGCTCACCCGGTCAGGGCGGCTGGCGCTGGATAACTTCACAGGCTTGTGTGGCTGAAGCTGGAAAGCTTGAGTTGACCATAAGGCCGGAGCTGGCGCGCTCTTTTCATGCGTCGTTTTCTGAGTTCTTCCGCGTGATCGATCTTTTGCCGTCCCTGCCGAAAGATATCTGGCCTGCCGGTTTAAAAGGGCGCTGGCTTAAGGCTGTATATGAAAACCTGCATGAAAAGCTGCGTGCAGGCGGGCTGTTCAGCGATGGCGATGTGATGCGGGATTTTATCTCAGGTAATCCTGTCAGCTATGATTTGCCGATTCTTGAGCCTTTCGACCTTCTTGAGTTGAGCGGATTTTTAAAAATTTATCCTTTGCAGTTGCAGACCTTGCTTCATATCTCGCACATCAAGCCGGTGTCGTTCCAATTTGATTATGATCCGTCGAAAGAGCAGAGCAACTTTCATCCGGCGCTGGAACTTATCCGCGCGATTGAGAGTGAAGCTCGTGATCTGAATGTTGAGATTGAGTTTGCTTCGCGCCCATACAGCGTGTTCTCATCTGCGTCTTCAGATGCATTTGAGCGTGTTCAGCTTATCGAATGTGAATCGCGCGAGCAGGAGACGGACTGGTGTTCACAGCAGGTGCGAACTCTGCTTGACGCCGGAGTAAAACCCAATTCCATTGCAATTATTACTACCGATATAGAAGCTTATCGTCCGTACTTGCGTCGCCAGATACGTGAACACTCCATGCCTTACGCTTATCGACGTAGTGCCGGCATACTGTCGGCTCCCGCCTTGCGCTGGCTGGGTTGGCTGCCTGAGGCGCTAGATGACAGCGTCAGAGTTGATGTTGCAGTTGCTCTGGCTGATAACTTAAGCAGTGTTCTTCCAGCTTTATGGCCGCTTAACCTGGATGAAAGCACCCGTTGCATTAAAATTCTGCGCGAAGCCGGAATCTTCGAACTTAACGAGCGACGCTGGCTATCGGCTTTCAGTCAGGGTGATGAACACGAGTTGCTGCTTAAACTGGCGGATGCTCTGGATGCGTTGCGCAATAAATTCAAAAAAAGCAGAACCCTTGCGGAGCACATTGATCTGCTGTCGGAAATTATGGCAGATATTGATTTCTGCCCGCCGGACAACAGCGATGACCGTCGTCATTTTTCGCTCGATTGGCATGCTTTGCAGATTGCCATTAAAGTGCTGGAGGAGTGGCGACCGGTGGCAGAGTCCGAAAACATGCTCATTCCGGGCAATGTTTTTCTGCGCGAACTTTCTGAAGAGCTTGACCGGAACATCCGCTTGCGCAGTTCACCTGAGCCGGATGTCGTGGCGATTCTATCGCCCGATGAAGCTGCGGGCCTTGAGTTAGAGCATCTTTTCTGGCTTGGTCTGGTTGAAGGCGCTTATCCTCCGTCATTCAACAGCGGTATATTAAGCGATGTCGAGGCTGGACGCATGAACCGCAAAGCCGCCTCAAAAATATGGCCAGACAGCAGCAACGCATGGCAACTGGCTCATGAACTGTTCAGCAGTCTGGTGGAGACCGCACAACAGGTCGCGCTTTCATATTTCAGGCATACCGAAGATGGCGAAGAGAAGCAGGCTTCACCTTTTTATCTCGAACTGCGCGAACTCAAGCAGGCGGCAGTGGATGGCTCTGCTGTCAGAATTATCGATGAATCCGATATTCAAGCTTCACAAACCCGACTTATCAGTCTGGCTGCAAAAAGCGGTGCCATAGCGCATCTGTCCACGTCATGCGGAAAAGAAAAAGTCGAGCGTATTTCAGAGAAACTGCAAGTCGAACAGGAACGGCGTGACTTCTTTGTGTTCGGTGCCGGAGATGAAAACAGCAAGCCGGGAGAATACAGCGGTCTGGTACCTGATTTCAGGCTGGAAACCCCGCCGCTGCTCAACGCCGGCTGGTTCGAAGCTTATGCACAGTGTCCTTTCATGTTCTTTATTGAACGTGTTCTTGGTACTAAAGAATTGCCAGTAGAAATCTATGAGATTGAAGCCCGTGAAGTCGGCACAGTGCTGCATGATATTATGAAGAATCTGGCGGTCACTAATAAAGGTGTCTGGAATAAAGCTTTCGGCGAAGAAGACGCAAAACAACTCGCGCAGCAACTCGAAGCCGAGTTCAGACGTCTGGCGCCTGTTTCGGATGATGCTCGTATTGCACTGGCAGTTCTGCGTTCGCACGAATGGACAGAGAGACTGCGGGATTATATGCAGCGGGCAGCTTTATCTGAAGATGGTCGTACAATTATGAGTGAAGCGTCGTTCGGGGCAGGGCGGCATACGGAAAAAGGACTTGCAAGTCAGCTTGAATTTACTGGTCCCGGAGGGACGTGCTTCCGTCTTAACGGGCGCATCGACCGCGTTGACTGGGATGGCGAAGTCCTGCGGGCGGTTGATTACAAAACCGGTGCTGCTTCATCAAGTTATTCAAATATGCTTAAAAGCGATTCGTGGGGCACTGAACATTTCCAGATGCCGATTTATCTGCTGGCGCTAGAGCGTTCAGTTAATGCCGGAAATCTGGCGTTTAATCCGCAGGGCTACACTGCTCGCGTCGTCGCTTTAAAAGACCCACAGAAAAATGATAGAGAAATTCGTCAACCGCTTAAGCCTGATGATCCTTTGTTTGGTGATGATGAATTTACCGGGATGCTCGAAATTATAATAATACGCGCCGCTTCGGGAGATTTCAGAATTGAGCCTGCCAGTTGTCGGGCCTGTTCTTATCCCGCTGTATGTCGTGTGGTTAAACAAGCTGGAAAGAATGAATAATGCAGAATGTATCAGTAGAAATTAAAAGACTTGATCCGGCTTTTGATGATCTTCCGCTGCCGCGTTATATGACGCCCGGTTCGGTTGGAGCTGATCTCTATGCTGCGCTCTCAGAGCCTTTGACACTGGCTCCGGGCAAGCGTGCTTTAGTGCCGAGTGGAATCGCCATCGCTGTCCCGCCCGGTTATGAAGCTCAGATACGCCCCAGAAGCGGACTGGCATGGAAGAACGGTGTCACTGTGCTTAACACGCCTGGCACCATAGACAGCGATTATCGCGGCGAGATTAAGGTTATTCTGATAAATCTGAGCGAAGAGAATTTTGTCATTCAGCGCGGTGAGCGCATCGCCCAGATGATCATCGCCCCGATTGCCATAGCTGAATGGCAGCAGGTGGCTGAACTGTCCGAGACTGGACGCTCCGCCGGCGGCTTTGGGCATACCGGGACGAAGTAAGCTTATTTCTTCGCGCTGGATTTCTTTCTCGAATGCTCCACAACCACCGTGGTTTTTATTCCGCCACGCACAGCGAAGTCGCCTTCAACCTTTATGTAGTGCGGATCGAGAACTTTCACCAGATCATCGCAGATCATGTTGGCGACGGCCTCATGGAAATGACCTTCGTTTCTGAAAGACCACAGATATAGCTTCAGCGATTTGAGCTCAACGCATTTTTTATGCGGCGAATACGAGATGCGGATAGTGGCGAAGTCCGGCTGGCCGGTCATGGGACACACACAAGTGAATTCGGGGCATTCCATATTTATATCAAAGCGGCGCGAAGGTTCCGGGTTGGGGAAGACTTCCAGCATTTTGGTGGGACCCTGGGCCTTGCGTTTGGATGGATCAAGCTTTATGGTTCTGGTTTTGCTTTTTTTTGCCGGCATTATGGCCTCCGTGCAATTGATAATTATTATTAAAACTAAAGCTTCATCCGTTTGCCGAAAATCGGATGATTTGTTAGTTTATATATCTGTAGGACAAATGCAATGCAGAAAGGCAATTTGCCCATGAGTTCGATAAAAATTAAATATTCAGGCTCTGATGTTCTCACGTCAAAAGCAGATGCTCTGGTAGTGCTGCTCGAACAAAAAGGCTGGCAGAAAGATGAGCTTTTTAAGAGTCTGGATGCATCGCTGAATGGATTGGCGCTTAAGGCTCTGAAGAAGATTGGATTCAAAGCCGAAAAGAATGCGCATTTTCTTTTGCAGACTCATACCGGTCTGCCTTTCGGCCATGTGCTTTTCGTCGGTCTGGGCGAAGAAGCTTACGATGCTGCCGCTTTATGGGATCTGGCAGCTTTTATTATACGCAAAGCCCGTTCACGCGCCATTTCTTCGCTGGCAATCGCCTGTGACTTTTCATTTGCAGACATGCCCGCCGAACGTGCATTAAACCGCTTCAGTCTGGGCCTGCATGGTGCCGCCTATCGGTTCGAGCAGTACAAGAGCCGGAATCTGCGCAAGGATAGAATCGAGTCCTGCACTATTTTCGGCCCGGCAGCTTTAAAATCATCCGCATCGGCAATCATCGCTCAGGCGCTTGCACTGTCCGATGCCGTCAATTTCGCCCGCGATCTGGTCAACACCAGTTCCGAGCAGATGACTCCTACCCGTCTGGCCGAAGAGGCTGCCGCCATGGCAAAGGAAGCTGGTCTGAAATGCATTATCGAAAGTGAAGCACAGATTAAAAAGCGTGGAATGAATCTCTTTCTGGCCGTCGCTAAGGGCAGCGCACAGGAACCGCGTCTGATTACGCTTACTTATGCTCCACCCGCATTGGATAAATCTTCCAAACCACTGGTACTGGTTGGTAAGGGGCTGACCTTCGACTCCGGCGGTCTTTCGCTTAAGCAGGGCAACGGCATGTTGACAATGAAGTCCGACATGGCAGGTGCGGCTGCCGTTATCGCCACCATGAAGGCCATTGCCGTGTTGAAGCCGCAGCGGAAAATAATCGCCATAGTCGCCGCCTGCGAGAATATGCCAGACGGTCGCGCCTATAAGCTGGGCGATGTGATTACCGGAGCTTCGGGGCTGTCGGTGGAGATTCATAATACCGATGCTGAAGGGCGTCTTACCTTGGCCGATGCGTTGCATTATGGAGCGAGCTTTGAACCTGAAATGATGATGGATGTCGCCACTCTTACCGGAGCCTGCGTGGTTGCGTTGGGTGAGCTTACGGCTGGCTATATGGGCAATGATAAAAATGTAACTGACAGAATTGAACAGGCCGCAGCCGCCGCCGGTGAGGATTTCTGGCCTCTGCCGCTTAATACAAAACTCAAACATCAACTCAAGTCCGACATTGCCGATTTAAAGAATGTCGGTGACCGTTACGGCGGAGCCATTCTGGCCGGGCTTTTCCTCGAAGAGTTTGTCGGTAAAACTCCCTGGGCGCATCTGGACATTGCCGGTCCGGCCTTTTTAAGCAAGAGCTACGACACTCATCTGCCTGTCGGTGCCACCGGCTTCGGCGTCGCCACACTGCTTGAACTCGCGCTGATGGAATAGCCCCATAATATTATCAATTGACATGCATGATACTGAAAAGCCCCGGGTTTCTCCGGGGCTTTCTTTCAGATATGTTTCTTTTTACTCTATTGTTGCTGCCGTGCTGGTGTTTTCTTCAACAATGTACGTGAAGGTTGGCGTTATCGGTAGCAATGGAATTTTAATTTCGGTTTCGTAGTCGAATTTAAGGTTTATCATGTTGTTTCTGCGGACGATGTGCACTTCGGAAGCATTAAATTCAAGCTTATTGTCACGCAGTTCTTTCACAATCCGATCTCGGATAATTTTATCGGAATCGTATATTTTTGACTGGTTAATAACCGTTTTTAATGTAACACTCAGATTATCCAGATCACCTTTGATATTTAATGCATTGACGGCAACAATTACCAGCGCAACAACAACCAGCATAATGCCAAGAAAGCCAAACTTGGTTAACTCGCCGCGTTCGCTGTAAATGTCCGGTCTGTTTTCTTTCATACCTGCTCCCTGGCTCTTTCCTTTTCTGCCCCTCAGAACTTTTACTGCTTATATTATAAGGTTATCTTTATAAGAGATCCAAGTCAACGATATCTTAAGAATCAGATAAGAATTCCCGCCAGAGTTGCAGTCATGAAGCAAGCCAGGGTTCCTGCTATCATGGCTTTCAAGCCGAAGCGCGCCAGATCGTTGCGGCGACTGGGCGCTATGCCGCCGATACCGCCGAGTTGTATGGCTATTGATCCAAGATTCGAGAAGCCGCACAATGCATAAGTTATTATGACCGCACTGCGATATGACAGTTGACCGCCGCTGGAAAGTATCTGCTCTAGATGCAGGTAAGCCACAAATTCGTTTAATATGGTCTTTTCGCCCAGCAGTTGACCGGCCAGCAGACATTCGTCAGTAGAAATTCCCATTACCCACGCCAGCGGCCAGAAGGCGTAACCGACCAATTTCTGAAAGGATAATCCCTCTATTCCGATTAAGCCTCCCAATGCACCGACGGCATAATTTACCATGGCAATCAATGCGATGAATGCCAGCAGCATGGCGCCCACATTCAATGCCAGACTCAGACCGTCGGCGGCTCCGCGGGCCGCGGCGTCGATAACGTTGATTGTGGGAGTCTCGACTTTGATTTTTACCGTGCCTCTGGTGAGCGATTCTTCGGTTTCCGGCTGCATGATCTTTGCCATTACCAGCGCCGCCGGGGCCGACATGACTGAAGCGGCAATAAGGTGTCCGGCGATGTCGGGAAAGACATGCCTTAGCATGCCGACATAGGCTGCCATTACGCCACCGGCAATAGTAGCAAAGCCGGCTGTCATTACCGCCATGATCTCGGACTGGGTCATCTTTTCGATGTAAGGACGGATCATCAGCGGCGCTTCGGTCTGACCCACAAAGATGTTACCGGCAGCCGACAGAGATTCGGCTCCGGAAGTCTTCATGGTTTTATGCATTACCCACGCCATTGCTTTTACAATGACCTGCATGACGCCGAAATGATACAAGACCGTCATGAGGGAAGAGAAAAAGATAATGGTCGGCAAAACGCTGAAAGCAAAAAAAGCGCCAGTACCGGCCCATGCAGTGCGGTTCTGCTCTATGATTGGACCCATTTGTGCGTCGCCCAACGGTGTCCCTACCGGTACATTATTTTTTACCAGGTTGCCGAATACAAAACGTGCACCGTCTTCGGTGAATCCCAGCATGACGTTGACCACGTCGCTCATTTTCTGAAAGACCCACTGACCGGGCGCAGTTTTAAGAATCAGAACAGCAAATATAATCTGCAGGGCAACGCCCCATATTACCAGTCGCCAGTCAATGCGGCGGCGATTTGCCGACAGCGCGAAACCGATAGCGATCATGGCGACAAGGCCCAGTATGGATATCAGACGATCTGAGACGGGTGTCGGCTTATCTCCGTTTTCGATACGGCGCAGGCGGTCTTTAAGACTTTCTGATGCTTGAACTTTATCTGCGGAGCTTTTTTCAAGCTGCATCGTGTCAGCTTCAGGTGCATTGTCCTGTGCAGCCGAATCCAGCGATGCCCCCAGCAGTATGAAAATGATGCAGATTGTGAGATTGAGCGCCAGCAGGAATCTGATTGATCTGAGCGAAAGCTTGGCCATGTCCCCCCTATTTTTCGCTTAAAATTTTCGCCCCCGAACTGGTGCCGATGCGGTTGGCTCCAGCCATGATCATTTTAAGTACGGCCTCAAGACTGCGCACTCCACCGGATGCTTTTACTCCACAGGCATCTCCGACAACTGTGCGCATAAGAGCGATATCTTCTTCGGTAGCTCCACCACTCGAAAATCCGGTGGATGTTTTTACAAAAGCCGCTCCAGCCAGTACCGCCAGCAGACAGACTTTTATTTTTTCTTCGTCGCTTAAAAGGCAGGTTTCTATAATGACCTTTACCGGAACTTCGGATACTGTCACAACCGCTCTGATGTCTTCATATACTTCAGAGATTTTTCCGGATTTGAGCAGACCCACTGGAATTACCATATCGATCTCGTCCGCGCCGTCGTAAACAGCCTGTGCAGCCTCGGCGGCTTTTACGCCAGATGACATGGCACCCAGCGGGAAGCCGACTACTGCTGCCACATGCACGTTCGAAGCTGCCAGAAGCTTTTTAGCAAGAGGGACATAGAGTCCATTGACGCAGACTGAATAGAAATTGTATTTCAGCGCTTCTTCGCAGAGATTTTCGATGTCTGCCGGAGCTGCTTCCGGTTTAAGCACAGTGTGATCGAAAGTGCGTGCCAGTCGTTCGAGTCCGATGCCCCGTGAAAGTTCTTCCACAATGGAGGAATTAATGCGCGGGAAATCTTCAAGTTCGGCAGTTCGTGGATAAGCGAAAACTGCATTCTCGTCTAGTTCGAGAGTTTTTATAAACTCATGCCTGTATTTATCTGCCAGATCGAGAATCTGTTCTTTCGCCATAGGCATGAAAAAACTCCGTATTTAGAACGACGTGAAGATGAAGGGATAATCGACTTCAATCGGATCGCCCCTGAATTTGGGGAAACGCCAGGATTTCATTGTTTTATCTACACAGCCCTCAAGATATGAACCGCGGAACTGAGGCGTCATTATCTTTACGCTGCTGATGCGGCCTTCGCCGATAACCGTGAAATTGACTACTACCTTGCCGGAAAGATTCGGGTTCTGACGCAGTTGCGTGTCGTAACAGAACTGAATGCGGTCGATATTGCGATTGACCACGCTGGTTATCTGCTGCTGGCTGAGTGTTTCCGGCATACCCAGGCTCGCGGCGTCCGGTTCGCTGGGCATGTCGAGTTTGGCCATAGGCAGGCGTTCGTCATCGTTGCCTTCTTCTCTGGGTGCCTGGCTGTCAGCCGCCGAGTCTCCAGGTGCAGGCGAACCGACCGCTGGTGTTCCGCCGTTGTTTGCAGGTTTGCCGTTTGCGGGTTTCTGCGTTCCGTTGTCTGCTGGTGCAGTTGTGTTTGATCCACCAACCGCTGTGCCAGCCTGCATTTTTTCCTGCTTCGCTTCACCGACTACATCCTGCTGTATTCCGGCTGACGTTGGCTGGGCGATTTTACCGGACTGTGGCAGGAAGAGATTCTCGTCACCCTGAGATTTCGCGCTCCAGTCTCCCGCCGGTTTGTTGAATACGCCCAGGGCGAAAGCTGCGCCGAATCCCACAAGTAGAAGCACTACAGAAATTCCGATTGCCTTGACCTTGCTGCTGCCTTTTTTAACAGGTTCCGGCTCTCGCGGCGGGGGAGGGGTCTCGGCCGGCAGCATGACGCTCATTCTGCGTCTGGGGGCTTCTGAGGCAGGAACAAACCCGGTCTTTCTTTCGTGAGCGACAGCGCTCTTTTCAACCGGCTTTTCGGCTTTCTTTTCTGCGGCGCGATGCAGGTCGCTTACGTTAATACGCTCTTCGGCCTGGATGCGACGTTGTTCCTCGAAATGGTTGAAGGAATCTTCAAGCTCTTTTTCATTGGATTTTCTGCGAAGCGTTTCTTCATCATGATGTATTTCAGGCAGCGGAGCAGCCTCAATCTGCCTGGAGAGCTTTTTATCCTTCGCAGGCGTTTCGACTTCAGGTTTGGCTTTTCCTTTTTCCGAGCCTTCGGTGGGGTGATAGGCCGGAATGGAGATGCTGCGGCGATGCAAACCGCGGCCTTTTTCGGCTGGCAGATGTTTGGGATGAAGTTCCTCTGCTGCAGCTTCTCTGCGGGCTTTATCTGCTTCTTCCGCTGCAATGCGGGCTTCTTCTGCTTTGCGCGCTTTTTCGGCTTCCTCTGTAGCGCGGCGAGCTTCTTCTTCTTCGCGGCGGGCCTTCTCTGCCTCTTCGGCGGCCACACGAACCTTCTCGGCTTTTTCGGCTTCCTCTGCCGCATGGCGGGCTTCTTCGGCCTGACGCTGCTTATTCTTGCGCTCCTGCTGTGTTCTCTGCTCTTCCTCTTCGAGTTCGCGGATTATGCGCTGCTCTTCGTCTTCGCCCAGTTCGACTCTGTCGTCCGAAATCTGCGCGTCGAAATCGAAGATGTCTTCCTGGCTTTTTTCCGAAATTCTGCTCTGCACCAGATCCGGGCGGGGCGAGGCGGTCGCTTTCATAATGGCGACCAGTTCGGCCACTTCCACCAGCGGTTTCCAGTTGTCCATGCCTTCTTTCCAGACCAGCGTACTGGAGATGATCTGGGCGGTTTCGATCAGACGTTTCATGGTCTGAATCGAGACCGGGCCCATGGACTGGCTCTTCAAGGCATAGAACCACTGTTCTTCGGCTTCAGGTGGTGGTGGGGCCTGCGTGTTTTCGGTAACTGGCTCGCTCAGTGCCGGGTCTTTGATATAAAAAATGTGCTTGCAGTTCTTGCAACGGACCTTAAGAATACGTCCTCGGATTTTGTCATCCGGCACGGGGCAGTCAGTTCCGCAATTGGGACATCCAAATATCATTTTATTAACCAACTCCAGATATTCGTGTCAAGGTTGCGGAGTATATCATAAAATGTCCGGGATTAAAGCATTTTTCACACTTTCGAAATCATGAAAAATTGTTAAGATTTGCCCGGAACCGGGGTGAGTGTCTTAACAGTTTATTCCCCATCCATGCAGCAGCGGAAGCCGATATAAACAGGATGCAGGCGGTAGTGTTCTTCATTACGCCACCAGCAGGGTCTGTTCCATCCGCCCATGATGGTTGCTCCGGCATAGTCAG
>Ga0172375_10003158_pt1 | contig 25239 bp, 25 predicted proteins | sample LakKiv1m_FD_114537 | JGI IMG/M metagenome (GOLD analysis project Ga0172375, IMG submission 114537) | Freshwater microbial communities from Kabuno Bay, South-Kivu, Congo - kab_092012_11.1m | ecosystem: Environmental > Aquatic > Freshwater > Lake | place: Democratic Republic of the Congo...
ATGCTCATTTATTTATTTTATTATAGAGGCGGTATATACGTTTTGCAAATATATATTTTTATAAATCATTATTCCAAATTATCCATTAGAATTGTTCTCTATAAAAGGAGCGCTTAATGAGTGATTTTTTTGGAAAAGGAAAGGTTTTCGTATTAAAAACCAACCCTGAATCCGTTTTAGAAGACTACGACAAATTATTATCTCTGGCACAGATCGATCAAGCGATCTCCAAAGATACAAAAACTGGTTTGAAAATTAATATTTCCTGGCAAACATGGTATCCAGCTTGCTCATCGACCCCCTGGCAGATTGAAGGAGTGATCCGGTCTCTGAAGGCCAAAGGTTTTCAAAACTTAATTGGTATCCATAACGACACCGTTGTTGTTGATACTAGTTTAGCCGAACAAAATAACAAGCATAAATTTGTTACTGATAAATATGATATTCCTTGTGTTTATCTTTACGAGCAAAAGTTTGAGTGGCTTGAATATAAGCCCAAAGAAAAATTCCTGGTTCTTGATAAAGTCTATCCTGAAGGTGTCTTTATTCCACAAGCCCTGGTGGGCATTAATATCGTTCAGCTCCCGACGGTTAAGACACATGTTTTTACAACTATCACTGGAGCTATGAAAAATGCTTTTGGCGGATTATTGCACCGTAACAGGCATTGGACGCACAGCGTGATCCATGAGACCCTGGTTGACCTTTTAATGATCCAGCAGGATATTCACCCAGGTATTTTTGCTGTGATGGATGGTACTTTCGCAGGGGATGGTCCCGGTCCCCGCGCGATGCGCTGGCATGAAAAAAATATCCTGCTTGCATCTGCTGATCAGGTAGCTATTGATGCGATCTCGGCCAAACTTCAGGGGTTTGACCCAATGAAGATCGACTTTATTCGCCTTGCTCATGAAAAAGGGTTGGGTATTGGCGATCCTTCAGAGATCACGATCGAGGGGTATGACATCGAGCAGGAAAAGAAATGGCATTTTGTTCAGGAGGACACTTTCGCTTCCAAAGGGCAAAAACTGATCTATCACGGTCCCTTGAAGCCATTTGAAAAGATCCTGCTGCAGAGCCCGCTGGTACCTTGGAGCTATTTTGCCAGTAATTTTTACCATAATGTTTACTGGTACCCGTTTATCGGTCGAAAGCGTGTTTTAGAAGCTCTCAAAACCCCCTGGGGGCGCTTATTCAAATCCTATGGGGATGGGAATGTTGTTTTACCAGGGATGCAGCCTCAAACGGTCATCCAGGGGTTGTTAGGATTTGGATTTCTTACACTCATCCTTATTGGCTTGATCTATTTTTTATAATATGATCACAGGATTCCAACTCTTTCAGCTTCAGGAAATTGATACCGCAATTGATATTGCCAATCGCCGGATAAAAGAAATTGAATTGATCCTTGCTGACGAAAATCCAATCAAATATGCCAAAGAATTGGTTGAAAAGCATGAAGTAAATCTTCAAGAGCAAAAAAAACTGTTCAATTCAATTGATAATGATATCCAATCTAAGAAAATAAAAAAGGCACAAAGCGAGTCAAGCCTTTACGGTGGCACCATTTCAAATTCGAAAGAACTTCAGGACCTGCAAAAAGAGATCGCTTCTCTGTCAGCATACATTGCTAAAACAGAAGATGAATTGATGGCCAAATTTGTTGATGTGGAAAATTCGGAAACAGAACTTTCTGAAGTGAAAGAGAGTCTACATACAAAACTTTCGGAATCCGAAAGCCAAAAATCTTTGCTTAATGGCGAAAAGAACAATTTGGTGCAATTAATTCAAAATCTGCTTGGAAAAAGGGAATCAGTAATTGCACCCATTGAGGCTGATGTTTTGAGAAACTACGAAAACCTAAGGAGGTCAAAGAACGGTACTGCTGTTGCCAGGCTTCAGGAGAATTCATGTTCCAGCTGTGGAGCATCATTGACAGCAAATCAATGCCAGCAAGCCAGATCGCAGGTAAAACTCTTTAATTGTCCAAGTTGTGGAAGATATATATATGGATAAGCGTTCGATCATTCCGATATCTTTTGGAGAATTTTGGATTTTTCCATATTCCAGATACGTACAACCTTATTTTTTGAAGTAAAACCCATATCTATTTCGATCTCTGAAGTTTTTATATCCAAAATTTCAGATAGAAATCTGACTAATTCTTTATTTGCTTTCCCTTCAATAGGTTTTGCTTTTAATTTTATTTTCAATGATCCATCATCCATATAACCTACGATCTGGTTGAGTTTGGAACCAGGAATCACGTGAACTTTGTGTACCACCCATTTTTTTTCCATTTTTTTTATAAAGCGATAACGGATGCGAATCGCCCGGTCTTTCCATTCTCTCCGCGATGGGAAAACCAGTCATCTTTGTTGCAGAAAGTGCAGATATCCATTATTTCAATGTTCTTTATACCCATCTTTTCCAAGAGTATTTTATTCGCAGCAGATAAATCCATAAATATTTTTTCTTTAGTATAAGTTAAGACTTTTTCTTCAGGTTTAAAAACAGAATTCACTTTCGATGCGACATCATCTCCAATTTGATAATGCTCCCGGCAAATCGAAGGCCCGATTACAGCGATGATCTTGCCTGGTTCGCTCTTATACTTTTCCACCATTACTTTGACGGTCTCGGCAGCTATTCCGCTGAGTGTACCTTTCCAACCAGCATGAGCTGATGCAATAACCTTCCGTTCAGGATCATATAACAGAATTGGAACACAATCAGCAAATTGCATCAAAAGCGCAAGTTCAACTTTATCGGTAACGATCGCATCAGCTTTCAAATGTGGTTCGCCTCTTTGGCGGGGCTTTCCCGCAATTACAACTTCATTACTGTGCACTTGCCAAAGATCATAAAATTCAAATTTGCCTATCTTAAGGGAATCCGCAATCCGTTTCCTGTTCTCGATGACATTTTCGCTTGAATCGCCAACAGAAGTAGCCATATTCAAGCTTTTCCAGGGAAAAGGACTGGTTCCTCCATGACGCATGAAGAATCCATGTTTTACATTATAGAATTCAAGCAGCTCGGAAGTGAGATAGGTTATCCCTTTTGAAATATAGATCGACATTTAGATCTCTGGTTTCAATGCTGATTTTTTATTTATCACATCATCAATGGAAGGAAAGATATACCACCCCGTTAACAATCCGAACAAACATCCGGTTATTGTCCGCATTAAAGGCGTACTTTCACGTACAAGAGGATTAAGAATTGGCACGTTCAGATTTTCAAGATACTGCAACCCACCATCAAGCCCAAGCGGGATAACGCCAAATATTATCCAAATCCAAAGCGGAAGCCTTTTTATTTTTCGATCGCTTAAGGCAAAAATCAAACCAAATATCCACAAAGAAAGATACATGGCAAAATCACGCTGGCAAATTGCCATTTTAAACCCTGATTCCGGATTACCTATTAACGATCGTAACACCCAATAATCCATGCTCGTGGGATGAAAGTATTCTTCAAAAGATACAACACTCTTTAATCCCGCTCTTGCTAATGGATAATAAGGCTGGTCGCCAAAAAAGAACCATGAGCGGAAAGGCAATTGATGGCAAAAGAAACTGTCCACCCAATAGATCACTTTTGCAGGAAAGATTATTCCATTTTTTAAAAGAATAGGGGCTAAGAAAGATAAACTAATAAAAAAAAACAGGGATCCAAGAATCAAAAGAAGGTAATTTCTTTTGAACCAACCTTCAAATACTTGGTCCCCGTTTGGGGATACATTTTGATCGGCCATACAAACTAATATAGGGGTTCGACCACCTTTATTTTGGTCCCCTCATAAGTTGTATTCGTTATATCCCCAGGGTTGTAAAAGACCTGCGGAGTGGTCCAACGAAAAATCCATTTCGAATCCTCGGGAAGCGCGTTAACACAGCCATGCGATCTTGGTGTTCCAAAATCATTGTGCCAAAAAGTTGAATGAATTGCCACGCCCTCACCTACAAATAACGATGTCCATGGAACGGACATCGTATCCCATCCAGCCCCGGTTCCACCGCCGCTCATATGAAGCGCCATCAATTTTCTCCAGATCCAATGCTCACCTGCAGGGGTTGCCCAAGTATCAACAGGAGATCCGAATTCATCGAGTTTGCGGCCTGTTGCAACCTTACAAAAATAAACTTCATTATTGCCCTCGAAACAGGTCAAGGTTTGCTGATTAATATTTACCAGAACATTTTTATCAGCTGCTTCAGGGTTGATCGGAGCGATCTCTTCAGGGGTAATGATCCTGAAGGCAGCGGCATCTGCCCAAAAAATATCACCGTAAGATCCATAACGTTCATTTAACCGATAAAGCACACGTCCGTCTGATTCGGTCTTGATCTCATCAACCCAGATCACCTGGCTGAAATACAAGCGCCAACGGGATGGGGACACTTCATTCAACCAGGGTGCTCTGGCTGGCGGATTGGCGATCTCCATGTTTACATATGGTACTGTCACTTCAACCCACATACCCGTTTCACCGTTTGCGCTAGGAAGGCTAGTAACAGGTGTATTTGGAATATTTCTTACTTTTTGCAGACTTGGAGCATAGATATAACCTTCAGGCGTTTCCACCCAAGTTTTATTAGGTCTACCAACAGGTGCCTCCCCCAAAACTTCTCGCAGCCAAATAACGACCTCATCTTCTTGAAGTTGCCTGACAACCGTACTTTCGACAGCAGGCTTAGTCCTGATAGGTAAGGCGGAAGGTTGATAAACAGTATTCCTGCCTAGAAATTCCCCCTGAGGCCATTCATCCAGGGTCAGATATTTTATGTCAAATTTTGGCAGCAGAAATAATCCACCAAAACCTAAAAAGCTTTTTTGTAAGAAGTTTCTTCGACTAATTAGGTCTTTTTTATCTAACATATTTTTAGAATACTCTGTATCTTCCATCCTGTCAATCAAGAATTGAACAAAGATCGTTTTGAAAAGTTGAAGGCGAAAGCAGATAAGAATATAACTCATCCATATCCAATCGCCATAAAGCATCATCAGCTTTATATGAAAAATGTTTTCTTATAAGCCTGTATGCTTTTTCGGTTATTAAACCCAAATTTTTATCTGGCTCTATTCTTAACCGTTGTTCGATCGCACGGTATGAAGAAAAAAGTTCGATAGCTAGAACCTTAGTCAGGTTTTCAAGAATCTGCCATGCATGTATTGATGCCGAAAAAGCATTGGCATTATGATCTTCCTGATTTGAAGAAGTTGGTAAAGATCTGACAGAATCTGGAGAACTTAAGGTTTGGTTTTCCAGCACTAAAGAGGCAGCAGTATACTGCAGCATCATTAAGCCAGAATTTAATCCATCTACAGAACTATCATCCACGAGCATTTCTTTAAGACCAAAATTCAAATTCTTATCCATCAGGCGAAAAACTCTCCGCTCAGAAATTGCAGCCAATTCGGTCAGAGCAATACTCAAAAAATCTGCGCACATTCCGATTGGCTCGCCATGAAAATTTCCTCCTGAAATTATTCTATCGTCATCAACAACTAGCGGATTATCCGTTGCTGCATTGATCTCACTTTCAGTCATTTTCGTAACGAATTCCAAAGTGTCCCTCACAGCTCCGTGAACCTGTGGAGAGCATCGTAAAGAATATGCATCCTGAACATGGGCATGCGAGTTGACCAGAGTGCTTCCGGAAATATTTCTTGATATCTGTTGAGCGGATCTAATCTGCCCAGCCAATCCTCTGGCGATATGGAGATTTGGATGAAAAGCTTCGGATCTCCCAACCATTGCCTCAAGACTGAGGGAAATCGCAAGATCAGCCAGGTTGCACAAAAAATCTGCTTGAGCTATGGTCAGTGCCAAAACCGCAGCGCTGAACGTTGCGCCATTGATCAGCGCGAGTCCTTCTTTTTGAGATAATCGTAAACGTTCAATACCAGCCAACTGCATCGCTTTGCTGCCTGAAAGAAGCTCCCCTTTAATAACTGCGAAACCAGACTCTGATTCAATTTCAATTTCACCTTTTGAAAGTACCAACGCCATTTGCGCAAGCATGCATAGATCGCCCGATGACCCTAAGGAACCCTTGGAGTAGACCACAGGAACAACATCATTATTTAGCATATCCACCAGAATCTGCACGATCTCAAGGCGGACACCCGAATATCCTTTGGTCAATGCGTTCGCTCGGATCAACATCGCTGCCCGCACCATTTCTGTTGGTAAGGTGTCACCGGTACCTACTGCATGACTGATAATGAGGTTACGGTTTAATTTTTCATTGTCCTTTTCAGAAATAACCTTGTTTGCAAAAATACCAAAACCGGTATTCACTCCATAAACCGGCAGATCAGTTTTTACAATTCTCAATAATTGTGAATTGGAAGTGATTATTTGTTCTTTGCCAATCTCAGATATAGAGACTTCTTCTTTGTTAAACGCAACTTTCACAAGATCTTTTATCGTTAATGTATTGCCATCAATTGTTATCATTAAAATCCTTTGATCTAGCGGTGATTGCCTTCACGTTGCAAGTCTCGCAGTAAATCTTTTTGTGCGATTTCCCGCCGTTTATCATAAAGTTTTTTACCCTTGGCAACTGCAATGTCGATTTTTGCTCTGCCATCCTTTAAATAGATTTCTGTCGGTACAAATGTTAACCCTTTCTGCTTAATTTCTCCCCAAATATGATTGATCTCTTTTTTGTTAAGGAGCAATTTACGTTTACGCTTTGGATCGTGATTTTCACGGCTGGCAGGATCATAAGGAGCGATATGCGATTCTAGCAACCATGCCTGGCCGTTGTCGATTTGAATATAAGCTTCGGCAATACTAACCTGCCGGGCACGGATTGATTTAATTTCGGTGCCTTTCAGTACAAGCCCTGCTTCGAAATGCTCCAACAGAAAGTATTCAAATTTCGCCTTTCGGTTGCTTGCGATCGTCTTTTTTGACATGCGGCAATTTTAACATTTATATATGAATATTATTTCTTTATTTATTTACTTTGATAAAATTCTTGATAAGGATTGGGATTTATTATGAAAAAAATCACACTCGCCCTCGGCGGCGGCGGGACAAAAGGTTTTGCGCATATTGGTGTTATTCGCCAGCTTGAAAAAAGTGGATTTCAGATTGAAGCAATCGCTGGCACAAGTGCGGGTGGTATTGTTGGAGCATTATATGCAAATGGTTATTCTATTGACGAGATAATCTCGTTTTCCAGGAAAATGAAATATGATGATATTTTTAACCGCAGCCATAATGATGCTCCTTCTCTTCTTGGGCTTGGCGGCTTATATAAACAGATCGAAGCGCTTCTTGGTGAAAAAAAGATTGAAGACCTGAAGTTGAAATTCGCAACGATATCGGTGGACACTATAACAGGTAAAGAAATCATTTTTGACAGGGGGAGTGTGGTTGATGCAGTAAAATCAACCTCCGCAGTTCCCGGAATTTTTCCGTCACAAAGAATAAAAGGTTTAAATCTTGTAGATGGCGGAGTCCTTGACCCCGTCCCAGTAGTGACAGCACGCTGGTTAACGCCGAACTTGCCAGTTTTTGCAGTTGGATTAACTCCCCCAATGGAAAAATGGCCGAATGTCCCAAGACTCGATATTCCTCCGTATATTCCAATCCCTCATTTTATGGTGGATCAAATAAACCAACTTCGACTCGGCCAGGCGGCGCATGTCTTTATCGATTCAATGGAAATAATGGTTAATACCGTCGCAGACCTTCGATTGAAAATTGAAAAACCAGATGTGATCATACGCCCAAACGTCCATAAATATACAATGTTCGATAAAGTTGATGTTGAGGAGATGATAAATCTGGGCGAACAAGCCGTACTTGAAATGGAAAAAGAGATCGAAGCGATTTTCAGCGTTTCGAATCGGTTATATCGCTGGCTTAAACCGGTAACGCCTCCGGGGATCCTGATCAGTGATATTTATCATGAGTCATCTATTCTTAATTACTGAGAAGATTGCTAGCAATCCACCCAATCCACCAATAATCAAGATTATCAAGCCCATGGGAATTCCACCTAATATTGAAGACTTAGAAATATCCTGGTAAGTTGGTATCACCAAAGGATCTGAAGGTGTAAAAGTCGGCAATCGGGTTGGATTAGGCGTTGTAATAAATTGTGCTGCCAAAGTCGGGTTGATGGTTTGAGTCAATAACGGCGTTGGCGTCGGCGGTGGTTCAATAATAGGCAATTCACCCGGAGAAATCTGCACCACAGGTGCATAGATCCATCCGATATTATTTGGCCCTCCTGGATAATCGATCATCACCCAATCTCCACCTGCAGAACGGCCTCTAACAGCCGCTTCCTGACCAGGCAGCAAAACACCCACCTTATCAAAAAACACACCAGGGCCAGACCGAACGTTGATCGATTCTTCCTGATTAAGTAAGACTGTGGCGGTAACCCCTTTCGGTGTGCCGGTTACGGTAGGAATTGCTATTGTGGGCTGCTGGTTTAATCCCTGAGCTTTCACCAGTGATATATTCGAGAGAAAAAAACCTAATATCAGCAAACCGAAAATAATTATTATTTTTTTCTTCATGACATTAATTTTTCTAAGGTCTCGGATTATAATCCAATGCCTATGGAACAAAGACTCTTTCATGGACAATTCACTCCCGATGAATTTGCTGATTGCCTTTTGGCAAATTTTAATCGCGGGAATTTGATCGTCCAAAAATTTGAAAATAATGGGAATGTTTCTATCCAAATTAAGACCAGGGATGGAAGAACATCCGGCGGCACAACTGCCTTGGGCATTATTTTTCAACCTGTTGCAGATGGAATTTTGGTCCAGGTAGGACAACAGACCTGGACAGGGATTGCGGCAAGTTTGGGAGCTTCAGCAATTGCAGCGCTGCTTAACCCGCTAAATCTTTTACACAGATTAGATGATATTGCCCAGGATTTCGAATATATCCAATTAAATGACGAGGTTTGGAAAGTTCTGGAATCCAATGCAAAAGCGTTGGGCAGCGGGTATGAATTTTCAGATCGATTGAAGCGCATTATGTGTGAATATTGCCAAACAGCAAATCCGGCAGGTGAGCCAGCCTGCATCGCCTGTGGCGCTCCACTTGGGAACCAACAACCACAGGCATGCCGATATTGCGGATTTGTTTTAGCAGCCGGGGCAAAGGTATGCCCCAATTGTAAAAAACCCGTATGAATTACTCCGGCAATTCACGCCAATTTCTGTTTTCCCCTTTTATAAAGTTATCTGCTTCTGACGGCCCCCAGGATCCGATCTTGTATTTTGGAAGTGTTTTAACCGGATCATTTTCCCAGGCTTTAATGATCTCTGTAACAAACCGCCACTGCTCAAGAACTTCATCATGACGCGTAAATAAAGTCTGATCTCCCTGAATACAATCAAGAAGGAGTCTTTCGTATGCTTCCGGCGGTTCAAAACCAAAAGAATCCTGATAGCAGAATTCCATATTGACCGGAGCTATTTGATTCACCGGACCAGGAAGTTTTGCACCCAGAGACAAGGTAATACCCTCATCCGGCTGAAGCCTTAGAATAAGGACATTTGGCGCTTCACCTGCCATATTCTTCCAATTAAATAACGAAAGCGGGATCTGCTTAAATTGGATAGCAATTTCCGTTGCCCTTACCGGTAAACATTTGCCACTGCGAATAAAGAACGGTACCTCAGCCCAGCGCCAATTATCAATGAAGATCTTCGCACATAAATATGTTTCGGTTATTGAATTCTTGGGCACACGCTCCTCTTTTAAATACCCTGGGATAAGCTTGCCCTCGATCCTGGTATCCACATACTGACCTCTTACGGTATTCTCTAATGCTGACTTCCCTTTTATTGGACGTAATGATTTCAATACTTTCATTTTTTCATCACGCACAGATTCAGCATTAAATGCATAGGGCGCTTCCATCGCTGTTAGCGTGACCAACTGGAGTAAATGATTTGCAAACATGTCTCGTACGACACCCGATGTATCAAAATAGCCTGCCCTCGAACCAACTCCAGTTGATTCAGCAACGGTTATCTGTACATGATCAATATAATTTTTGTTCCATAATGGCTCAAAGATCCCATTTGCGAATCTGAAAACCAGGATATTCTGAACCGTTTCTTTGCCCAAATAGTGATCTATTCGAAAGATCTGTTCTTCAGCAAAACATTTCTTGAGGTCATTTTCTAAATGTTGCGCGGATGAGAAGTCCCTTCCATATGGTTTTTCAACAACTATACGCAGCCATTCTTTATCTATTGAGTAATCTCTGCATACTGAAAGGTTGCTTATGATCGTCGAGTATTCATCTGGCGGTGTTGCCAGGTAAAAAATTACTTTTCTATAAGTATTTTCATTAAGATATTGGATTAACTCCTCATATCCTTTTCTATCCTCGAATTCGGACTGAATATACTTCGCATTAATAAGCAACTTCCGGATTGTTTTAACTTTTGGAGGTGAAATTCTCGCATATTCTTTTATGCCATCAGTCAAAACTGTTTTTAAGATCTCATCATTCCAGGGTCGTCTGGCAAAACCGATTATGTCAATTTTTTCAGGCAACCGGTTTTCACCTTCCAATTGATAGAGAGCTGGAAGCAGTTTTCTTTTTGTAAGGTCCCCAGTAACCCCAAAAATTACAAAGGCAATCGAGCCAAGAGTACTTTTAACTTGCGCCATTGATTCTCCGATATTTCATTTGATAAACGTTCCAGATTTTCATAACATATAATAATATCTACTATATCAATAAATTTTCCAATTTAATTATTATGAACTTGCAAAATTCAATTACAGATGTTGGCTCTCTTCTCGTTGGACATGCCCAAGATTTTGAAGCATTAACAGGTTGCACGGTAATTCTATCGCCTAAAGGAGCGGTAGCTGGCGTAAGTCAGCGTGGTGGCGCTCCTGGAACTCGTGAAACTGATTTGCTGCGGCCGATGCACATGGTACAGAAAGTTCATGCGATCTTATTGGCAGGCGGTTCTGCATTTGGTTTGGATGCGGCGGGTGGTGTAATGCGCTGGCTTGAAGCAAAAAAAGCAGGCTTTAAAACTCAATCTGCTATTGTTCCTATCGTACCCTCTGCGATCATTTATGACCTTGACATAGGCAACCCAAAAATTCGCCCCGATGCAGAAATGGGTTTTCAAGCTTGCGAGAATGCCACCAACCAAAAACCCGAAGAGGGCAACCATGGCTGCGGAACAGGAGCAACGGTTGGGAAGATCCTTGGTATGGCGCGGGCAATGAAATCTGGGGTAGGAACCAGCAGCTGTGAGATCGGGAATGGTGCAATTATTGGTGCGATCGCTTCTGTAAATGCATTCGGTGACATTATTGACACTGAATCCAGGCAGATCATCGCCGGTGTAAGGAAAATCAATGAAAACCAATCTGGAACAAAATCCAAAGGACATTTTGCAGATACATTAAAGGTCATGGATTCGATTGTTGGACGAGGAATTCTGTCATTTTCAGGGAACCACAACACGGTTGTAGGTGTAATAGCCACAAATGTTCAACTTTCAAAAGAAGAAGCAAATAAATTTGCAGAGTCTGCCTCAGATGGGATTACCCTTGCAGTAAGACCTGCTTTTACCATGATGGATGGCGACACTGTTTTCTCTTTATCGACTGGAAATAAAAAATTAAACCTGAATATTCTCTGTGCTTTTGCTCCAATTGTCTTTGCGGAAGCGATTCAAAATGCTGTTAAATCCGCTGAACCTGCCGGAGGTTTACCTTCAATTAAGTCAATTTAGAAAGGATCTCAAATGGTCAAAATTATTGCCGATACCTTGTCTTCAATTTCTGTTGAGGAAGCAAAGCAATTAGGTCTTTATTACCTTCCCCAAATCGTTATTTTTGGCGACCAAAGTTTTCGTGATGATGGCGAAATTTCCCCTGAAGAGTTTATCGAGCGCCTAAAATCTTCCTCCACTCTTCCCAAAACCACAGCGCCTTATCCGCATCTTTACCAACCGATATTGGATGAATTAACAAAATCAAAGGATGAAATTTTGATCATCTGTCCAAGTTCAAAGGTCAGCGGCACCTATGGAAGAGCATTGGTTGCGGCGCAAGATTTTCCCGAAGCACCAATCAATATCCTTGATACTCCAATCATCGGGGCGGGCTTGGGGTCTGTTGTACGCCAGGCAGTAAATTTGGCAGAAACTGGAAGCTCCGCCTCTGAAATATCCAAGGAAATCCTTTCCATGTCTGCTAGGAACCGGACATATTTTCTTGTTGATACGCTTGAGTATTTACAAAAAGGTGGAAGGATCGGTGCAGCGAAAGCCTTGCTCGGTAGCGTTTTACAGGTAAAACCGATCCTGGGTATTGTTGATGGGGAAGTAAAAGCAATTGAGTCCCAGCGTACGCGTAAAAAAGCTTTGGAACGATTTATTGAACTGGTAACATCGGAATGCCAAAAAAGAGAAACTGCTTTCTTAAACGTGCAGCACGGCGGCGCCTACGCAGATGCCAAGCTATTACGAGATGCGCTAATTGAAAAAACAGGGAACAGTAATATTCCAATAACGAGCCTTCCGGCTGCGATACTGGTTCATGGCGGTCCAGGGCTGCTTGGTGTCAGCTTCTTTGTCGATTAATTGACTGCCAGTAACTTCAGCAATCGTTAGAAGGATAGTTCCAGGATCCTTGTCAATTCTGCATCGGGTAATTGGACCGGATTTCCCTTCATGCTTGATGAATGCTTTGATTTTTCAACGATCAAGGCAAAATCTTTTTCCATAATGCCAATTTCATGCAATCGTGGAATATTTATGCTCTTACAAAGAGTCTCGATGAAGTGAATGCTGTCATCAACTTCCGCTTTCAGATCATTTGTTAACCAAACCGCAATCTCCCGATAACGCATAAGAGAAGCATTTTGGGGCTCGGCATTTTTAAGGTTTTCAATATTCACCCGCATAACAGCCGGCAGCAAGCAAGCGCAGATCGCGCCGTGAGGAGCGTGAAACATACCGCCGATCGGTCCAGCAAAGCCATGGACCGCACCCAGTTTTGCGTTGGCCAATGACAACCCACCCATCAGGCTGACCCATGCCATATTCTCGCGCGCTTTAATATTCGAACCGTCTTGAAAAGCCAAGAAAAGTTTTGCGGCCGCCCTTGGAATTGCATCCCGGCAGAACATATCCACCATAGGATTTGGGGAGTTACATACATAAGGTTCGATCACCTGCACAAAGGCATCCATACCTGTTGTTGCAGTAATATTTTTGGGGAGCCCAAGGGTTAGTTCGGGATCAACCAACGCAATTTTCGGCAGCATATAGGCATTACGCATGCTGACCTTTACTTTTTTTTCAGGAACATCAATAACTGCATTGCGCGTAACCTCACTGCCTGTTCCTGCCGTAGAGGGGATCGCCAAATAGGGTTTGGAAATATTTTCAAGATGCAAACCTTTTCCAACTATTTCAAGATAGTCCATCAGATCGCCATCATTATTTAACAGGGCAGCCACTGCTTTACCAGTATCTATTACAGAACCCCCGCCAAAACCAATCACAAATTCACATTTATTCTCACGCGCCAGTTTCACAGCTGCGGTAAGCAATGCAATATCAGGCTCCTTATCAACCTTAAAATATGTGACCTCTAAATCTAACCCATCAATAATCTCAAAAAACTCTTTTCCATAAGTTGGATTGTTTCCACGTATAACAAAAGCGCGATGTCCCCAACCTTTAATTAAGTCAGCAATTTTTCTAAATTCCCCGCAGCCAAAAATAATTCGGTTAGAAATACTAAAATCAATTTTCATTTCCATTAAAGATCCTTGTCGATTGGTAGAATATTCGAGTATTTGATGCTGAAACGAGGTTCCAACATCATGAGCTCAACAGAGGATTTCCATTTCTTGTAATGTTCAGTTTCTTTATGCTGGGCAGGAGCGTTTTCGTCGCGATAAGCTTCAATTAGTATGAACTTTGAAGGGTCTTCCTGGTTTTGAAAAAAATCAAATCTGGCAACTCCTTTTTCAAGAATACTATTTCTTACATTCTCTTCTGTTGCCTTTATGAATCTCTCGATCTGATCTTCTTTGACGTGAACATTAACTTGAACAACCAACATTGCTCCTCCAATATTTACTGATCAACCTATTATAAAATCTATTCCAGATGAATGAATTCAATTTGAAAGAAATATTGCTCTACGAGGATGATTCCCTGATCGCTATCAATAAACCTTCAGGCGTTCTTTCAATTGAAGATGGGTATGACAAGAACAAATTTAATCTTCGCACAAAATTAATAAAAACCTATGGAAAAATCTGGACGATTCATCGTTTGGATAAGAATACAACCGGGGTAATCATTTTCGCCAAGAATCAGGAATCGCACCGGCAATTAAATTTATCTTTTTCGAACCGTGAAACTGAAAAGAATTACCGCTCCATTGTCAATGGATTACCCATATGGGATACATTTGAGATTACACTGCCGCTGAAAGTCAATGGCGACAGGGACCATAGAACGGTATTTGACCCGACCAATGGCAAGCCCGCCTGTACAAAATTACACAAATTATCATGCACCGATCTTTACACGTACATGGATGTTTTCCCATCGACTGGCCTTACTCATCAGATCAGAGCGCACCTTTCTGCAATTGGCTTTCCGATCTTTGGCGATAAGCTCTATTGGCATTGCTGTGAATTAAGCAAAATTCCAAATAGGTCGCAGCCAAATCTCTTTTTACATGCACTGTCCCTAAGGTTCATACACCCAGTTTCAAAGGAACCAATGCAGATCACAGCACCGTTACCTTACAAATTTTCCGAAATGCTATTAAGTTTGAATTTGGGTATTTAATGTTAACGTTTTATTAACATTTTTTAGCTTATTGACAAACATCCTAATTTTTTGTATAGTCTTTCACTGGCAGTAAGGCATATAGTCACAAACTTTCTAAATATATTTCTAATATTCCTTGTTATTGATTTTTGCCAATTAAAAGTGTATCCTGATTAGAGAAAATAATCATGGATTAATTAAATCTGCTAAACCACAAAAAGAGGTTTTTCCTTAGCATATGAATGAAAAGAAAATTGAAGTAATGGATGACGAAGAGAATATGGAATTTTCTGCCATCTCCCGATTGCTGGAACTCGGGCAGAAAAAATCATACGTCACCATTGATGATATCCTCCACTTTTTTCCTGATGCTGAACAGGATGTCAGCCAACTGGAAGAAGCATTTGCGGCATTAATGTCCGCGGGCATTCCATATATGGATGATGATGATCTGTCATCAGAGCCATCTGATGACGATCTTGCCAAAGATGAAGTAAAAGAAATTGTCGAAGACAGCCACGAAGCGCCAATTGATGACCTTAAACATATCGACACAGACGATACGATCGGTTTGTACCTTAAGGAAGTCAGCCGTGTTCCGCTTTTAACTGCCGAAGAAGAAGTTGAATTAGCTCAACGGATCGAACGAGGGAGGATGGCACGGGAAGAGTTAGCCCGGGGCCGTGTTGGAAAAAAACGTTCACATGAACTTCTGCTTCTCATCGAGGATGGATGGGCTGCCAGGGAGCACCTGATCACAGCCAACTCACGATTAGTTATCAGCGTTGCCAAAAAATATATGGGGCGTGGTGTGCCTTTCCTTGATCTTATCCAGGAAGGTAATATTGGCCTGATACGGGCAACCAAAAAATTTGATTATCGGCGCGGTCATAAATTCAGCACATATGCAACCTGGTGGATCCGCCAGGCTGTTACTCGCGCGATTGCTGACCAAGGTCGAACGATTCGGGTTCCTGTTCACATGGGCGACCAGATCAATAAATTGCTCAGAACTCAGCATCAACTCACACAAAAACTGGGCAGGGATCCTTCCATAGAAGAACTTGCAGCTGCACTGGAAGTTCCGCCAAAAAAGGTGGAAAACATGATCAAAGTCTCCAGACGGCCGCTTTCACTTGAAACCCCTACTGATAACGAAGACGATTCTGTTCTTGGAGATTTTATAGAAGACAATGATATTCCCGCACCGGATGTGACAGCCACATATAACCTTCTTAAAGAGCATCTTGAGACGGTGATGGATTCGCTCCCACCTAGAGAAGTGCGCATCCTTCAATTGCGCTATGGTCTGCTCGACGGACAAGCATACACATTGGAAGAAGTCGGTCGAAAAATGGGTGTTACCCGCGAGCGAGTCCGTCAAATAGAAGCCCAGGCATTAATCCGCCTAAGGCACCCAACTATCCGAAGAAAATTACGTGACTACTTAGGTGATTAGAAATGGGGATTTCGTAATGCCAAATTTATCTCTCCGCGCATATCTTCAAAAGATCGAAAGCTCGATCGAGGAAAATAATATTGACAAAGCGATTTCCCAAAGCCTTAATTTACTTCGGAAATTTCCAAAGAACCTGAATGCATTTCAGGTTTTGTCCAAAGCGCTTCTTCAAAAGCAGGATTTTATTAACGCAGACAGAGTCTTTGACATCATCCTCCAAATAGAACCGGATGATTTTGTTTCGCACATCGGAAAAAGTATCATTGCTGAATATAATCATTCGCTGGAATCAGCAGTTGAGCAAATGAAATTTGCTTTTGAAATCCAGCCTTCAAACGAAGGCTTACAAATTGAATTAAAAAGATTGCTGCTGGCCAGTGATGGTGTTGAACCAAACAAGATCCTGTTAACCAGGGGCGCCTTGATCAAGATGTATCTAAAAGGCAAACTTTATCCACAAGCGATCTCTGAAGCTAGGATAGGTATTTCTGAAAGTCCTCAGAGAATTGATTACAAGATCGCTATGGCCAAATCTTTTTTCGAATCGGGGGATATGATCCAGGCGGTTGAGACATGTGTTGAGATCATCAGCCAGCTGCCCTATTGCCTGCCAGCAAACCTTATTCTCGATCAAGTAATTACTAAAAACCACACCACAGAAAGTTTTGGTTTTTACCATAACCGTTTGATTGAGCTGGACCCATATCACGCTTTCATGCTTTCTTCCACAAATTCCGTCCTCGATGTGCCAGATATCGCTGTTCTGGTTGAAGATTTTTCTGTAGATGAAAACCTTTCTAATGATCTTGCTTCGATCCTCTCAGCGGTTAATCTGAGTAAAACTGGGGACGAAAGGATAATTAATCAGCCCTCACCGAACACGGATTGGAATGTAATACTTGACCATGCTTTGGAAGCCACTGAGAATGATAGTAGCCTTGAGATCAATCAAGGTCCAAATGAATTATCGAGTTCTCGGAAAAAGATCTTTCTCGAGAAATTACGATCACCAAAAATTATCGCTGAGAATCAAAGAGAGATACCTGATTGGTTTTTTGATGATAATGGAGAGCTTAATAGAAACAAAACCGTATCTGGAACCCAGGGGTCACAAGAAATTGACGAAGCGTTAGAATTTGATCATGCTAATCCAATGGAATTCAGTTCAAACGAAACTGGTGTATTTGATACTGAAATAATACCTGCCATTAACGTTTTGGACGAATTAGAAAAATCGAATTCACTTTGGATAAATGACGAAGAAGCAACCTCACATGAAATTACTCCAAAGCCGGAAACAAATCTTGACGAAACCCAGCAAATACTAATACTTCAAGAAGATCCAAACGACCTGCTTGTTGATTCTGCAAAAGCGTTGGAAGGCGGCAATACGAAATTTGCATATTCCACACTGAGCAAATTGACGTCAGAAAATAAAAACTTGCATGAGGTCGCCAATCAACTCGAAAGAGCCGTCGAGCTTTACCCAGATCGTTCAGAATTCCGCATTCTGTTAAGTGAAACATATTCGGTTTTAGGGGAAAAAGAAAAATCTCTGGCAATTCTTCAAAACGCTCAAAAAAACATCACACTTTAAGGCAGGGAATAATGATCAATAGTCAGCGGACTCTCGTTCTGATAAAGCCAGATGGCGTTCAACGCGGATTGGTAGGTGAAATAATTTCAAGGCTTGAAAATCGGGGATTAATGCTGATCGCTATGAATTTTCGCCAGGTATCAAAAGAATTTGCTGAAACTCATTATGGCGCGCATATTGGCAAACCTTTTTATGCAGGACTTGTAAAATACATTACTTCTGCTCCTCTTGTGGCGATGGTTTGGGAAGGAACTGAAGCTATTAAGGCTGTCCGCCAGACGGTTGGCGCAACAAATCCATTAGAAGCCGACCCGGGAACTATCCGCCATGATTTGGCATTACTTACGAGTAGGAATTTGATCCATGCTTCGGATTCAATTGAAACCGCTGAAAAAGAGATCTCGATGTGGTTTGATGAAAATGAGATTTTTACCTGGTCACGAATCCATGAAGACTGGATTTCAGGATTAAATTAAAAATAAGTTGAAATAATTATTGACGGCATACACAGTTCATGTTAAACTGTGAATCCCACGGGGGCGTGGTGTAGCGGTTAACATGCGGCCCTGTCAAGGCCGAGACCGTGGGTTCGAATCCCATCGCTCCCGCCTAAAATCCGGATCTTTCCGGATTTTTTTATTTAATTGGTTATAGTAAAATCTTAAATAACATAAGGATCATAAGAATTAACTGACAGAAAAAGGAGCGAAAGCTATGGCCATGGATAACCAGGAAGAAATAAAGATCCAATTTGTCTTGAATGGTGAAACCCGAAATATTTCGGTCAATTCTAAAACTTTGCTCCTGGATTATCTTCGGGACACGGGATTGAAAAGTGTCAAATCAGGTTGCCGTGAAGGTGATTGTGGAACATGCACCGTTATCATTGACGGTAATCCCACACAATCCTGCCTTACCAAACTCAGTTCAGTTGCAGGCAAGAAAATCGAGACCCTCGAAAGTCTCGGGACAGCCGATAATCTTCACCCTATTCAAAAAGCATTTCTCGAAACTGGTTCTATTCAATGCGGTTTCTGTACTCCTGCACAGATATTAACTGCGAAAGCCTTCCTGGATAAAAATCCCAACCCAACTGAAGAAGAGGTTCGAAAATCACTTTCCGCGGTTCTTTGCCGCTGCACAGGGTATGTACGTAATATTGATGCTGTCATGAGGGCAGCTGCAGTAATGCGTGGTGAAAAAGTCGGTGATTATAAAGTTCCCGAACAGGTTTTTCAATCTGATATTGATAAGATCGTCCTTCCGCAGGCATATTACCGAAAAGATGACAATAAAAAACCTTTGATGCCCCTCGTCCTCACACCTGAAAAAATGCCAAAGATGCTCTCGGTTGGTAAAACACCTGCAAAAGTAGATGGCGTTAAACTTGTCACTGGAAAACCCGCCTTCACCGATGATGTTCAACCAGAGGGTTTGTTATTTGCAGCTCTCCTAACCAGCCCGCATGCCCACGCCAATATCAAAGACATTGATACTTCAAAAGCAAAGGCACTTCCCGGCGTAATTGAGGTGTTAACCTATAAAGACATTCCAAGAATCAAATATGCAACCGGCGGACAGAGTTTCCCTCAGCCGATGCCCCATGATCAGGTTGTTTTCGATAATAAGGTTCGCCATGTGGGCGACCGCGTTGCGGTTGTGGCAGCCGTTAACCGGGAAACAGCCGAAAAGGCTTTAAAGTTGATCGATGTTACTTATGATGTCCTTCCTTTTGTGCTTGATGCTGAACAGGCAATGAAGGATGGAGCACCCGTGATCCATGATGAAAAAGATACCGAGGGAATCTTCGACGCAAACCACAATCTCGTTTATCACATTGAAGCAGAAGTTGGTGATCCGGATCAGGCATTTAAAGATTCCGATAATATCATTGAAGGTGAATTCAGGACGCCCAAACAACAGCATGCCCAGTTGGAGCCGCATATTTGCATAACCTATCTTGATGAAGACAACAGGCTTGTCGTTAGAACCAGCACACAAGTTCCATTTCATGTCAGGCGGATCATTGCTCCATTAATTGGTCTGCCTGAGAAAAGGATCCGGGTCATTAAACCCCGCATTGGCGGGGGTTTTGGCGGGAAACAGGAGATCCTGCTTGAAGACCTATGTTCGTTACTGACTCTTAAAACCAGGCAGCCTGTCCGGCTTGAACTAACACGCAGCCAGGAGTTTACCAGCGGCCGCTCACGCCATCGCCAAGTTTTGCACTATAAGCTAGGTGTAAAGAATCAAAAATTGGTAGCTGCTGAATTTAAACTTATCGGCGATACCGGAGCGTATGGAACACATGGGCTGACAGTTAACATGGTTGGCGGCTTTAAAGGGCTCACTTTGTATAATGCTCCCAATTCCAGATTCATTTGCGATGTGGTTTATACAAATACTCCCCCTGCAGGAGCTTATCGCGGCTATGGGGCCATGCAGGCGCAATTTGGAGTTGAGGTATTAATGGAAGAATTTGCTGAAAAACTTGGGATCGATGTGATCGAATTTAAGCGTAAGAATTGGCTTAAATTGGGTGAAACAATGTACCTGGCAAAGAAATTGGGTGAAGGACGAGAAGGTTATGAACAGTCAATGGCAACAACCGCCCTTGAAGAATGTGTCAAGGTAGGAGCAAAAGCAACGGATTTCTTTGCCAAGCGTGAATTATTTATAAACCAGCAAGGTGAAATCAAGAGGGGCATTGGAATGTCCGTAATGATCCATGGGAGCGGCATTGCAGGATTAGATATGGCTGCCGCCACATTGAAAATGAATGATGATGGGTCATTCAATCTACTGGTTGGTGCTACAGACATTGGTACGGGATCAGACACTATTCTTGCTCAAATTGCTGCAGAAGAGTTGGGTATTCCTGTTGAGGATTTTATCGTTTACTCATCAGATACTGATTTCACACCCTTTGATAAAGGAGCATACGCCAGCTCAACTACCTACATTAGCGGAGGTGCTGTGTTGAAAGCAGCCAGGAATATCAGAGGTCAGATCCTAAACCATGCTGCGAAAATGCTTAAAGTTGATGACCCGGAAACTTTGAAGATCATTGACAGATGCGTTATTGCACCTAATAAGAATTCTGTGACCATGAGGGAAGTTGCGTTGAGCAGCCTCCATCAAATGGACCAACACCAGATCATGGCCACTGAATCGCATATCAGCTTCACCAGCCCTCCGCCCACCGCTGCCCAATTTGCAGAAGTAAAAGTCCACACTGATACTGGTGAAGTTGAAGTCGAAAGGCTGCTAATGGCAGTTGATTGCGGCAGAGTTATCAATCCCATCACTGCTGCAGGCCAAGTGGAAGGTGGAATGGCGCAAGCGTTAGGTTTTACTTTAGGTGAGGATACTTATTACAACGACAATGGGAAAGTCACCAATGACCGGCTGTCAACCTATGAATTGGTCAAAGCTGATAAAATGCCACCGCTTGATGTGATCTTTGTGCAAACAGATGAACCTTCTGGACCTTTTGGCGCAAAGTCAGTATCAGAAATTTCGATCGATGGCGCAGCTCCTGCAATTGTCAGCGCGGTTCACAATGCAACAGGCGTTTGGTTCCATGATTTACCGCTTACCAAAGAAAAAGTTCTAAAAGGACTATCAAAATAAATGAAAGAAAAAGACTTCTCAAAAATTCTTAAGAATAAAGGATTGTTAATCAGCGACGGTGCAACCGGAACAAACCTTATCCAAAGAGGATTACCGCAAGGAAAAACTGCGGAAGAATGGGTGTTGGAGAATCCAGGCGAGATCCTCCGGTTACATCAAGATTTCGTTGAAGCAGGTTCAGATCTATTTTTGACGTCCACCTTTGGAGGCTCCAAGGTCCGGCTTGAGCAATCCGGGTTGGCCGACAGATTTGCAGAGGTCAACTCAAGGGCAGTTGCTTTAGCCAAAGAAGCCGCAATAAACACTAATGTTTTAGTCGCCGGGTCAATCGGTCCGCTTGGGCATATGCTTAAACCTTTAGGCCCGCTCGAAGAAAAGGATGCAGAAATTTTCTATCTCGACCAGGCGAAAATTCTTGTCGAATCTGGAGTGGATCTCCTGGTTGTCGAAACGCAATTTGATCTTGCTGAAGCTTCGATTGGTGTAAATGCTGCCCTCGCCTCTGGCAGTCTGCCAGTGATTTGTTCTTTCAGCTTTGATCGCGGTACGAAAACAATGATGGGGGTTAGCCCTGCAAAATTTGCCCAGTCAATTGGAAAATCCGGTGTAACAGCTTTAGGGATCAATTGCGGCAAAAGCCTTGAGGATAATTTAAATGCCCTCAAAGAATTAGCCGATGCAACTGACCTGCCGATTTGGTTTAAACCAAACGCCGGGCTGCCCAAGTTAACCGATGACGGGAAACCATTTTATGATGTGACACCAGAGATTATGGCCAATCATGTCGAATCCTGGATCGCATCTGGTGCAAAAATCATTGGGGGTTGCTGCGGAACAACACCAGCCCATTTAAAGGCAATCGCAGAAGTTGTAAAAAAGAATCAAAAGTAGGCAGGAGTATCTATTCTCACTTTTTTAGATGAACCTGTTTTCCATATTGGTTCGATCCCAATAAAAGGAAAGTTGATCCTTGCTCCAATGGATGGTTTTTCAGACCAGCCATATCGTGAGATCTGCAGGAAATTTGGATCGGCGATATCCATAACTGAATTTATTAATACAACCGACGTTATTCAAAATTTGCCCTATCTCTCGAAGCGTATCGCCTTTCAACAATCAGAAAGACCTGTCGGTTTCCAAATCTATGGAAATTCCACAGAAGAAATTATCAAGTCATACGACAAACTTGAAGCTCATTCACCTGATTTTTTTGACTTGAACCTGGGTTGTTCGGAAAGACATGTTGCAGCCCGTGGTGCGGGCTCTGGATTATTGCGCGACCCCCAGAAGATCGGCGAGATACTATCTTCGCTGGTTAAACGCTCCCGGTTTCCGATAACCGCAAAGATCAGATTGGGCTGGGACAAAGATTCTCTAAATTATCTGGAGATAGCCAAAACGATCGAAGGCAGTGGGGCAAGTATGATCGCTGTTCATGGCCGAACGCGCGACCAACGCTGGCGCGATCCTGCTAACTGGGGACCTATCACAGAAGTGAAGAAATCAGTTTCGATCCCGGTGATCGGCAATGGGGATGTGCGTAATCTTCAAGATATTAAGAATATGTTTCAGCAAACCGGCTGTGATGGCATCATGATCGGCCGGGCAGCAATCGGAAATCCCTGGATATTTTCACAATTAATTAAAGAGGAATTGCCACGAAAGGAAATCTTGAAAATTGTAGAAAAGCATTGGCAGAGTGTAGAAATATTTTACGGGAGAGAAAGGGCACTCATTTTATTTAGAAAACACCTTAAAGCCTATCTAACTTCCACCCAATTCTTTGGGATGGACCTAAAGAAATTAATAAGTGCTCCAGATCCAATCAAAGAGTTGACTTTATATTTCTCTATGTGACGATCTCCGGCGAAATGAAATCATATCGATTGCAATAGATGAGATTAATAAAATCTTCAGATATTTCGACAAACGTAATCGCGGCATTAAAAAGATCAAACCATACAACAGTATCATCTCTCAATTCAAAAGCGGCACGCAATAAATAATTGTAAAAACCGCCGTGAGTGATGACGATCAGGATCGTTTCACTATTTCCGTAACGAAGCTTGAATTCATTCAGGACTCTTTTTGCTCTTAACCTGCGGGTTTCTCTGTCTTCAAATGGCCTGTTCCACCATCCATCAGGATTGATTTCCTTTGGCAAGTTAAGATCAGGGTATGTAAATTTCAGCTCTTCTGGATTTTTCCCGGGCACACCTGTCCGTTCAGATGTTAAGGGATCTTCTGTATATAGTCCGCCATTTTCATGAATTTCCAAATGGGCATTTAAAGTCAGGGAAAGTTTTTTGGAAATTATTAATCCTGTTTGGATTGCCCTGTCCATAAGACTGCAATAGATACGAACTTCTTCTCCTTCATATTTAAAGGATTGGTCGCTGGTCTTATTATCGCTATTATGGATTTGAGAATATAGAAAATCCGCAGCAGCTTCAACCTGTTTTCTTCCGACTTCCGTCAATTGCGGATCGGACACGCGGTTTAGGTTAGAACGCGTATTCGTCCAAATTGCATTGTTTTCTGATTGGCCATGCCTGACAAAGAATAATTTCATAATTTTATCCCGGTGATCTAACGCCTTCAATTTTACATGGTTTGGCTAAAGCATTGCGATCATTTTTCTGCATGGTAAAATCTAAAATCATGTCCCTGTAGCTCAGTGGATAGAGCGTCGGCCTCCGAAGCCGGAAGCGGGAGTTCGAGTCTCCCCAGGGACGCCTTAGATCATTTTTGCTTGCAAAAGAATATACAATTTTCCCCCAATTTATATAAATTTTTTACACCCTCCAATCTATTTTTCAATATAATAATCAAGTGGAATTAATTTTTTCAAAGGAGAAATAATGTATTTCGGCGGATATGGTCTTTATCTATTAATTAGTTTGCCAGCGCTGCTGCTTGGTTTATACGCGCAGGCGAAAGTAAAAGGTTCATTCAATAAATACTCTAAAGTACGCACCAGCAATGGTATGACGGGGGCTGAAGTAGCCCGTAAGGTACTGGATGCACATCACCTTGATACCGTGCAAATCGAGCAAACCCAAGGGACTTTAAGCGATCATTATGATCCAAGGAGCCGGATCCTTCGGCTCAGCCAGGCAGTCTATGCAACTCCCAGTATTGCTGCTGCAGGTGTCGCTGCTCATGAAGCAGGTCATGCAATTCAGCATAGCGAAAAATATGGACCTCTCGCATTGCGATCTTTTATGGTTCCAACTGTCCAGCTTGGCAGCTGGCTGGGACCAATCGTCTTCATGGCTGGATTTTTATTCCAAAATTATAATCTGGCGTCGATCGGGCTTTTACTATTCGCTGCAACTGCTGTTTTTTCTATTATAACGATACCGGTTGAGCTGGACGCATCCAGAAGGGCGAAAGAATCATTAGCCCAGACAGGAATAATTTACTCAGGTGAGATGGAAGGTGTGAACAGCGTTCTCGACGCCGCCGCTTTAACTTACGTGGCAGGAGCTGTCCAGGTCATATCCACAGTTCTATACTACGCCCTGCTGCTTTTTGGGGGAAGACGTAGAAGTTAATCGTTCAAGTTAAAAACAGAGCCTCTGGCTCTGTTTTTTTATCGAATGATTGCCCGCTTAAATTCGTCCAGTAAACCAAGCGCTTTGGAGGCGCCCAAAGCTGTGCAGGTTGTGGGGTTATCCACCAGGTAAGCCGGAATGCCGAGCTGGCGCGTAAGATAGCG
>Ga0172375_10003159_pt1 | contig 25231 bp, 21 predicted proteins | sample LakKiv1m_FD_114537 | JGI IMG/M metagenome (GOLD analysis project Ga0172375, IMG submission 114537) | Freshwater microbial communities from Kabuno Bay, South-Kivu, Congo - kab_092012_11.1m | ecosystem: Environmental > Aquatic > Freshwater > Lake | place: Democratic Republic of the Congo...
ACTCCTCTATGTGCTTTTACAACTTCACCACCTCTATAAACTAAAATATCTTTGATAGAAGGATCGAGCAAGATATCTCCAAGCCCTATAAATTCTTCATGTGATTGGCCCTTTTGATCGGCTCCCATTTTCGCATAGTCAACTGCATACCATTCCTTGTCGCGAGTGCTTGTATAAGCTCTTATGCGACGATAAGTCTCCTGTTTTAGATCAGTAGCAGTCTTAGTTAATAGCTTAGAATTAAATCTAACATCTTCGATATTTGCAGAGGTAATTGCAGTAATATCTTCTTTTTCCTTAGAAACGATTTCGGCAGATTCAGTTTGGTCGAGGATTGAGAAATGTAATTTTCCGGCAGGGGATGCAGTAACTTCGGGGCTTACATAAGTTTCTTTTGCAGCTTCCGCTGATTGCTCAACTGTATAAGTTCTTGTTTCATGGTGTTCGCTACCCATGAAGATACCGGCATATTTATCTGGAACGGCTGAATGGCTCATGCCAGGAGTCTCGTATATATTTACTTTACCATCTGCACTTGCCCAGTGATCTTTAGCGATTTTAGTTAGTCCAAGAGCGCGAATAGCTTCTTTTGCTGGACCTTCAGTTTTTGTATTTGGAATAAAGGCAATATTTAATTGTCCACCACGTCTCGCAAATGCAATCAAAGGAGCTGCTGTCCAATAAGTAGAATCTAAACAAGAAATTGTAGAAATTTTTGCCGCCTCAGCTCCACTTTGTAGAATATAATTTATAGCAGATCCTCCACGACTATGTCCCATGAAGTTTATACTTGAGACTTCATTTCCAAGAGTATTTCCAACTGTATCGAGAAGAGAATTAAGTGATCCTTGTTGTTTTAAATCTGCATAGCGATTTGATTTATCTTCACGAATTTTTGTTCGGTCTCCCTCTATTACGGCTAAAGCACTCATCTTTCCAGTTTTGCATTTATCTACAAATTTTTGACGTAGATGTTTTGAAGAAGTGGCTAAATCGATAGTGTAAGTATCTCCAGGAAAATATACATCAAGTGTCCCATCCCAAGATTTTGGAGCGAAAATTCTGATTTTATAACCAGTTCTAGGGTCTACTACATCTTTCCCATCCACGGCAATATCGGTTTGTTCAGAAAATGCTTCTCCTTTTTTCATTCTTTCAAGTCGTGCAATTTCATCAGCATTATCAGAATCGGGAGTTCGAAATAAATCAGTAGATACATCGCCACTTTGTTTCTGCCAAGGATATTCAACAATGGAAGGCTCTTCTTTTGGCCAAAAAATAGCCTTAAAAATATCATTTCCTTTTGGCAATCCTAAAGTCGCACCACGCACAAGGATTAATGTTTCTGTAGCTTTATCATAACGAGCATCTGTGATTGCATATGAATTTGAGATAGCAAATTTTAAAAGCTGATCCAGATAAGGATTTTTTTCAGTTAATGCTTCTTCAGCACGTTTTGAAGGACTTTGTCCAACTTTTATTTTTCTAAAAACGATATCAAAAAGATCTCTAGCTTCAGCCATTCCAAGTTTTTCTCCTTCTTCATCAACGCTCTCAATATTAAAATCTGGAGTATCTTCTCCTTCGAACAAAATTCTCTTTTCTGAGAATAAACTTACTTGGCCAAATTTTAAGTATTCAAATTTCATTTATTTACATTCAAAAATATCAAGAAATTATAGCATAAAAAGCCATTATTTACAAACCTAATGCCCACCACACTAAGTTGCTTTTTGTAAACAAAATCGGCATAATCCAGTCCGCAAACAAAAATTACTATCATGGAAACCATAATTTTAATAAGAAATACAGCAATAAGATTCCTATACAAGCAAATAGTTAGGCGCATATTTTTCATGATGGACCCGGAAAGAATTCATAACTACATGATAGGATTTGGACGGTTTTTAGGCTCAAATCCAGTTACAAGAGCTATAACGTCATTTTTTTTCTCATATTCAAATAAAGCATTAGATCAAGATATTTTAGGAATTCATTTCAAAAATCCAGTAGGTTTAGCGGCAGGATTCGATAAAGATGCGCAGATCACAGGAGTAATGAAATCAACAGGTTTCGGATTCACAGAAGTAGGATCTGTAACAGGAGAACCATGTGGTGGAAATCCGGGGAAACGTTTATGGAGATTAGTACAATCCAAAGGACTTGCAATAAATTACGGCCTAAATAATGCAGGTGCAGAAAAGCTTTATGAGAAATTATCGAAAGAAAAATTTTTACTCCCTGTCGGTACAAATATCGCAAAAACCAATTGTAAAGCCACGGTAGACGTACAAGCTGGGATCGCAGATTACGCAAAAGCTTACAGACTTTTTGCAGGCATTGGAGACTATTCGGTAATAAACATCAGTTGTCCGAACGCATTTGGGGGAGAGCCCTTTACTGATCCGGAAAAGCTAGAATTATTGCTTTCAGAAATAGAAAAAATACCTACAAAAAAACCGATCTTTGTAAAAATAGCACCGGATTTAACAGAAGAGGCTGTGGATAAAATCCTAGAGATTTCAATCAAGCATGGAGTAAAAGGATTTATTTGTACTAACCTTACAAAAGACAGGAATAATCAAAAAATAGTAGAAAAAGATTTGCCAGAAGTGGGAAGCATAAGCGGGAAACCAATAGAAGATCTTTCAAATAAAATGATAGCTTATGTGTACAAAAAAACAGCAGGTAAGTCTGTAATTATAGGAGTTGGAGGAATTTTTTCGGCAGAAGATGCGTATAAAAAAATTCGATTAGGAGCTTCTCTAGTTCAGCTGATTACAGGCATGATCTTCGAAGGTCCACAATTAATCAGTGAAATCAATCAGGGGTTAACAAAACTTCTAAAAAAAGATGGATTCAAAAACATTTCAGAAGCAGTAGGGAGAGATAATCAGTAAATCTCCTTCAAATAGCACTCATTACAGTAAATTTTCATTTCCGTATTTTGTGGATACGAAGTCATTATTTCCTTTCCACACTTATCGCAATTGCGCTTAAAAAGTTTACGAGGATTTCGCTTCGCAATGCGTTCTATATGTCGCTGATCCGGATGTTTTCGCGGAATTGGAAGATGCATTCTTTTATAAAAAGCCAACTCTTGTGGAATTATTCTATAATTTTTCCCTGTTACTTCACATGCTAGAATTTCAGAACACACATTGTCTTTCGCATCATTTATCTCTTGAGGAATCTGTACAGTTTGTGGCTGAAATTCTTTCTTATCATCGTCTAGCCATCTCCATCCATAGCCATGAGCTTCCTCTTTAGTTAGCGGAAAATACTCTTGAGCTACGGTTTCGTTATATGCAAACGGACTTATTTCTGTGGGAAAAAATTCACCCCATTCTCCGGCTTTTTGCATATGAGAAATTATTCTTGGAATAAGTTCTTCATATTCTTCTTTTGAATACTGTTTATTTAAAATACAGTAATTTTTATTGTGCAAATTGGTGCAGCCAAAAATATTTTGGCAATTTACACAGAAGTCGGAATAGTAAGTTTCATTCGTATGTCTACAGAATAAAGAGAATAAAGTTTTTCTTGTTGCATACATTCCTAGATAATCATAACAAAATTCATTTTCCTCAGTGTAATTATTATCATAGCAATTTTTTAAGTCTACGACCTGTGAACAATAAGAACAATCTTCGCATCTGTCAGCGAAAAATGACTCAAAAGTATTTTTACAAGAAAACACATGGCTTCCACTTACATTCTCGGAACCGGTGGCTAAAATAGCTTGTCTTGGTACAGTTTTTTTTAAATTTTCAAACTTCTCGGAAATAACTTTATGAAACTCAGGATTACATAAATTTATTTCTTTTTTATATTTTTCATAATCGGATTGAGAATAAGGTTTATTAAAAATATGATATTTTTTATTTCTAAGTCCTGCACATCCAATACATTCTGAGCATCCTTGAAGGTCAAAACAGTACAATAAAGAACTAGAATTATTACAGTCTTGGCAGTACAAAGATTGATACAATTTTCTGCAATCTATGCATTCGTAACAAAGCTCACAATCTCGCAGTACGAGCGTATCTACGCAGTTTTTAGAATAGTACGGAGAACCATAATAGCAGTCTTCCGAATATACTGGGCCAAAAATTAAATAACTATTTTTTACATCTCCAGTGAAATTACAATATTCACTGTTCTCGCTATTCACATTTAGTAACGCAATTCTGGGAATTTCTTTTGATAATTCAAAAAATTGTTCAAAAAAAGATTTATTAAAGTCAAAAGAACGTCCATATTCAGTTGCATCCCAATTTGTTCTCCACCACACATCCTGCGCATAAACTTTGTATATACTCTCCGGTGAATACATTGAGATAATTTCTTTGCCGCTTCCGTTGCATTTTCGGCGATATAAATGTCGTTCATTTCTAAAGGAAAATCTTCGACGCTGCCTACAAAGTGGACATAGTCTTGGTTCTGGAATAGGGATTTTTTTCTCGCCTAAGATTAACGGAATTTTTTCCAAAAATTCTCTATCTCTATCATAAATTTCGAAAGATGTATGACATTGAGTGCAAATTTTCATGTTAATTTTTAATTGCTAGTTCAAAACATTATCATTATTGATTAATTCTGTAAACGCTTATGTTGGCAAGTGCTTGTTTTTATGTATATTGAAGCCTATACTAAGTGTGCATTTAATTGCACAACATGGTTAAAAACATAAAAATTCCAAAAGATAAAAGAGAAAAACTTTGGAAGGAAATCGAGTCGAGCATTCAAAAAGTTGCTACAAAAAAAGACAAAAAATTTTGTCTTTCCGGCCGCTGGAAAAAGTTTTTAAAAATAGAAAAAGGTTACAGGATTTATAAAGTAGATGGATCATGGATTAGAAAAAATCTATGTTGTTATTTCGGACATGGAGGGCATGGATTCGTCCATGAATTTATACCGATGGATGAGCTATGGATTTCGACACATCACTATGATGATGGACCTTATGATTTGCAAAAATGTAATTGTAAAACAAGAACTAAAAATCAAAAGGTTTCTTCCGAATATTTTAAAAGTACTACCTTGCACGAAATGACAGAATGTGAATATATGAAAAAAGGAAAATCTTTTTGGGAAGCCCATAATTTAGCTGTAGAAGCTGAGAAAGAGGCTGGATTTTTGGCTGATCCTTATTCGGATTTATAACAACTGAAAGATGAATATCGAAATGTTTTTTCAGAAATTGGGACTGGACGAAAAAGAAACGAAAGTGTTAATGGAGGTGATTCGCTTGGGATCTCAGCCGGCTTCAGTAATAGCAAAAAATATTAAAATTGATCGTACAACGACATATCGTTTATTAAAAAGACTTTGTGATCGAAAGATTCTTGCTCATTCTAAGAAAAACGGAATTACGGTTTTTTATTTAAAAAAAGTGTCTGATATCGAAAGCTATCTTGAAGATCAAAAAAAGAAAATATCAGAATTGAGCAGTGAATATAAAAATCTGGCTCCTCAATTACTTTCTCTTCAAGGAAGTATTCAGGAAGTTCCAAGAATCCAGATATATGAAGGGAATTCACAGCTCGAAACTTTTTATAATGACATCGTAAACAGGGCTGTAGAACAACATCTTTTACTTATTCGTATTCTGGGTTCAAACACTTTTAGCCAGAAATTGGAACGAAAAGAATTAGGAGATATTATTGAAAATTTTAAAAAGAAAATGTCAGAAAAAAGGATAGAAGCCGATATATTGATAGCACAGGGAAATCTTACTCGTGAATGGATTTCAGAGTTTCACAGTCTAAAAGATATGGATTTGCTCCCTGCGGCTGGTGGTGCAACTAATGTAATTCTTGTGGGGGATAGTGTGTTTATGGTATCTTTCCGCGATTTCCCGGTCGCTATACGAATAGACCATCCGGATATTGCGCAAACAATGCACTTTTTGTTTGATATGTGCGGAAAATAGCTAGACTTTAAAAAGTCTTTTGTTTATATTTAACGGGCAGTAAACCGCGGAGAGGTACCCAAGTGGTTGAAGGGGCGGGATTGCTAATCCTGTAGGTCGGTTTCGGCCGGCGCGAGGGTTCAAAGCCCTCCCTCTCCGCCAGTAAAGATAATTTAGGAAAAATTATAAAAAAATCTCCCTCTTGATTTTCCTATATAATTAGATAAACTTCCTACATTCAAAACTTAAAACAATATTTATGAACTTTTTATTTCCAAAACAACCAGAATTCTTTGAATACTTTAAAGATTTAAGTATTTCCCTAAAAGAAATCGCAGAACTTTTTTACAAGTTCTCGAAAGAATTTAAAGATGCGGATCAATATTCACGTAAAGCAAAAGAAGTCGAAGGAAAAGCGGATAATATTACTCACGAAATAATTCGTAAATTAAGTGAGACATTTATAACGCCTTTTGATCGCGAAGATATCCATCTTTTAGCAAATGAAATAGATGACATTTTAGATCTTATTGAGGACGTAATACGCAATATACATACATATAACATTACCGAAAAAAACAAACATTTTGAGGAATTTGGAGGCTTAATCTTAAAGGCTTCAGAAGACATGGAGAAACTGATTCACAAATGTTTTTTGGGTAAAAAATATGCACATAAAGTAGATGATTTAGTAATTCAAATACATCATTTAGAAGATGAAGGGGATCATGTTTTTAAATCAGCACTGAAAGAATTATTCGAAAAAGAAAAAGATCCGATTGCTCTTATAAAATGGAAAGATATTTTAGAAGATCTTGAAGAAATAATGGATAAATTTCAACAGGTTTGTATTACTACAGAAAGTATTATTATTAAATCCAGCTAATTAAATGGACGCAAATATATTTTTTATAGGATTTATAATTTTAATTGCTCTCGCATTTGATTTTACAAACGGCATTCACGATTCTGCAAACTCAGTTGCCACAGTAGTTTCAACACGTGTTTTATCCCCAAAACAAGCTGTTATTTGGGCAGCATTTTTCAATTTCATAGCATTTCTAATTTTTGGGACTGCAGTAGCGAAAACTATCGGAAGCGGAATGATAGATATATCTATCGTGGATCCGCCTGTAATTTTTGCAGGATTAATGGGAGCTATTTTATGGAATTTAACAACATGGTACTTAGGTCTTCCCACAAGTTCGTCACATGCACTTATAGGAGGATATGCTGGAGCAGCAATTGCAAAAGTAGGATTTAGTGCATTAATCTTAAGTGGATGGACAAAAACCCTTATTTTTATCGTTTTAGCCCCATTTATCGGACTTACTCTCGGACTTGTTTTTATAATCGTAACAATGTGGATTATTCGAAAAAAATCCATATCTTCAATAAATATTTGGTCTAGAAGACTTCAACTTTTTTCTGCCGCAATGTATAGCTTAGGGCATGGAGGAAATGATGCACAAAAAACAATGGGTATTATAGTAAGTCTTCTTTACGCTGCAGGACTTGTGAATAATTTTGATATTCCTTTATGGGTAGTATTGAGCGCTCAGGGAGCAATTGCTCTGGGTACTATGCTTGGTGGATGGAGAATTGTAAAAACAATAGGACAAAAAATTGTAAAACTTCGTCCAATAGATGGTTTCTGTGCAGAAACTGCAAGCGCTGTAAGCATATTTATAGCCACGCACCTAGGAGTCCCAGTGAGCACAACTCACGTAATTACAGGAGCTATTTCAGGAGTAGGCGCAGCAAAAAGATTCTCTGCGGTTCGATGGGGAGTGACTTTAAGAATTGTCTGGGCTTGGTTATTTACAATTCCATTAGCAGGAATAATTGGGGCAATAGTCCACTTCTTATTTACTCAAATTTTCTAAATATTTAATTGCAGCTTCCTTTTGAGTATCAATTTTTTTCTCAGCGTCTTTTTCATTTTGCTCAACATTTATGTCCGGATTTAGTCCAGTTTTATCCACAGTCCTTCCGTTTGGAGTAAACCATTTTGCGACAGTCATACGAATACTAGATCCATCTTTAAACGTTTCTACTTCTTGTACGCTTCCTTTTCCAAAAGTTTTAGTACCCATGACTACACCTCTTTTTAAATCTTGAATAGCACCAGCAACAATTTCAGAAGCTGACGCACTGCCTTCATTTACAAGCACAACTAAAGGAACTTGAGGTAATCTAGGAGTGCCAATAGTTTCCATTTCATCATTTTCTCCATTTCTTTGATGAACTTCTAATACCTTAGTTTTAGAAGGCAAAATATATGAAAGAATGTCTACTGCAATATCGAGATAGCCACCTCCATTATATCTTAGATCAATAATCATCCCTTTTGGCTCTTTAAGTACAATATCACTTACAGCCTTATCAAATTGCTCAAGAGTTTTATCATTAAATTGATTAATACTTATATAAAAAATCTTATTATCGAATTCCTCAAAAGTTACACTATCAACATTTATACTATCTCTAACAATTGAGACTTCAAATGGATCCGCAACATCCTTACGAATAATAGTAAGAGTAACAGAAGTGCCTTTTTTACCTCTTATACTCATTATTGCATCAAATAAAGACATGTCTGCTGCAAACTTGTCATTAATCTTTAAAATAGTGTCGCCAGGAAGCAATCCAGCTTTTTGAGCAGGACTGTCTTTTAACGGAGAAACAACAATTAATTTTTTATCCTCAACAGTCAATTCTGCACCAATCCCTTCAAGAGTTCCTTCTAAACTTTCATTAAATTCTTTGCTTTCTTTTGGATCCATAAAAACGGTGTAAGGATCATTTAAAGACTCAGCAATGCCTTTTATCGCTCCATATGTCATAATCTCAGAATCTATAGCAGTTTCATCTACATATTTTTTTTCAATTTCACTCCATACTGTCCAAAAAAGATCTAAATCAATTTTATTTGAAGATTCTAGATTTTCTGAATTTTCCTCATTTTCAGTTTTATTGATGCCAGCTTTATTTTCAGTGTGGCTATTTTGTCCTAAAATTCCATAAAAAGTAGCCTGCCAGCCAAGAACAAAAGAAATAACAGCAATAATTATATAGATAAAAATATTATTCTTCTTTGGATAATAGTTGTTATACATGGTTTAAAATTAAGTTTTGATTTTAATTAAAATATTGAACGTACTCAACATTTAAAGCTTTTCGAGTTTTCTCGTCAAGCTCTATAAAAACAGCATTAAATACCATCGTGCCTTCTTCTTCAACTTCATGTTTTACAGGGAGTTGAGTCAAAAATGAGTGGATGATAATTTCTTTTTTTACCCCGATTACAGAATCCAAACTTCCAGTCATCCCAAGGTCGGAAACATAAGCAGTGCCATTTTCTAAAATTCTAAGATCTCTGGTAGGAACATGTGTATGTGTGCCTACTACAGCGGAAACTCGCCCATCAGCATAAAATCCCATGGCATATTTTTCACTTGTGGCTTCAGCGTGTATATCTACTAAAATTGCAGAAAATTTTTCTTTTTTAGTCTCTTCAAGAATCTCATCTAGTTTTCTAAATGGGCAATCAAAATCTTTTTTAATAAAAACTCTCCCCATTAAATTTATAACTAAAACTTTATTTCCATGTTTATCTTTTATGATCGCGTATCCTCTCCCAGGAACATTTTTTGGTGGATAGTTTGCAGGACGAATTACTGGGAATTTTTCATCATTTAGTTTTAAAACACCTTGTTTATTATCCCAGGCATGATCTCCAGTCGTGAAAAAATCTATGCCAGCTTCCATCATTTCTTTAATAGAATCAGGTGAAAAACCATTTCCGTGACTGATATTTTCTGCATTGGCAATAATTAAATCGGGCTTATATTTTTCTTTAACTTTAGGAAGAAATTCTTTCACAGTTTTTCTGCCAGGTTTACCTACAATGTCTCCTAAAAATATAATTTTCATAATTACTAATTAGATTTTTTTCAAAGGAGCAATACTCATAGCTAATTTTTTTACGCCAACTTTACTGTCTTCAAAAGCTACGGTTACAACTCCTCCTTGCACGGCAACTACAATACCATTTCCAAAGATATTATGGTAGACCCTGTCTCCGACTCCGAGCTCAATTTCAAGGCCTTCTTCAGCTTCAATTGGAACAGGAGTCTCTCCAATATTCTCAATCTGTGTATGTCTGCGCCGCCCAAATCCGATATTATTTTCTAATAAATCTTCATTTATATCAGCCAAAAATTGAGAAGGTGGATTTGATTTAAATTCACCATAAAGCATTCTTTCACTGGCATGAAGTAAAAATAGTCCATCCATTGCTCTGGTCATCGCGACATACATGAGGCGGCGCTCTTCTTCCAATTCATTTCTATCAAGAAGACTTCTATTATGCGGAAAAATTCCTTCTTCAAGTCCGGCAATAAATACATAAGGGAACTCGAGTCCTTTTGCGCTATGTACAGTCATAAAAGTTACAGCATTATCCTTATTATCTACCTGATCTAGATCCGTAATCAGGCTTATTTCTTCAAGAAAAATACTTAAAGAAGTACTTGGATCAAGTTTGTCATATTTTGTTGCGACAGAAATAAGTTCACTAATATTTTCTAAACGTGATTCATTCTCAATAGTATTGTCGTTGAGCATTTGTTTGTATCCAGTTTTTTCTAAAACATATTTAATCATAGCAGAAGCAGAGTGGGTTTTATTTAGCTCCTGAAGCCCTTTTATAAGTTTTACGAATTTTTCAATTGTCTCGTTTTTTCCTTTTTGAAGTTCCGGAATTTGATCTGCACTAATCATTGCTTTAAACATTGAAATATCATGAATTCTTGCAAAATTTTGCACGGTTTCTAGGCTTTTTTCTCCAAATTTCCTTGATGGGACATTGATAATTCTGAATAAACTTACTGAGTCATCTGGATTCTGAATTAGCCTTAAATAAGCTAAAATATCCTTAATTTCTTTCCTAGAATAAAATTTTATTCCGCCTACTATTTTGTATGGAATCGCATATCTCATAAACACTTCTTCCAAAATACGAGACTGCGCATTTGTTCTATATAAAACAACAAAATTATTATAATTCGGATATTCGCTATCTCGGAGCAAAGTCTCAATTTTCTGAGCAATAAGCTCTCCTTCGTGTCTTTCATTTTCAGCAAGCATATATTCAATTTTATTTCCTCCGTCTTTTTCAGTCCAAAGTTTTTTCTCTTTTCTTTGCATATTTTTACTGATGACACAATGTGCGGCATCAAGAATATTTTGAGTAGATCGATAATTTTGTTCTAAGACTACAACCCTTGTATTTGGATAATCTTTTTCAAAATCCAGAATATTTTGGATAGTAGCACCACGCCAACTATAAATACTCTGATCTTCGTCACCAATAACACAAATATTTTTGTACCTAGAAGCCAAAAGTTTAATTAGAGTATATTGAGCTTTATTAGTGTCCTGATATTCATCTACAGAAATAAATTTAAATTTTTCCTGATAATTATTTAAAATTTCTGGAAATTTTTGAAACAATTCTACGGTAAGCATGATAATATCATCGAAATCCAAGGCATTATTTTTTCGTAGCATATCTTGATAAGCTGGGAAAATTTCAGCTACTTTTTCGGAGAAAAAATCATGAGCGTAATTTTTGTATTCTTTAGCCCCAATTAATTGATTTTTTGCATTTGAAATATGCGAAAGAACAGCTTTAGGATTAATTCTTTTTGAATCAATCATCATGTCTTCCATAATTCTTTTTACAACTATTTGTTGGTCAGTTTCGTCATATATCGCAAAAGAATTTTCATAGTCCAATAGATGAAGATGTTTTCTTAGAATCCGAACGCATATTGAGTGAAAAGTCCCTACAGTAGGCAAATTTCTGTCATGTCCACTGAAATCATTTACAGAAAGCAAATCCTCAAAAGTCCCTCCAAAAGGCACTTTTACTTTTCTTGATAATAATTTTACAAGCCTTCCCTTCATCTCCTGCGCAGCTTTATTTGTAAAAGTTACAGCCAATATATTCCAAGGACTAACTCCTCTTTCCTGAATAAGATACGCAATTCTGTGAGTTAAAGCGCGAGTTTTACCACTTCCAGCGCCAGCTATAACAAGAAGAGGCCCCTCAAAATGAGTAACAGCCTCAATCTGTTTATCGTTCAAATTTTCTAAAATTTTACTCATAAAATCCTTTTTTGGACCTTGATTATATAGCAAAATTTCATGGAAAAGAAGTTGAGCCCTTGCATTATTTAAAAAACATGATACTATAGCACTCTGTACGTATTTCTAACAATTAAATTTTGAGCAGAATTATACCGAAAATCGCTAAAATTTTAGCTAAATTAATATTAGTATTAATTCTTGTTACAGTTGTATTTGTAATGTTAGCTTTTTTCTGGGTTGGAGCTATTTTAGGAGACTTAAGATTATTTGTTCCAGAGTTGAAAACGTTAATAGGTTTTCCAGAAGGACAAAAAACATATTTAGTAATATTTCAAAATAATAATGAAATTCGTCCTGCTGGCGGATTTATAACAGCTTATGGTCTTATAAAGTTCGACAAAGGAATGTTGCAGAATATAGAGATAAATGATGTGTATGTAAATACTGATAGCCATGAATACATAACTCCTCCGTATCCATTAAATAAATTTCTATCTAAAGACGGGAGAAAAATTAGTTTTTCTTTTAGAGACGCAAATTTCTATCCAAATTTTCCGGATTCAGCAAGAAGCCTAGAAAAAATGTTTTTATTAACACATAAAGACGAAAAATTAGATGGAATTTTTGCAGTAAATGATTCTTTCATAGAAGATTTGTTGGATAGAATAGGTCCTGTTGAAGTAGACGGTCTTTTATTAGACAAAAATTCACTATTTTCAGAAATAGAATATACAGTAAACAACATCGATAAACATAATATAGACGATCTAAAAAATCGAAAAAATATTTTAAGAGATTTAGCCAACGAATTATTAAATAAATTTAAAGAACATCCTGCTTTAGTCAAAAATTTAATAGACGTTACGCAGGAAAGTTTAAGAAAAAAAGATATCCAACTATATTTCAAGGACGATCGTTTAGAAAGCATAGCGCTATCTAATGAATGGGGTGGACAATGGCCAACTTCAACAAATATAGATTTTCTAGCTTTAAATGAGGCGAACTTAGGAGGATTCAAGTCCGATAGGTATATGAAAAGAGACGTGACATATCATTTAAAAATTACCAAAGAAGGAAGATCAGATAAATTCAAGTTATTGGCGACAGTTACAGCAAAAATATCTCATTATGGATTAGACAATGTTCCTATTAGTGGGGACTATGAAGGATATTTTAGAGTGTATGTCCCGAAAGGTTCACAGTTTATTTCAAATAAATCTGATACAACGGATTTTAGCGAAAGCGATAGGGGCTTTTTCCATGTTTTTGAAGCAATAATGAAATTAAAACCCGGAGAAGAAAAAGAAATTTCATACACATACGAATTGCCAAGTACATTAATAAAAGAGAATCAATATTCTTTATACATCCCTAAACAATCTGGGACAGAAGATGATTTTTACACAGTCGTAATAGAGCTCCCACAAGGATATAGCGTGCTTTCAGAATCTATAGAAAGTAGGGAAAATTTAGCTGTATATAAAGGGACATTGGATCATGACATGTCTTTTGATCTGAAATTTAATTCTGATAAAACGGCTCCATACATAATTTATCAGAATATAGATACATTAAATCAAGTGACAGTAGGTTTTAGTGAAAAAATTGCTCCATCTTCAATAAGTTTTTCAAATTTTAAGATAGTGGATACTGATGAAAAGATAGTAAGTACAAAAGATTATCCTAAAATAACAGCGATAAATGGCGAAGGGAAAAATTTACAATTAAGCATAGAAGGAATGACATTACAGCCAGAAGAAAGATATTCACTTATCGTGTCAGACATAAAAGACCTATACGGAAATATAATCTCTCCAAATCCAAGAACAGTGACATTAGTTCAAAGAGTTAAATAATTTTAACGCTTTGATAAAATTATTTTATTTAAACCTTCATCGTAACTAGAATACTGCATCGCTCTACCAATCATGGTAATTGTCTCTGCGCGAGTAGCTTTATCATTAGGTCTAAAAGTAGTTTTATCTGAACCAACAATTCCTAGTGCTACAAGTTTTTTTATAGCGCCATAATAAACATTTTTTAAATCTACATCTCTAAATTTCAAAACAGGATCTTGATAATCATCAGGCAAAATATCTGCATAATTTGAAATCATGTAAGCTAATTCACCACGTTTTATAAATTTATCCTGTTCGTATGTTGAAAATAAATCGTCAATAATTCCTTTTTCTGCAAGAAATTCAGCAGAAACATCATAATCATATTCGTCATTTTTATTTTTATATTCATTATCTTGGTCAATCCCTGCTGTTTTAGCAACAATCTTCACAACTTCTGCTTTTGTAATATAGTTATTTGGTCTGAAATCAAAATTTGAATACTCTGGAAGAACCTTTTTTAAAGCAAGTTTTGTCACATATGGATAAGAAAAATGATTCTCAGAAAGGTCAGTAAAATAAAATATTTTTGATCCAGCTTTTACTAGAATATCTTGTAAAACAGAAACAGGAATTTCTCTAGGCTGAATATTGTCTAAAACTGAAAGTGCAGCAGCAGACCCCACAGCTTGGCCAATCTGCATTATTACAGGCTGTAATCTTGTAGTGCCATTTACAAGATGACTTACTGAAATATTTTTTTCTGCAACCATGAATCCATCAATATTTTTTGGAATAGTTACTCCAAAAGGTATTTGATATGGGGGAATATCATAAAAAATATCTTCAGTCCCCGGAGTACAAAAATGTAAATCTATAGGGTAATCACCAATAGCAATACTGTCTTCAAATACTTTAGATCTGCCAATTTCACTTGGAAGAACATCAGATTCTTGCATTCGATAAAATCCTTGAAGTCTTCGACTTTCTCTTACATATGGAATTTTTGCAAAATTATCATCAGTTCCAAATTCATCAACTAATCCATAATTTTTAAAACCAAGCTCATTTTGTAAAAAATATACATATCCTAAAGTATAATCTTTAGCCTTTTTTAAAACATCAGAACGGCTGTACTGATCCAAATCGTCATCTGTAGCATGAAAATCATTTCCGTATGAATGACTAGGGATGTTAATCATTAATTTATTATTTGGGAGCAATCCGTAAGTCAGTAATCTATTCATGTCGAATTTAGAATTACTATTTGGACACAAAGAACTTTTAACAGTACATTTATAATTTTTAATACTATAATTTTCTGGTTTTTCAATAGACATGTCTTTACCAAAATCCTTTAATAAAACTACATAAGTAAGAGGCTGAATACATTGTTCTGCAATTTTTGCATGAATTTCTTTTGAATTTTTATCAATGCCAATATCGTAAGGGATATCACCAAGATACATTAAATCTCCAAACTCAGTTGCATCGATAGTTACATGCGCTGGTACTACATATTCGCTGCCATCATTAGTTTTAAATTTCAATCCTTTAACGACATCGCCATCTTTAAAAATTTTAGTAACTGTAGAATTGTAATAGACATGAATATTTGGGATTTCAGACACCATTTGATTTAAGACAATATTGCCGATAGCTGGTTCAAAACAAAAAGGACTGACATTACATTTTTTTGTGTCATTTAATTGATTTCGAGATTTGTAATATAAACTTACTCTATTTAAAAATTCTTTAAAAATACCAGAAGCTTTAGCTGGATCTCCATCAACTCCAGAAACTCCAGCAGAAGTTAACATCCCCCCAAGCCAGTCAGTTTCTTCTATAAGACATGTTTTTACTCCTAATCTCCCCGCCGCAATAGCTGCAGCAGTCCCTCCTGCCCCACCACCAGCAATTACAATATCGCAAGAAAGAGTAGTCGCTCCGCTTTCATTAATTTCGTCTTCAATAGAAGCATTTTGTGATAAAAATTTCTTTTCTTTTAAATCAAAATCGATAAATAAAGATGATTTTAATAAAGCTCCAGAATTATTTTTCAAAACAATACCAAAAAGAAAAACTAAAAGTAGAAGTAGGACAATTTCAGATTTTTTACTAAAAATTTTCATTAGAAAAAATTAAAATTATCTTTGAACTGTTACTTTTGTTCCTATATCGGTTATTTCATATGCTAGATCTGCATCTTCAGGAAGCATTCTGATACAGCCATGACTTACAGGGCGACCTATATGATTTCTGGCTTCAGTCCAGAAAATTCCACCATCATGTTTTAAACTTGGAAGAGCATGTAAAGCATATCCTCCACTTTTAAACATCATAAATTTTGGCATAACATAATGAGGAGGTTTGCTACCGATTCTTACTTCCTGTTTCATGATAATTTTGTGATTGCCAACAGGAGTAGGTGTTTTTGCCGCCCCAGTGCTAACTTGAAATTCTCTAATAACTTTTCCGTCTAAATATAGAGTCATTTTTTGTTCAGAAAGATCTACTATATATTCTTTATCACCATTAAGATTTACGCTCATAGCAGATCCACTTTCCGGAAAGAAAAGAATACGTTTTTTAGTAGTAGTAAATGATTCTCCAGTATCTCCAACTAATACTTCTATAGAAAAACTAGCTTCTGTAAGCCAATTGTATTCATCCACAACAGGTGTGAAATATTCCTTAATTACATCTGCATCGTCTGGAGCTTTTGCCCAAAATGTAAAAGAACCAACTTCTCCAGGAAGGACTTCATTCTGGTCAAGTTTGACTCTGTTATTTGTAAACCATCCATTATTTTTTTTCTCCATTTTAGAATCGTATAATACACTCGCATGATTAGGAGTTTTGTCAGTAGCTAAGTAAATTTTCGAGCCATCTTTTTCACTATTTTTAGAATGCCAAGAAACATTAGAGTCATTTCTAACAAGAACTTGAATCTTAAAAACTTCACCAGTTTCAACTTTAAATTTTTTACGAACATCGATTAAAGTTGCCTTGTATTCAGGTTTTACTTCTTCGACAAAAGGAATAGAAGTAGGATCTACAATGCTACCATCTGCAACATCATTTTCTGCAGCAAATGCAGAATTAAATAATGTAGGTACACTAAAAGTTACAAGAATAAGAGAAACGATAACTAACTTGGATTTTGTCATATTTTTTGTTTTTATTTTTTATTTTGGAATACTAAATTATACAACAAAATAGACCAAAAGACAAGCCTCGCTATTAGTCAAATTTACTGACGAGGGGTCAGCATCTCTTGCAATATTGCCCTTGCTCTACTACAACACAATTTTGTGGCAGCAGTTATCTTATCTTTTTGGTCTTCATCTCCGTCTTTTGCAGCTAACCTAGCTTCACATGCAAGAACATTATCCATTCGTCCAGCACACCCACATATTTCTAGGAAATGTCCAACAGTATCGTCTTCTCCCACTTGCACCTTAGTAAAAATACGCCTATCTAATCCCCTAAAACCTTGATTTTCTTTTGCCCTGGCAATTTCTACATCATCGTAAAAACCTGGAATATTTTTTACTTCAGCTTCAAATCCCCAATGTGCACTTATATGTATATAAATTAAAAATAAGAAAACCTTATATCAAATGAGTTAAAAACAGTCAATTATAAAAGACTTATTTCAATAATTTCTGCAATTCTTTCTTGAAAGTTTCTAGGTCTTTGAATTGTCTATAAACAGAAGCAAAACGAATATATGCGACTTCATCAAGTTTTTTTAATGCCTCCATAATTCCTTCTCCAATAACTTTGCTTGGAATCTCTTTGCCATAATTTGCCCACATTTCTTCTAAATCATTTACTAATTTTGTTACTTGTTCATCAGTAATTTTCCGCTTTTCTAAGGCCTTCCAGATGCCTTTCTCAACTTTTTCTCTATCATAACTTTCACGTGATCCATCTTTTTTTACAACAATAAAGTTGGTAGCCTCTATTCTTTCAAAAGTTGTAAATCTATGTTTACAATGCTCACATTCTCGTCTGCGGCGCACAGCTTTATGTTCATCAGTTTCCCTAGAATCGAGAACTCTTGTGCTGTCTTGTTTACATTTAGGACAAAGCATAAAAAATATTTATTTCTTATTTATAAGTTTTTCATATTCTTTTACTAAAAACAAGTCGGTCATGCCTGCTATATAATCTTTTATAGCAATTACAAAGTCATTTTTATTCTTGTGTTTTACCTTTTGAGGAAAATCTTTTGGAAAATTTAGGTAATGAATAAATAATTCTTTTATCATTTTTTTGCCTTTATTTACAGCTTTAATGACACGCCTATCCATGTAGAAATTATGAAACAAAAACATTCTAAGTTCTTTGATTAATAATTTCATTCTAGGGCTAAAAGATGCCAACATTTCATGATGTTTTTTTACATCGGGAAGTGTTTTTATATTAAGTTTTTTTAATGTAGAAGAAGTGTGTTCGCAAAAATCCATTATCATCATGGACATAAGCATACTAATAGATCTGGAAATATTTATATTTTCAGATAATTTTTTTTTGTATTTTTTTAAGACTTCTTTTTCCGCTTTTTTCCAGAGTTTTATTTTTTTAAGCTGTTTTAAATCCAAAAAACCACTGCGTAGTCCGTCATCTATGTCATGATTTATATATGCAATTTCATCTGCTACATTTACGACCTGGGCCTCTAGATGCGGAGAAAAAGTAAAACCTCTTTCAGGCCTATCGAAAGCGGTTTGATGTTTTATCATCCCATTTAAAACTTCTTTTGTAAGATTTAATCCATCAAAATCAGGGTGGGATTTCTCTATTTTTTGTACAATTAATAAGCTTTGTTCGTTATGCTCAAACGACATTCCAAATTTTTTCATGACTTCATTTAGGGCTTCTTCTCCTCCATGTCCAAAAGGGGGATGTCCTAAATCATGTGCCAGGGCAATAGACTCACATAAATCTTCATTTAATCCAAGTCTTCTAGCGATATCTCTACTTATTTGTGCAACTTCCAAAGTGTGTGTAAGTCTTGTCCGATAATGATCTCCAAAAAATGCTATAAAAACCTGTGTTTTTTTATCAAGACGACGAAAAGCTTTTGAGTGGATTATTCTTTCCTTATCTTTTTGAAAACACATTCGGTTGTCATCTGTTTTTTCGATAAATTTTCTGCCAGCGCTTTTTAAACTTTTTACAGCATAAGGCATAAGATTAAAAGCCTCTATATTGGCTAGTATTTTTTGAGTTCGAGGTGAAATCATAATTTGGAAATTAGGCATTAATATGATATACTATAAAGAACAAAATAAAAACATTTACCTAATCAAGTAAAAATATGGCTACACAAACTACACAAAATAAAACAGAATCAAATCTTGCTCCTTCAGCTATTTTTGTGAAGTCAAAAGTGTTGGATAAATATTATCCAAAACTACAGGATAAAGGCTTAGTTACGGAGGCTAATACGATTATAGAGCACGAAGGGAACGAAAATGATATTAGATGCATTGAATTCAAAATCTCATGCAGAAAACTTGCACAGGAAGAAATCGATAAAATCCCTGAATTATCACACGACCCGGAAGAACAAAGAAAAACAAGAAATGCTTGGAATAATTTCACTTCTGGAATGGTGGCAAGTGTAAAACCAAAAGTTCCAAAGAAAGCATAAAGATTCAAAAAAGTTATTAAATATGATAGCCTTTAACTAAACTTAAAGGCTATTTTTGTGACTATGGGAATATCTCATTACATCAAAGAATTTTTAGAATATTGTGAAATCACAAGGAATAAATCTAAAAAAACAGTAGAAAACTACAAGCATTACTTAAATAGATTTAAGGAATTTTTGGCAGAAGATATGGATCCAAAAAATCTGGATTTGAAAAAAATTCAAAACTACAGACTTTATCTAAACAGATTTGTGGACGAAAAAAACAAAACGCTTAGTACAAAAACTCAAAATTACCACATAATTGCTCTTCGTGCTTTTCTGAAATACTTGATAAAAAATGATGTTCGTACACTTGCTCCAGAAAAAATAGAACTGAGCAAAATCCCGGAACGCACAGTAGAATTTTTGACTCGCGAAGAACTAGAAAGACTTTTTGCAGCTCCGGATCAGACGAAAAAATATGGACTTCGCGATCGTACAATTTTAGAAACTTTATATTCCACAGGACTTCGCGTAAGTGAATTGGCGGCTTTAAATAGAGATCAAGTTGATTTAAAGAGAAGAGAATTTATGGTTCGTGGAAAGGGAAGAAAGTCTAGAATAGTTTTTCTTTCAAAAAGAGCCGCTGATTTTATATCTGACTATTTGAAAACACGCGAAGACAATTTTAAACCGTTATTTATAAACAGCGGGAAAGGTCAAAAAGTAGACATCCTAAATGGAGAAAAACGTAGACTTACAACCGTCAGTATTGAGAACTTAGTCCGAAAATGTAGCTTAAAAGCTGGAATTATAAAAAAAGTGACTCCTCATACTTTACGGCATTCTTACGCTACAGAACTTCTTTCGAATGGTGCCGATATTCGCTCTGTTCAGGAAATGTTAGGCCATTCCTCCATCACGACTACTCAAATTTATACTCACATCACAAACAAACGTCTTCGCGAAGTTCATGACAAATATCACAAATAATTATTTCGCCACAAAGCTTGTCGCACCTAGCCATGATAGGTTAAAAATCGCCCTTTCAGTATTCGCATATATATGACTTTCTATAAGTAGTCCGATAATTTCATCAGGATTTAAGGATATGATTGCGACCTTATTGTCATAAATATTTATCTCGTATTCAAATAAAAATTGTTTTGGATTTACAAATAATATTTCAACCAAATTTCGATCAAAATCTTTCGGATAATATTTTTTTGAGTAACTTAAGGCTTCTTTCGAAATTGGCGACAGCATGCGGGTTTTTATCTTTAATTCCAATTTTCTTTTTACATAATCTTTTAAATAATCTTCAGACAAAACACTCGGCAAATTTGATAAATTAGTATAGCCCAAAAGTTCTGTTTTTGTGATTAATGTGTCTTCAAAAATATTTTTTATACCATTTAATCCTTCATAATATTGTATTTTTGGACGATATGCAGATTTATTCATTAATGCACTTAATTGTGGAATTAAGCTCTCAGTTTTTTTAAGAAGTTCTTTTTGTTTATCAACCAAAACTTTCACATTTTCAATCGCGAAAAATTTGACTCCATTTTTTTCTAGACTGGAAATTATTCCACGATCTAAAAGTTTTCCCAATGTGTGATAACATGCCACACGGTTTATTCCGGCTTTTTTTGCGATTGTACTTACATATCCTCCACCAAGTTCTAAGATCGCTAAATACACTTTGGCTTCCTCTCCAGACATCCCTAATTCAGTCAATTCAACTGGCAACATATTGCATAATTGTAAAAATTTTTCTACAGCAAGTATATATTAAAAACATGGCTATTTCAAGGGCAAAGCTTTAAAAACACAGTTAAAAGAAATCCATATAGTATAGACAAATTTACACATAGTGATAGGATGTTGACAGAATTTCAAAATTAATTTTTATTCACATGTCTACTTGTACACAATGTAAATCACAATTTGAAATCACTCCGGAAGAAAAACAATTTTTAAAGAAAATGGATTTCATTTACGGTGATACGAAAATTATTCTTCCTGAACCGGTACAGTGTCCGGAATGTAGATCTCAGATCAGAACTGCGCATAGAAATGAGCAGTATTTATATCACAGAAAATCTGACATGTCCGGAAAGCAAATAGTGTCTTTATACAGTCCGGTTCACTCTTGGGGAAAACCATACAAAATATTTACTACCGAAGAATGGAATGGGGATAATTGGGATCCGATGGAATACGGTCGCGATTTTGATTTCAATAGGCCGTTTTTTGAACAATTTTTTGAACTTATAAAAGATGTACCAAGACTTCCTCTAATGCAGGTAAGTAATGAAAATAGCCCTTTCACGACAGGCACTGGATATTGTAAAAATTGTCATCTTATAAATTCTTCGGAATATTGCGAAGACTGTTATTATGGCAAACTGTTGCAGAATTGTAAGTCTTCAATGGATTGTAGTTATCTTTATGATAGCGAATATTGTTACGAATGTTTCAGTGTTTATAAGAGTTATAACTGTATTTATTTATCTTATAGTAGCAACTGTTCCGATTGTTGGTTTTCTGAAAATTTAACCGGTTGTAGAAATTGTTTCTTGTGTACAAACCTTTCTAGGAAAGAGTATCACTACATGAATCAGCCTTTATCTAAACAAGAATACGAAAAACGGTTAAAGGAATTTAAGGGGTCTTTTGAAAATTTTGAAAAGGCAAAACAGCTCTTAAATCAGATGAAAAAAGAGCGTATTCATAAATATGCAAACATAGTTAATTGTACAAATAGCACTGGAGACTTCATTGAAAATTCTAAAAATTGCTTGGAATGTTACGATGTAAATAATAGTCAGGATTGTAAGTATGTAATGGTAGGAGTTGAGGTGAAAGATGTGTACGACTGTTCAAATATGTATGTAAAACCGGAATTGAATTATCAAGTTTTAGGGACGATTGAGACTTACCATGTAGCATTTAGTTTATACGCATTCCATAGCCAAAATGTGCTATATAGCGAACAAATATTCCATTCAAAAGACATATTCGGGTGTGCCGGATTAAAACGAAAACAATACTGTATTTTTAATAAGCAATATTCGAAAGAAGAATACGAAGAACTTGTCCCAAGAATTATTGAACATATGAAAAAAACCGGTGAATGGGGGCAATATTTCCCAGTGAAATATGCTCCACATTGTTATAACGAAACTTTAGCTTCAGAGTATTATCCATTATCAAAAGAAGAAGTTTTAAAAAGAGGATGGTATTGGCATGAAGAAGATAGTGAATATGCCTACGAAGGACCGGATATAGAAATGGCTGACAATATAAAAGATGTACCAGACGACATAACTGATAAAATATTGAAGTGCAAAGAGTCCGGGAAATTTTATAAAATTATTCCTCATGAGTTAACATTTTGTAAAAGAATGGGTATTCCTGCGCCGAGAATTTGTCCTGACCAAAGACATAGAAATAGAATGAAATATAGAAATCCTCGTACATTATACGATCGCAAGTGTCAGAAATGCGGAGTTGATCTAAGATCTAGTTGTATGATATAATGGAAAAAACAAGTTTTATATTTTTGATAATTTATCCATAACCAAATAAAAAATGGACCAAAATCAACCCACATCGCAACCGCCACAGGTTCCACAAACTAAAAAAACGCCAATAGCTATAAAAATAATTGCAGGAATATTATTGTTCATAGGACTCGGCATAGGACTTGATGTTTTATCTTCAATTACGGCAATATTTTTTGGCGGTTGGATGTTAGCTTTAGGTATCGTTGCCCTAATTCTTTTTATTTTCACCGAAAAAACGGCAATAGGTATGTTCAAACTGAAACCAACCAGCAAAAGAAATTACTACATTGTTGTTGCGTTAGACATGCTGTATCTATCTGCAAAATCGTCTATGGGTATTTTTTTACTCGCACAAAAAACGCCACCAGCACAAACAATTTTATCGGCCATAATAGTAGCCGTAATTGGATTTGCAATTCTTGCATTGCCGTTTTTTCTCATTACAAGAAAGTATAAAGAACTTTACACGTAGGATAAATTATCAAAAATATCAAGCCTGCTTCGCAGTCTTGTTTTTCCATTACATCACACAACAGGATATAGGCGGTTTCGCTCCTCCTTACAGTTCGTCGCTTCACCCATATTGTTGCGCGGTGAGCCACTTCGTGGCATATTTTACCGCGCAACAACATCGCCTATACCCGGACGTTATGCGCCAAATAGGCCAGAAACAATATATTGCGAGAAATGTTATTTAGAAACCGTACACTAAGCCTATTTCGCCACAAAACTTGTGGCTCCCAACCATGCAAGATTAAAGATTGATCTATTGGTTTCAGCGTTAGTTTTACTTTCGATAATTACGCCGATCATTTCATCACGTTCTATGGAAACAGTAGCCACTTTATCTCCATATATATATTGAAGATTTTTAAATGAAAACTGAGTAGGATTTACTGCAAAAATCTCTAATAAGCCGGCATCCATCCTCTGTGCCAAATTTGAAGGGATAAATTCACGATGATAGCCATCATTAGGGCAAAGTAGCCTGTGTTTTTTCTTCAAATCTAGAGCTTTTTTGCTATATTCTCGTAAGAAATCTTCCATTACTTCATATGCAACCTGGAAGTTTGTATAGCCAAGAACTTCACCTTCACCATCTAAAATATCAGTAAAAATAGTTTTTATGCCTTCTTCTCCTTCAAAAAATTGGATTTTCGGCTTAAATAAAGATGTGTTTTGAAGCTCAATAAGTTCCGGAATAAGTGTTTTTGCAGTATTATAGGTGTCTTCTATTTGATTTAGGATAACTCTTGGATTAACTACATAATAAAATCGGATACCAGACTTCTTTGTGACTCTTACATATCCTTTTTTTTGAAGATTTTCGAGAGTGTTATAAGTTGTAACTCTGTGGGTTTGAGCCTTTCTTGCAATACTACTTACAAACCCTCCACCTATCTCAAGAAGGGATATATAGACCCTTACTTCTTCTGGAGTGAACCCTAATTTTTCTAAGTCATTTGTAATCATGCTGTAGCTTGCTGTAGATAATCATCTACAGAAATTATACCCATAAAGAGGGCAAAGTAAAGCCAAAAAGTATAAAATAATATATTTTACTGTTGGCATACAAGAAATTGTTGTATATCATGGTGTACTGTAAAAAAATATCATGAAATGTATTGAGTGTGGGCAACAATTTGAATACCTTCCTGGAGAACAGGAAGCGTATCATCGATTTGATTTTCAACCCCCTGAAAACTGTTCAGAATGTCGTCAGCGTAGAAGATTAGCTTTCAGGAATGAAAAGAAACTTTATTACAATAAAAGCTTCTTGTCTGGTAAAAAAATTATTGCTTTATATCCAGAAGAGAGCCCATTTCGGGTAGTCGACCATGATGAATGGTGGAGTGACAAATTTGACGCGACGATTTATGGCCGAGATTTTGATTTTAGCCGTCCTTTCTTCGAACAATATGCAGAATTACAGAGAGAAGTTCCAAGATGGCCAAGAATTGTAGTGAATTGTGAAAATTCGGATTTTTGTAACAATTGTGCTGATTGTAAAAATTGTTATTTAAGTTTTTCATCTTATGAAAGTGAAGACGTACATTATGGAATAAGGGTATATGCATCAAAAGACTGCCTGGACTGTTTTCAC
>Ga0172375_10003160_pt1 | contig 25227 bp, 21 predicted proteins | sample LakKiv1m_FD_114537 | JGI IMG/M metagenome (GOLD analysis project Ga0172375, IMG submission 114537) | Freshwater microbial communities from Kabuno Bay, South-Kivu, Congo - kab_092012_11.1m | ecosystem: Environmental > Aquatic > Freshwater > Lake | place: Democratic Republic of the Congo...
AATAGATCGTCTGCCCACGAATACACGCGAATCAACGCGAATTAAATCAAAGTTCTTTATTCGTGTTCATTCGCGTGCATTCGTGGGCAAGTAAGATTGGGTTGCGGGCTCCGCCCGCGTTAGGTATACTGGCCCGCGTTGATGACGATCTTGCAGTTGTTGACACCGGCCGCCACCGCCAATTCCGCGCCGCCGTTCTTGGTCAGCGTATAACCGTTGCCGACGACGCCATTTCCGCGGAAATCTATACGGTTCGCGCAGTTGACCAGCGTGTTGCCGAGCAGCGTCATCGTTCCGCTGAGCCCCGAATTCAACAGCCATGTGCCCGTGTTGATCAGCGCACCGTTGCCGTTCACGCCGGCACCCGATATCCATAGATTCTCAGGCCTGTTCAAGCCGTTTGTATAGGCACCACACAGATCCAACGTGGCTCCGTTAGAGACGATCGTATCGTTACCCGCACCCGTCGCCCCCAAAGCCGCTGCCACATACTTGCTCAACTTCAGCGTGCCTTGTACCACGATCAGGTTACCCGTGAAAGTATTCGCTCCAGCCAGTTGGAGAATGCCGCCGCCCATCTTGGTGAAGCCGCACCCGCCGATCACTGCGCTGACGACCGCGATGTCGTTCGAATTCGGAACAGAGATCACGTTGCCGCCGCCCGCAAGCGCAAAGGTGCCATCACCGTCCGAGTCCGCGATCACGTAACCGTTCGTCTGAAACGTCACGTTCGCCACCGTAACCGTCGCGGAGATGTCCACCGTCTCACCCGCCATCATGCCGCCCGCACCGGAGAAGACCGCGCTGTTGCCGTTGGTCCACACCGCACCCCCAGCCCAGTTCGCCGCGTTCGTGCTCCACACGTTGTCCGCGCCGTCGTCGTTCCACACTTGATTGTTGGCCCGTGCAAGTCCGGCCACACAACAACAGAAGACCCATAAAAAACCAGACCACAACAGCGAACATTCAGCCTGTTTCATTGACCAACCTCCTCGCTTCGACATTGTGAAATAAACATCAAATAGTTTATTTTATTGTAGCACACAATCCGGTTTCTGGAAAGCTCAAACACACCTTGCAAGCAATCGTTCACGGTGCAAAAGCCCCTCTTGTCAACGCCGCCATCCGGCAGTAGACTAGAATCATCTTTTGGGAGGCTCCGATGTCCGATCCGTTGCGCGTATCCATTTCTTATCGCGTCCCCTATGCCGACACCGACCAGATGAAGGTCGTCTATTACGCCAATTACCTAGCTTATTTCGAGCGAGCCCGAAATGAGCTGCTCCGCGCCTGCCGAACCACCTACCGTGAATTGGAGGCGGCCGGGTTTGGCCTGCCGGTGGCCGAGGCGCACGTCCGCTATGCGACGCCCGCGACTTATGACGACTTGTTGGAGATCACCGCCTGGTGCGAGGGTTTCAAAGGCGTCCGGCTGACCATCCGGTGCGAGGTTCGCCGCGACGGCGTGCTGTTGGCGGAAGGCTACACCATGCATGCGCTCGTCGACCTGCGTACGCTGCGACCCACGCGACCCACGACGGAATTGAGACAGGCGCTCGGCGTGGCTGGCGCGGCAACGGACTGAACGACGACCGTTCACGGAAGAGACGTGATCGGTGCCGCGATCGCCTTCAACGATTCGCCGTCGAGCACAAACAGGGCGTCCAATCCCCGGACCATGGCGTACCGCTTGCCGAAACCGGCATCCTTGCCAATCAACAGCGTCTTCCGCACCGCGTCCGCCGTATCGACATCAAGGCTGATCTCCATCCACGGCGCGCGGAGTCCGTATGCATCGACGTCCTCCAAGGCGAGCCCCAGCTTTTCGATGCGGTCGGCCTTGAGCGCGCACACGCGGGTCAACCACGCGTCCAAAGCCACCGCATCGACGCCCCCCGTGGCGTTCTCGCCCAGCCGCCAAGCCGCCGTTCCGCTCTCGCGCTGAAGCTGCTGGACCGCATTGCCCTCCCACGACCGCCGCACGACGATACGCCGCACACTCGCCACGGGAACCGAGAGCACCGATTTGTCGCGCAACCCCAACAGGCCGACCATGCTGACAAACGCGGAGGGCACGTTGCTGCTCGCCACGACAAAGACGGCCGGAGAATTGGTGAATGCGATGCAGCACGACGTTCCCGCATAATCGTTTGGCGCGATGGAAAAACGCACCGTCGACTGGTCGGCACCGAGTTCCACGTAGCTAACAGGCGGGCCGTGCTCCACGCTTTCCTCTTTCGTTTCCAGCGTCGCGTCATCGATGATCTTCTCGGCGCGCAGGCGCAACAGTTGGTCCAGCGCCCCTTTCACCACAGCCTGGTCCGCCTCGTCCGAGACCGGCGTTTGCAGACGCCACACGTCGTTCGTCTGGGACAGCACGAACAGCAGATCGCCATACTGGATCTGGAGACGCCGCAAATTGTCCGGCTTCGTGAAGAAGAGCTGCGTGTCGCGAAGTTCCCACGGTGCCACGCAAAAACTCTTCGCGACCTGTCCCGAGACCACGCCGATCATCTCCCCCTCTTGCGCCATCACGTAGTCGAAAGCCCTCGAATCGTCGACGGGCCGTCCGAAGACGATTTTCGAGGAGGTCGTGGAGATCGAGTCCTGAACATGGACCTGAACAAGCGCGTCGGCACCCAACCCGTACAGATCCATGCGGGCCTTGAGCGCCGAATCGGCCTCTGCGACATCCATCACATTGGAAACGGTCGGCCAGACGAACCGCACGACCCGCGCGTCGTAGAGCGCGTCGAGCAGCGATTCCACCCGTTCGTCGGAGGCCGGCGCTACCGCAGGCTGCGCCAGCCACCACGTGCCCGTCTCGCGCGAAAGTTTCACGAAGGGCCGCCCCTGAGACCGAATTTCGATCGTCCGCACCAAGGACCGATCACGGTGCAACAGTTTACGGGACCGCAGATCGTCGGCCGTCCTAGGCAGAGCGGCGCGCAGCTCGGCGGGCAGAACCAACACCTGTTCCAGATCGTTCATGCGGGCATAGACGTCGGCCTTCAGCGGCGAAAGCGCCCCGAACCAGATCGCATCGTCGCGCTGCACGCCATGAAAGCGGATGCACGCCGAAGCCGGTGCCAAGCCGAACTCTTTCATCGACAGTTCGCGCCTGCGCAACTCGGCGAAGCTGAGAGAATCCACGACGGCCGCCCGTTCGAACGCATCGAGCAACTTTGCGACAGCCCCTTGGTCGACGCTCGCCGAAAACGGGGCGTACAGCGTCCAGCGCCCCGACAGACAGCGTAGCTCAATGCGCGTGTCGGCGCGCTCGACGCGCAGCCGGTCAACGCCGTCGAGCGAAGTCTCGAAAAGGACCGCCGACGTTTTGACCTCGGAGGGGAAAAAGCGCGAGCGGCGCTGCACGCCCCACAGCAACAGGACGCACACCCCGATACACGAAAGCAGAAACAGAATGGCCCGTCGATTACCCATATCGCATCTCAGCGCCGCCGACGCAGCGACAGAAGAACAAACGCCAAAAGGAACACAACCGGCAAAAGAACCGTCGAGGCGACCACGAACTCGACCCACTGGCGGCGCGTGAAACCGGTCACCAACGTCGCGTCGCCGCCCAGCGACGGTCCCATCTCCGTATCGATGCCGGCCAACCACGCGAGCGCGTTCATGAACAAATCGCGATTCGCGTTCGCCCGCGCCGCCAGCGTACCGTTCATCACAAAATCCGTCTCTCCGAACACGCAGATGCGCGTCGGCTTGTAGGCGACGTCCCGCGAAACGCCGCCGCCCCTTTCCGACACCGCAGCCACCGAAACCGGTCCGCCCAGTTCGCTCTGCGCGTCGAAGTGCCTAGAAAACGTCTCAGGATGGGACTCACCCCAGCCGTCCTTGCCCGTCCACGCCAACTGCGTGACCTGTGGCCGATCCACGCTGCCGTCGGCGACCGACTGCCGAACCGTCTCCAGGCAGGCCGGCGCACCGAACGCCACCGACACGTTCCGAAGGTTGCGAACGATCACATGGTCGCCGAACGATGAAACCACAACGTCTTGCCCCGAAATCGTCTGCGGACTCACAGCGATGAACGTCGTCACGCGGATGCCCCATTTCTCGAGCAGCGGCTCCAGTCCGGTCGTCACGCGCGGAACCGCCAAAAACATCAGGCGCCCCCCGCGCAGAAGAAACGACTCGACCAACCCCACCTCCTCGGCCGCGAGCTTCCGCCGCACGCCGGCCACCACCAAAACTTGACAGTCGGAGGGAATCTGCTCCACCCCCGGAAGCGACAGCGGCCGCACGCCGAACCCGTCGCGCTTCATTTCGCGCGCGATGTCGGAAAAACCGCGCAGTTCGTCGTAGTCGTCCACGCGCACCTCGCCGTGCCCCTGCAGCCAATAGACGATCGAGCGCTCGTAGGGCAGCGACAGCCGGGCGATCGCGGACGCGCAGGCTATTTCGCCGCGAAACACCCCCAGCCCCGTTCCCTCGCCGTGGTCGTCACCCCCATTTTTCAACCGCAAGGCAGGCTGCTTGGAGACCATCTCGTCCAGCGTCACGACGATCCGCCGCCGCTGCCGCTCGAACAGCAATGCGTTCTCGGGAACCCCCCAGGCGGCCAGTTGTCCCGCGCGCGTCAAATCCCAACGCGGATCCACATACTCGATCAATATCTCGGCCCCCGCCACGCCGCGGGACGCCTTCGCGAGACCCCTCAGCAGACGGGAGACGTGGCGGAACATCGGCTGCCGCCTGTCCATGAAACAAGAAATCTTCACCGTCCCCTGCGTGTCGGCCAACACGTCCCGCGTGCGGTCCGAAACGAGCCTCACGGCACCGAGCTTCGCCTCCCACGAGAGGTCGAGGCGGTACGCCAACGCAATGACGAGGCTGGCCAGAACGGCACCCAAAAAAATGGCAAAAAGGGCCGACACGCGCAGGGCGCGCTTGCCCGTCTGCCTCATCAACCGCCGATTGGTCCGACCTTCATTCACGCCCAACACTCCTCCACTCGTTCCTCAGCCGCGCAGCCGCAGGCAGGACAACAGCTTGGAACAACCGAACAAGAAAAAGACCGCGAGCGTCACGTACAACGCCACAATCGAGGTCGAGAAAAGCCCCGTCGAGAAATCGTACACGTGAACCAGAAGCGGCAACCAGGCAACCTCGATCCGAACAGAAGGGATCCAAGCCAGAATCACTGCGTAGACCGCCACCGGCAGACCGCTGCAAAGGACCAGCGAGGTGACTGCGGCCGCGGCCTGATTGCGGAACATCGCCGAAATCATGGTCCCCGCCGCGCACCATGTCGACGCCTGAAGAATCAAGATGAAATAAGTTGCGGCAAAAGCACCCAGTCGGATCGTGCCATGCACCGGCACCGACAACGCGGGCAGGATCACCGCCGCCGGAATCATCGACAGCGCCAACGCCAAGCCCATCACCGTCATCGCGGAAAGAAACTTTCCGATCACCAAGTCGCGTTCTCGGATGGGCGTGGCCATCAGCACATCGATCATGCCCGTCGACCGCTCCTCGGCGAAAAACCGCATGGTGAGCACCGCACTGAGAATCGGCAGCCACGGGGCGACCGAAACACCCCAGAGACTGTGTACCTGCAGGACGCTCCCCTCGTGTCGGCGCAGGACAAGCGCAAACGTCCATCCGCAGACCGCCAGAAAGGCGGCCACCGGCACACAGAACGCCAGCGTACCACGGAACGCGCGCACCTCGCGCAACCAGGTGACTTGAATCGGCGTCATGCGCCCCCCTCCCCGGTTCCGCCGTCACCGGCGAGTTGTTCCTCCAGCATCCGAGCCAAGTCGGCCTTGCCGAAATCGCTGGTCCGGTGAACGGCGACCACGCGCCCACGACTCAACACGACGAAGCGCGTACACCATTCCAGCATGTCGTGTATCTCGTGCCCGGCAGCCACCACCGCCGCCCGCGCCGAAGCCGCCGTCAGCACGGCGGCGATTTTCTTACGCTGAGTCACGTCGAGTCCCGCCAGCGGATCGTCCAACAGCAACAGCTTGGGATGCATCACCAGCGCGTCCGCCAATCCCAACCGTTTTCGAAAACCGTGGGAGAGCCTCCGCACCAACGTCCGGCGGGCCTCCTCCAAGCCGCACAGCGTCAACGTTTCGCCGACCCGGCGACGGACCCGCATATGGCGTTCGCCCTTCAGCCGCACACGGTAAATCAGATACTCCTCCACCGTCATCTCGCCATAAAGCGGACATTTTTCGGACAGATACCCGATGCCGCGTCGATACTTGACCGGCCGCTCCAACGGATTCACCGTGTCGAGCCGGACCATCCCCGCGTCCTGCATCAAAAGACAAGCGAGCACCCGCAGCAGCGTCGTCTTGCCCGCGCCGTTCGTTCCGACCAACGCCACGATCTCGCCCGGCGCCACGTCGAACGTCACGTCGTCGAGCGCTTTGAGCGAGCCATAGGAAAACGTGATGTGGTCAACCTCGAGCATGTCTTACCTACCCAATTGCCGCCTGTTCCATAAAAGGCGTCAGCGCCCCCCGCAGCAGGTCCGTGCGCGCAGTCAAAAGCGCATCGTCCCTCGCCTCCACGATCATTCGCAGATAGGGTTCCGTATTCGATTTGCGGACATTTACCCACCAATCCGCGAATTCGATCCGCACGCCGTCGAACGCATAACTCGCCGTAGGCGGACCGAACGCTTCGAGCGCCTTCAAGACGGCCGCGATCGCGCCGTCCTTGTCGGCCACCCTGAAATTCATTTCGCCGGAGTTCGCGTAGCGGCGGATCGGAGCGATCACGTCGCTGAAGCGCTGGCCTCGGCGTTTGGCGCTGGCCAGCGCGTTCAGAACCAGCAGTGCCGCCAATTCGCCGGAATCGCAGAAAAAGAAATCGCGGAAATAGTAGTGCCCGGCCAGTTCGCCGCCGCAGACGGCACCGGTCTCGCGCAGCGCCACCTTGGCGAAGGCGTGTCCAACCTTGCCCATCACCGTCTTGGCCCCGTCGGCGTGCAGGGCCTCGATGACCCCACGCGACGTGCGGATGTCGTGAATGACGGTCGCGCCGGGCTCGCGGATCAGGAAGGCATGGGCGATGACGGGAATCAAATAATCGGGCTGAATAAACCGGCCCCGTTCGTCCACGAACACCACCCGGTCGGCGTCGCCGTCGAAAATGACGCCCGCGTCCAGCCCGCCGTCCCTTACCGCCGCGCCCACCTGCGCGCAGTTCTCCACCTCCAGCGGATTGGGCGCATGGTGCGGAAACCGCCCGTCAGGCTTCTCGTTCAGATAGAGCGGCCCTTCGCCCAACACGTCCCGCGCCACTAGTCCGGCGACACCGTCCGAACAGTCCACCGCCAGCCGCAGTCCCGACAGATCCTCCCTGCGCGCGCGAAGCCATTGCACGAAGTCGTCGCGGCACTCGACCGTCCGAACTCGTCCCGCAGAGCCCGACGCCGGTGGCAGCTTCCCCGACCCCACGCGCGCCTCCACGTCGGAAAGACCGGACGCGTACCCCACCGGCAACGCGCCCGCCCGCGAAATCTTCAAGCCGTTGTGCGATGGCGGATTGTGCGACGCCGTGATCTGCACCGACCCCTCATAGCGATCCCGCGCCGTCAAGAAATAGACCATCGGCGTTGTCGCGAGTCCCATGTCGTCCACATCGCAACCAGATTCGGTCAAGCCCCGGCAGAGCGCGTCACGAATGTCCGGCGAAGACAACCGGGCGTCGCGGCCGACCAACAGCCGCCGAGCGCCAAGCACCGTCGGGAGCCAGCGTCCGATCCGATAAATGGTCTCCAAATCGAAGTCCACGCCGTATTCGCCGCGCAAATCGTATGCTTTGAAAAACGACACCGCTATTTTCACCTTCCACTGCCTACTGAACCACCACAAGCGAGATTCCGGCGTGCGCGCCCTTCGGCTTCATGGTTTTGAGCCAGCTCGGCGCATCCGACGCCACCGACGCTTCATTCGTGGACAGTCCCTCCATCTCGGCGGAACCGGTCTCCGCCAGCGTTTTCATGACCTCCTGAAGGCTCGCCGCGCTCCTCCGGTCGCGCTGCATCGACATCGAGAACGCGCCCAGGATGCCGCCAGTCAAAAGGCAAATGATCGACACCAGCGTCACCGTCGAGAGCGGCACCGACGGCTTCCCTTTCCCGTCGATGTGCAGTCCCGCTTCCATCTTTACGCGGTCGCGCATCGCCTCCAACCGCTCCCGCTCCAAAAGAATGCGTTCCCGTTCCAGCTTGAGCTTTTCGTGCTCAATCTGCAACTCCGTGCGCGACAACGTGTCGTCCGTCGCCGGGCCGCCTATGTCCTTCAAATTCGACTGTCCGTCCATAGAGCCCTCGCGATCAATCTCTTTTCCTCCAAACGCGCCACCAGTATAAATCAAAACACCGGCGGTCGAAACAGGAAAACGCGAAACGAAACGGAAGGGATGGAAATTCAAGCCGGAAGGTCCGCCGACATTTCCGATACGGCGACCGCCTCCCTCATATTTTCGGGGCGGGCAGAAATTCGACCGCAAGGTAAGCGCCACAGGCGTTGGCCTCAACCACAAACTGGGGAATCCCGCAGACGCAGTCCAGCGACGGGCGGTGGATGTGCCCCGCGACCACGCCCAGCAGGTTGGGCGCGGCAAAAACTTCCCGTCGAAACGCCATCGTCGTCGGCGTGTGTCCGCCGACAGGCCACCGCAGCCGACGTTCGATGCGCCAGTTCTTATCGGTCGCCGCGCCCCATTGCGGATGCCCGCAACCGAAGCCGACATCCCGCCCCGGCGCATATAACGGAATGTGCATGAAGAGCACCATGGGCCGTCCACTGGCGACCTGCCCGCGAAAGAAGTCCAACTGTTCCGACGTGATTTCGTAGGTGGAGTCGTCGATGGCCACGAAATGGACGCCGCCGATTTCGCGCACCGCCATCAGCGGACGGTCTCCTTGATAAAGCGGCCCCAACCGCTCCGCCGTCCACTTCGCCCGCAGTTCAGCCTCCGTCCCGGCCATCCCTTCGTAGTGCCAATCGTGGTTGCCCGCGATGTACAGAAACGGCACACCCGACGCCCGCAACCGAGCGCCGACCCACTCGATCGCGGCCTCGGACGGGAAGCTGAAGATGTCGCCCACAAGGACAAGAAGATCGGCCCGCTGCGTTTTCGCCAAGGCCACCGCCTGCTCGAAACCTTCCTGCGGATTTGTCGGCTCCTCCGTCCGGAAGTGGCGCGTCGACTGATAGGCGGCGGCCATGCGCCCGCTGTATGCTTTGAATGGGACATCTCGCGCATCGTCCATGGACAGATGCGTGTCGCCGATCACCACGACCTTCAATGGAGCCTGAACCGCGGGGTCAAAAAAACGCACACGGTTCTGATCGACCGCAAAGGTTCTGTCGAATGGTGACGGCGACGAGCCCCGAACGCACGAACCATGCACACATCCCGCGATCGGCAACGACAACCCCGCCGAGGCGCATGCGCTCAAAAAACGCCTGCGTGTATAGACGGCCTGGTCTTCAAACGCCAACCGCTGTTTGGATCGATCATGCATCACGCCGCCCCTTCCGCCCTCCGACGCGCCGGACACGGACGCCCGCGCGAATCTCCCGCACCGGGGCGTCGCTAAGGCCGGGTCCGTCCGTCGGTCTTTGCCCGCTCCAAGTCCACCGCCATCGCCGCCGCGCGGTCGGACTGCGCGCCCGCAAGATTATTCGTCTCCTTCGGATCGGCTGTCGTGTCGTAGAGCTGCGCCACGTTCCACGTCGCCGTGTCATGCTCGCCTTTCACGAACGCATCGGGGTCGCCGAGCGTGCCCGTGTCGGCGCGCTTTGGCCCCTTCTTGTTGGCGTTCGAAGGGATGAACTTCCATTTGCCCTCGCGCAGAGACAGCACCGGGTCCTGCGCAATGAAGCTCGCGCGCCCCGGCGCGGCGGGATCGAGCAGCGCCGCCGAGACGTCGAAACTGTCCGGCGCGTCCGCCGCCGCCAGCGTCTGGCCGGTCATGGCCGCGAAGGTCGCCAAGCAGTCGACGAGGCTCACCAGCGCCGCGCTGGTCTTGCCGGCCGACACGCGTCGCGGCCAGCGCACGATGTACGGCACGCGCGTGCCGCCCTCGTAGGCACTGTACTTGTGGCCGCGGAAGATTCCCGCCGGACGACACGTCGCCCCAGCCCAGATCGTCCGCCAAGATCAGCACGATATTACGCGGCTTCGGCAACTCCGCGCCGAACGCCGCCGCACCGACAAACCCCATTGCCGCGACAGCCGCAAAAAAACGCATACACCCTCCGATCTCTGACCTCCGACCGCTGATCTCCGACTTCCGATCTCAGAGTTCCCGGATATAGATGTTCTTGAACTCGATCGGATCGCCGTGGCACTGCAGTTCGATCTGCTCCTTCGGGAAGATGGGGATCGAGCGATCCCAGTAGTTTTCCAGCACCGTGTTGTCCACCACCAGCACGCCGTTCAGCTTCACGGTCACGCGGTCGCCGACCATCTTGATGTAAAACGTGTTCCAGTCGCCGACCTGACGGTCCGCGATCGTCAACGCCTGACTCGGGTTTTTCTTGTTGTTGTAAAGGCCGCCCGAACCGATGTGCCACTGGTTGTGGGCGTCCCAAATCTGTACCTGCGGCGAGCCGCGCAGATAGAGACCGCTGTCGCCGCGCACGGTGAGCAGGCGCCAGTCGCAGTACATCTCGAAGTCGCCGTAGTCCTTCGCGGTGGCGAGGCTGTAACCCTTCCCGTCGAAAAAGAGCGCGCCGCCGTCGCGCACGTGCCAGTGGGCGCGCATGTCCTCGTCGGCCTTGGCCTGTATCTCGGCGCGCTTCTCCGGCGTCGCCTTCTGCCGCACGAGCGGGCTGTCGAACTTCTCGAGGCGCGTCACGCCCTTCCAGTTCGAGAGGTCCTTGCCGTTGAACTGCGCTGTGAAACCCGCCGGAGCCGTGTTCTCCGTCGGCAGCGTCGGCTGGTAGTCGGCCTTGACCTCCTTGATGCGGATGTTGCGCCAGTCCACGCGGCAGCCGTGTCCGAGCCAGCCAATACGACCGCTGGCGTTGTGCAAGCCCGGGTGTTTTTTACCGTCCATCGTCTCTTTGATGTTCGCGATGTCGGCATCCACGATCACCGCGCCGTTGAGGATCACGGTGATGTGCGAACCAACCGCGCGGACCTCCTGGAAGTTCCACTGGCCGACCGGCTTCTGGTGGCCGCGTTCGGCTGGCACCACACCGTAGATCGAACCGTGGTACTGGTAGTCGTGCAGCTTCGTGTACTGCGACCCCGAGTCGTCCAAAATCTGCAGCTCCATGCCGTTGTAGGCGGCGTCGCCCTCCAGCGGTGCGCGGATGCCGAGCCCGTTGTTCGAATTGGTATAGACGAGAAACTCGAAACGCAACACGAAGTTGTCGTACTGTTTCTCCGTCATCAGCTTGCCGCCCTTTGACGCGATGCAGTACAAGATGCCGTTTTCCACGGCGTAACCGTTCGTGGCACCGACCCACCCGGCCAGGTCTTTGCCGTTGAACAGACTAACGAACCCCTCCGGATCCGATTCCGCCGCACAAGTCCCGCCGACCAGCGCGCACGCCGCAACCGCTCCGATCAAACTCCGTCTCATTTTCATTCATCCCCCTCTTTGATTGCGCCGACGGACAACCGCCGGACTAACAGTGCTTTATTAAACGCGATTTCTCGGACAAAAGCAACCCGTCCTCATTTCGAACGCCTAAATCAGGCACGAATTCCACACCGATGAATCGCACCCAACCGTCGCACACCCAGCTTTTTAATCAACGTACGTTCGGGATGGCAGCAAGCAGAAGAGCCGTGACTTTCTCGGCGTTTTCCTTGAACACGGCGAGGATCGCGTCCCAGCTCACCGGCTCTTCGTCGGTTTTCCAGCAGTCGTAGTCGGTGCTCATGGCGACCGCCGCGTACGGCAGGCCTGCCTCGTTGGCGAGCGCCACTTCGGTCGCGATGGACATGTTGATGACGTCCGCGCCCCACGCGCGGAACATGCGCGACTCGGCGCGCGTCGAGAAGCGCGGTCCCTCGATCGTGACCACCGTACCGGTCTTGTGACAGCGATAGCCAAGCCGTTCGCAGGTCGCGATCAACAGTGTGCGCAACCCCGCGTCGAAGGGTTCCGCCATCGGCGTATGTACCGGCGCGTGCGGCGCGAAAAACTCGTGGAAAGTCATCTTGCGCTGTTTGGTGAAATCGATGAACTGGTCGACGATCACGAGGTCGCCTCGGCCGATCTCTTCGCGCAGCGAACCCACGGCCGTGGTCGCCAGCACGTGCGTGCAGCCGACCTGCTTGAGCGCGTGGATGTTCGCACGGAAGTTCACCTGCGACGGCGGCACCGTGTGCTCGCGCCCGTGGCGCGCCAGCAGCACGACGTCCACGCCGCCGACCGTGCCGTGCTTCAGTGGCGACGACGGCGCGCCGTACGGCGTCGTGACCGCTTCGTCGCGAGGATTCGCAAACACATCCGGATTGTCCAAGCCCGATCCGCCGATGATGCCGATCTTCATGTCACACGCCTCCTTTTTCGCAAACCGCCAACACGTGGGCCAACGCCCTCTCGACCGTCCCGCCATACGCGATGACGCCCTCGTCGTGGCCCGCCGTCACAAAAACGCCCTCCGTCGCGCCGACCGCCGGAACCAGCGCCAAAATCGCGCGCGCCAGCTCGGGCGTGCCGAACGCGATCGCCGGATCGGTCTCGGGATAGCGATGCACCCGCATCCAGTCGAACAGCTTCCGGCTGTGCACGTGGATCACCGCGTTCACGCCCGGCAGCGCCCGGTAGACCGCGCCGTGGCTCATCGACTCCGCCGAGGCGTTGATGCGCCCGAGCGACTCCACGCTATTTTTCTCGAGGTCAAAGCGCCGCACCAGTGCGTACTGCCTCAACTCCAGCACGCGGGCCGCGCCGGTCGCGCTGCCCGAAATCAGGAACTGCCCGTCCGCCATACGAACGCTGACGTTGCCGTAGCCGATGCCGTTCGGATAGCAGCCGATCAGCCCGCGGTCATGAAGCGTCGTGCGGCAACGGTTCAGCGCCTCGAACGCCGCCGGTTCCGGCACATCGCCCTCGACGCGCTCCGCCCGGTACTTGATATAGCCTTCGTTCATCATCGCGCCTGCTCCGGAAAAAGTTTCAGAATGCCCGTCTCCGAGGCCTCGCACACGCCGCGCTCGCAGATGAGGCGCGTGACCAGCCGCGCGGGCGTCACGTCGAAGCCCCAGTTGCGCGCCGGCGTCGAGTCGGGGCAGATCTGCACGCGGCCGACGCGGCCGTCGTCGGTCTTGCCGACCACGTACCGGACCTCGGCCGCGTCGCGCTCCTCGATGGGAATGTCGCGCACGCCGTCGGCGAGCGCGAAATCGAAGGTCGACGACGGCAGCGCCACATAGAACGGCACGCCGTTGTCGCGCGCAGCCACGGCCTTCAAATAGGTGCCGATCTTGTTCGCCGCGTCGCCGTTGCGGGTGACGCGGTCGGCGCCGGTGATCACGAGGTCCACCCAGCCGTGCTGCATGAGGTGCCCGCCCGCGTTGTCGGGGATCAGGTCGTGCGGAACGCCGTGCTGGCCCAGCTCCCACGCCGTGAGGCTCGCGCCCTGATTGCGCGGCCGGGTCTCGTCGACCCACACGTGCAGTTTGACGCCCGCGTCGTGCGCGGCGTAGATCGGCGCGGTCGCGGAGCCGTAGTCGACGAACGCGAGCCAGCCCGCGTTGCAGTGCGTGAGGATGTTCACCGTGCCGCCCGCCTTGCGCTGAGAAACCGCCTCGATGATCGCGCGGCCGAACTCGCCGATGCGGCGGCAGGCCTCCGCGTCCTCGTCCGCGATGGCGGCGGCCGTGCGCAGGGCGGCGGCGACCGCCTCCTCGCGCGTGCCGACCCCCCGCATCGCGCGGAGCTGGCGGTTGACGGCCCACGCGAGGTTCGAGGCGGTCGGACGCGTGGCGACCAATGTCGAGGCGGCCGCCTCGACGAACGGCCAATAGGCGGTCTTCGGCGCGGTCAGCGCGGCGAGGTACATGCCGTAGCCGGCCGTGGCGCCGATGAGTCCCGCGCCGCGGATCGTCATGTCCTTGATCGCCGCGCGCGCGTCCTCGACGGTCCGCAGGTCCGCCACCTCGAAGGCGTGCGGGAGGCGCTGCTGGTCGATCACCTGAACGGCGGTCGGGTCGTCCGGCTTGAGCCAGATCGTGCGGTAGTGTTTGCCCGAGACATTCATTGCTTAAAAAACGGCCGCGGAAGAGTTGCCTCCCCGCGGCCGCGTGACACCCTGGCTTCGGATGAGACTTAGAACTCCCACCCCTTGCGGATGTAGGGCTTGACCAACGCGTTCGCGGCGTCGTTCCCCGCGAAGAGCTGCTTGCCGCTGTTCCACGCGAGCTTGCCGGGAATCTGCTGCGCGATGCAACCGACCAACATGCCCTCGAGCATCGGCACCGAGAACCCGACGTCGGAGTACGCCTTGCCCTGCCCCTTGCAGGCGTTGACGAACTCGATGTACTGGCCGCCCTTGCAGCAACGCTCGATCGTTTGCGGGATGCCCTGCAGCGCTTCGTGCTTGGCGGTGGACTTGATTTTCTCCTCGCCCTTGAGCGCGACATAGGCCTCCTGCCCGTAGTCGTTGGTGCTGACCATCATGCCCTTGTCGCCGATGATGAGGCAGCCCGTCTTCGGCACCTCGCCCAGCGAAGCGATGACCTGCGGCATCTTGTCGGGAGACGGCTTGAGGTTGCCGTCGTACCAGAACAGATCCACCGCCGGCATGCCGTGGCGGGCCGCGTAGCACATCTTCACGATGCTCTTGTTCGGATAGGTTTCGCTGTTCTTGCCTTCGATCTGGACGCACTCGGCCGACACGACCTCGTTCAGCCGGAGACCGCGATATGGCAGGTTCATCGTATGGCAGGCCATGTCGCCGAACGCGCCTGTCCCGAAGTCGAAGAACCCGCGCCACTTGAACGTGTGATAGACGCCCGCCTTGAACGGCCGCACAGGCGCCGTGCCCAGCCAACTGTCCCAGTCGAGCGTGTCGGGAACCGGATCGGAACCATCGGGACGCGAAATGCCCTGCGGCCACACGGGGCGGTTGGTCCACACATGCACTTCGGTCACGTTGCCCAGAACGCCCGCCTGCAGAATCTCGACGTTGCGGCGGAAACCGTCGCCCGCGCTACCCTGGTTGCCCATCTGCGTCACCACGCCGCAGGCTTTGGCGGTCTTCTCGAAATAACGCGCCTCCCAGATCGTGCGCACGAGCGGCTTCTGCACGTAGGCATGATAGCCGAGCTTCATCGCCCGGATGGCGGCCGGAGCATGCGTGTGATCGGGCGTTGAGACCGTCACGGCGTCCAAGTTCTTGCACTCGTCGAGCATCTTGCGGTAGTCGCTGTAGCACTTGACCTGCGACGGCTTGCCTCCCTTTTTCTCGATCTCGGCCAAGCCTTTGTCGACCCACGTGCGGTCCACGTCGCACAGCGCCACGATGTTCTCGCCGTTGTCGAGCATCGGATTCCAGTCCGACCAGCCCTTGCCGCCCACGCCGATCACGCCGATGTTGAGCTTCTCGCCCGGCTTGCGAAATTTGGGGACGACCGACGCCACCTTCGGATAACGGCCGTCGTCCATGACCGACGCACACCCACCCATCGCCACCGAGGCGGCCGCGACTGCCGACCCTCTCAAGAAATCACGCCGATTCACCTGCATCATCATTGGGATAACCTCTCTTTTGTTCCCCCGGCAGTCTCGTGAAACCACCCGGAATATGAGTATGAAAAAAACAGATTTTAGGATAAAACAGCCCGCCGGGCAATGCAACTGCTTAGTTTGGGAATCGCACGACGAGGTAACGCTCCAGCCGCGCGAGCCCCTCGCGGATTTGCTCGATCCCGTTGGCATATGAGAACCGCACGAATCCCTCGCCGGCCGAACCGAAATCCACGCCCGGCGTGATACCCACATGGGCGTGCTCCAGCACATCGAAAGCAAAGGCGTACGCGTCGTTCGTGAACCGTCGCGCGTCGGCGAACACGTAGAAGGCACCCTGCGGTTCGGCGTGAATCGCGAAACCCAGTTCGCGCAGCCGTCTCAGCATGAAGCGTCCGTCGGCGCTCGTCGTAGACGGCTCGCATGCGCGCCACGGCCTCCGCCGCCTCCGGGTCCGTCAGCGCCGCCACGCCCGCGCGCGGCGCCGTGCTCGACGCGCAGATGAAGAGGTTCTGCTGCAGGATCTGCAGCGCCCGCATGCACCGCTTCGGCGCGATCAGATAGCCCAGCCGGAGCCCCGTCATCGCGAAGCGCTTGGAAAAACCGTTCAGCACGAAAGCGTTGTCGGTGAACTCCAGCGCCGACCGGGCGCGGCCCTCGTAGACCAACCCGTGGTAAATTTCGTCGGACAGGATCGGCACGCCCAGCTTGGCCAATCCCTCGTAAACCGTGTCCTCGACGAGCACGCCCGCCGGATTCATGGGGCTGTTCACGAAGATGCCGCGCGTGCGCGGGTTGACCGCCCGCCGCACCTCGTCCACGTCGAACTGGAAGCCGTTCTCGGCCCGCACGGGGACCTCTTTCGGTTCCGCCCGGCAGGCCAGCGCGAAGTTGCGGTAGCAGGCGTAACCCGGGTTCGAGAGGATCACCTCGTCGCCCGCGTCGCAGAGCGCCTGCAGGGCCAGCAGAATCGCGGGCGAACTGCCGGAGGTCACCAGCACGCAGCCGGGGTCGACCGCCACGCCGTACTCGCGCCGATAGAGCGCGGCGATGGCCTCGCGCAGTTCGGGATCGCCGAGCGAGTGCGTGTAGTGCGTCCGGTTCTGGTCGTACGCCGCCTGCGCTGCACGCGCCACGCACGGCGGCATGTTGAAATCGGGTTCGCCCACTTCGAGGTGGATCACGTCGATGCCCGCCTGAGCCATCGCCTGCGCCTTTTCAAGGACCTCCATGACGATGAACGGCGACATCCTTTTGAGACTCGGATTCATGGGGAGGGTAGTCTAGCGATTCCGGCAACACGTGACAAACAAGATTGGCGCGCGCGCCCATTCTCCGGGCTGGACGTTTTTATCTGACATTCACTGCGGAGGCTTGGAAGGGGAATCGGTTGGTGGCCGGGGGGTGCGAGGTGACCGCGTGTTTTGCGCGGAGCTTGGGGGCGGGGACACTCCTGTCCCCTTATGAAAGCGCGCGCGAAGCAACCGCGTCGTCATCCGCGAAACGATCAGAGGCGGATCGATGGTGGACCGCCTTTTCACGGGCAGGGGTGACCGCGCTCCCAGCCTCGCGCCATCTGTTCACCTGAAACGCGCTCTTCTCGCACGGCCCCCGGCCACCAACCGATTACCTTGGACGGACCACGCCGCTTTGCTAAGATGACAACGCTTGTTTATGCAAACTGACACCATACGTCTTCAGGCCCAGGAGGCGTCCGGATTGCTTTCGAACCGCAACCGGGAGATCGGCAACCTGCTGCTCTCCGAGCGGTCGGTCGTCTATATCACCCTGCTTGCGGCGTTGCTCGCCTTCCGACGCGAGCACGAGCTGGAGCCCCTGCACGACGATCTCTACGCCGTCGTCCGAGGTCCGCTCGGCGATGACGGCTACACCTCCGACGCGTTCAACCAAGACACCGCGCAACTGCGCAACTGGGGCCTCATCACCGACCGTTTGGAAAAGGAGCGCCTGCGCGGCTACAAGGATACCCGTCGCCGCAAATTCCGCTACCGGCTCACCGACGACGCATCCGCCTTTCTGCTGTGGCTCGAGGCGCGCCACCGCGACGATCTCGAACCCCGCGACACCGACACGCGCGACCTGCTCTCCGAACTCATCGGCACGCTGCGAGAAACCGTGCGCCTTTTCAACAAGACCGGCGCGGAGACACTAGACTACGAAACCGCGCGCGGCGTCTTCTACCGCTTGGCGCGCATGGGCGACATCACCGACGGCGTGAGCCAAACCCTCGGCGACTTCAACGCGCGACTGTTGGGCTTCGCGGCCAGCCGTTACGATGCGCCCACCGCGCGTCAAATTCTCGCCGAACTCGACCGGTTCCTGAAACAGTTCCTCAACCGCATCCACACGCTCCGAATCGAAATCACGCCCGAGATCAGCAAGCTTCGGCAGGCACGCCTCGCCGCCCGCTGGCAGGCTTGCCTCGACCGCATGGAAGAAGAAAGCCGCGCGGCCACTCACCTGATGCGCACGCGCCTGCCGCCCCCCGAGCGCACACTCGCGGGTCTTGCCGCCTTCTATGCGGCCGAGGGCACGCTCGAGCAGCTCTGCACGCGCGTCAACGCCGCCGCCCTCCAAGTCTGGCGCAAGCTCTATACCCATCTGCGCGAGATCGAGCGCCGCAGCCACCGGCTCGAAGACCTGCGCAGCCGCATTGCCGAAATCGCGCGGCTCGTCCCCGACGCGGTGCCCGACGCCTACTTGCGGTCTCTGCTCGCCCCGGCGCGCATGATCGGCGACATGCACTTCTGGGACGAAAACGAAAAGGCCCTGCCCCCTCAGCCGCGCTGGGACCGCCACCGCGTTCGCGACGAGGCCATCCTTTGGCTTACCGAGAAAGCCCGCACGGACGGCGCACCCACACAATCGCTCGAAGAGGCGCGCCTCCAAGCCCTCGAGAACTGGATGCGCCGGCATGGACTCACGCCGACGCCGGAGGGTGTCCGTCGCGTCTCCCAAGGCGACTTTTCCGCCTTCGAAGACTTCCCCCGCCTAATCGAACTTTCGCGCAGCGGCCTGCTTGGACGCGGTGTCCGTCTCGCCAAGATCGGCCTCGCGCTGGATCCGACGCCCGATCCCGCGCGCGTCGAGGTCGAGCGTCACGCTCTCGACTTCCACGACCTCGTCGTCCGCCCCAACTCCTAATCCCCAACTCCTAATTCCCATGTCATCATTCAACGATCTTCTTCAAAAACAAAAGGCGCGCGTGCAGGCCGTTCTCAACATCCTGCTCGAAAGCCCCTATTTCTACAAGACGGACCATGAGGAGCACTTCCTCTTTTTGCGGCGCTACCAGCGCGAATTCGGGACCTTCTTTGAGGAAACATTCGGGTGGCAGCTCGTGACCGACGCCAAGTGCGCCCGCCTCTACAAGGAGACTTGGTTCAACGAGCGCATCACGCCCTCGAACCGCGACCTGTTCAACTTCACCAAGCGCGATGAATGCATGGCCTTCATGCTGCTGCTTGAATTTTTTGAAAAGAAACTGGAGGAGGATTCCGCCAGCGTCGACGAACCGGAAAACATCCGCTTCCGATTCGGTGATTTCCTGATTTTCGCGCGCGAACGCTTCGCCCAGGACCTTTTTCCCGACCAAGCCGAAAACTACTCCGACGAGGGCGTGCGCCGAATCATGCGCCCCGTCATGCCCCAGCTCGAGCGCTATCGCTTTCTCGCCAAGATCGATCCGCCGGACGACGAGTTGGTCGAGCCCGACGACACGATCTACGAGTGCCTCCCCGCACTCTGGCACTACAGCGTGCAGCGCATCTCCCGCCCGATCGGCGAGAGCGTGTCGGCATCTGCGCCAGCCGCAACAGACAACGACTCCGAACCGATCATCCCGGTCATCCCGGTCATCCCGGTCATCCCGTAAGAAACGACTGGGACTGTTTGAAGTGTTGGCAGGCGGGGGCAAACGTGCTATTTTATCGCGGCATGTTTCCCAGTTCTCGCCATGTCTGCGGAATAAGGGATGCCGCCGCAATGAAACGGATAGACTGTTCGAACTACCTGCACGTTCTGGAGAGCCTCCGCAAACCGTGGCATGACGCCTACTATGCCATGTACTCCAGCGCGCTGGGCGGGTTCACGCTCGACCCCGTGCTCATGCAGATCCCGATCGACGACCATCTCGTCCACCGCGGCGACGGCGTCTTCGATACCTTCGCTTGCGTCGGCCGCGCCGTCTACAACCTCGACGCCCATTTGCGCCGCTTGTCCGCCTCGGCCGCCGCAATCGGCTTGGCATGGCCCGGTGGCACCGATGAGGTTCGCGCGCTCACCCTTTCGACGCTCGCCGCAGCCGACCGGCCTGAATGTTCCGGGCGCGTCATGCTTGCCCGCGGGCCCGGCAGTTTCGGCATCAACCCCTACGACTCGCCCGAGCCCGCGCTCTACATCCTCGTCTATGCCGCCTCCGAACCGTTCATGCGGCTCCATCCCGAGGGCGCCCGCGTGTGCCGGAGCACGGTCCCGGCGAAGCCCGCCAGCCAGGCGACCGTCAAGTCCTGCAATTATCTGCCGAACGTTCTCATGAAACGCGAAGCGGTCGACCGGGGTGTCGATTTCTCGGTCGGCTTCGACAGCACCGGCTTTCTGGCCGAAGGCGCGACGGAAAACTTCGGCATCGTCACGCGCGGGGGCGAGTTGGCCTTCCCTCACCGGGGGGCCGTTTTGGCCGGAACCACGATGCTGCGCGTGGCGGAGCTGGCCGAAACCCTGCGCGCGCGCGGCCTGCTCGCCGCCGTCACCTTTCGGGATATCGCCGAGGACGAGGTCCGGCGCGCCGACGAACTGCTGGTTGTCGGCACGACCGTCCTAGTCGCCTCGGCCCGCGATTACGAGGGTGCGCCCGTCGGATCCGGTTTGCCGGGGCCCGTCGGACGGGCGTTGAACGATTTGCTGACGTGCGACATGGTCGCGAACGCCGACCTGCGCACACCGTTTTAATGGGGGCCTTATGGGCAGTTTCAATGACGTCATTCATCACACCCTAGTCTGTCTGGGGCTGAACGAACCGGACGGCCACCGCGTCGTCGTGGCGATGATCGAGCAGGCGGTCGCCGCCGGTCTGGTCAAGCCGGAGCACAAGGACGAAGCCATCCGCGCAGTCATGAAGCGCGAGCTGAGCGCCTCCACCGCCATGCCCGACGGCATCGCGCTGCCGCACGGCCGCACGGACACCGTGTCGGATATCGTCTGCATGATCGGCATTCATCCGCGCGGCGTCGACTTCGGAGCGCCGGACAACGCCCCTACGCACATCTTCGTCCTCCTGCTGGTCCCCGCCACAGTGGGATGCAACCACATCCACTTCCTCGCCAACCTGAGCCGACGCCTGATGGAGCAGTCGGTCCGACTCGCGTTGTTGGGCGCGCAGACGCGCGAACAAGTCCTCGACGCCATCCTCAATTTTTCTGAAGAAGGGTCGCTCACATGAAACCGTTGATGCTGCAAGGCGTTGCCGCCTTTTCCCCGTTCCGAATCGAAGCCTTGGCCGGAAAGCTGAGGACAGTCTTGAACGCCGACGGCGCAGTGGGCGTCGAGGCACGGTTCGTCTATTTTCTCGATGTGCAACAGCCGCTGGACGCCGAATCGCTCGCCCGCGCCTGCTCGCTGCTGGGTGCCGATTCCGCCTGCGACGTGCACGGCGGCTTTTTCGTGACGCCCCGCAAGGGCACGATCTCGCCGTGGTCATCGAAAGCCACCGACATTTTCCGGAACTGCGGTCTGACGGCCGTGGCCCGCGTCGAGCGCGGCATCCATTACCGGCTGACGCTGGCCGGCGCCGAGCCGTCCCTCGACGCTCTGCGCCCCGCCCTGAGCCAGCTCCACGACCGCATGACCGAGGGCGTCTACCTCGATGTCGGCGACCTGTTCGAGCACCGTCCGCCCGCGCCGGGCCGATCCTTCGACGTGCTGGGCCGCGGCGTCGCCGCGCTGGAAGAGGCGAACCGCGCGATGGGGCTGGCCCTGAGCGACGACGAAATCCGCTACCTCTGCGAGAACTACACGCGCGCCGGCCGCAATCCCACCGACACCGAGCTGGTCATGTTCGGCCAAGTCAACTCCGAACACTGCCGCCACAAGATCTTCAACGCCGAGTGGATCATCGACGGCCAGCAGCAGGACCGCTCGCTCTTCCAGATGATCAAGCACACCCACGCGTGCCATCCCGAAGGCACGCTCGTCGCCTACGCCGACAACTCCGGCGTGGTCGAAGGCGTGCGGGACGCCGTCTTCGCGATCGATTCCGACAGCCGCATCTATCGGTTCGAGGACGATCAGATCGACATGCTGATGAAGGTGGAGACGCATAACCATCCCACGGCGATCTCGCCCTTTCCCGGCGCGGCCACCGGCGTCGGCGGCGAGATTCGCGACGAATCCGCGACCGGCACGGGATCCAAGAGCAAAGCGGGCCTCTCGGGATTCATGGTCTCCAACCTGCGCATCCCCGGTTTCGAAATGCCGTGGGAGAAAGCCTACGCGGAGTTTCCCCGCCGCCTCGCCTCGCCGCTCGCGATCATGGTCGACGGCCCCATCGGCGGCGCGGCCTTCGGCAACGAGTTCGGGCGTCCCCAGCTCGGCGGCTTCTTCCGCACCTACGAGGAGCAGGCCGCAGGCGGTTACCGCGGCTACCACAAACCGATCATGCTCGCCGGAGGCATGGGCAACATCCGCCGCAGCCAAGTCAACAAAAAGCCGGTCATGCCGGGTGCGCTGATCGTGCAGCTCGGCGGCCCAGCCATGCGCATCGGCCTCGGAGGCGGCGCGGCCTCCTCCATGTGTACCGGCAGCAACGACGAAGCGCTGGACTTCGACTCCGTGCAACGCGGCAACGCCGAGATGGAGCGCCGCAGCCAAGAGGTCATCGAGGCCTGCGTGGCGCTCGGCGACGGCAACCCGATTCTCAGCATTCACGACATCGGTGCCGGCGGTCTCTCCAACGGCTGCCCCGAACTCGTCGAAAAGACCGGCGCCACCTTCGATCTCCGTGCCGTCCACAACGAGGAGCCCTCCATGAACCCCATGGAGATTTGGTGCTGCGAAGCCCAAGAGCGCTACGTCCTCGCGATCCGCCCCGAGGCGCGCGAGCGCTTCGAGGCCCTCTGCGCGCGCGAGCGTTGCCCGGTCGCATTCATCGGCACCGCCCGCGACGACCAGCGCCTCATTCTGCGCGACAGCCATTTCGGCGACAGCCCGATCGACATGGACATCCGCGTGCTCTTGGGCAAGCCGCCGCGCATGACCCGCGACGTCGCCCACGTTCCGGCCGCCCTGAAGCCCCTCGACCTGAGCGGCGTCACGCCCATCGACGCGCTCGCGCGCGTCCTGCAACTGCCGGCCGTCGCCGACAAGACCTTCCTCATCACGATCACCGACCGCACGGTCACCGGCCTCGTCCACCGCGACCAGATGGTCGGCCGCTACCAGCTCCCGGCCGCCGACTGCGCCGTCACCGCCACCGGCTACCTCTCGACCGTCGGCGAGGCGATGGCCTCCGGCGAGCGCACGCCCGTCGCCCTCATCGACGCCCCGGCCGCCGGCCGGTTGGCCGTCGCCGAGGCACTCACCAACATCGCCGCCGCCGCGATCGGCCCCGTCGGCTCCGTCAAGCTCTCCGCCAACTGGATGTGCGCCTGCGGCGAACCCGGCGAGGACGCCAAGCTTTTCGACACCGTGCGCGCCGTGGGCCTCGAATTCTGTCCGGCCGTCGGCGTCTCCATCCCCGTCGGCAAAGACTCCCTCTCCATGCGGACCGTCTGGCAAGACTCGCAGGGCGCGTCGCACCGCCAAGTCGCGCCGCTGAGCCTGATCGTCAGCGCCTTCGCGCCCGTGCGCGACGTCCGCAAGACCGTCACGCCCGACCTCAAGCCGGGCGACAGCACACTGCTGCTGCTCGACCTCGGGAAGGGACGCAATCGTCTGGGTGCCAGCGCTCTGGCTCAGGTCTACAATCAGCTCGGCGACGCCGCGCCCGACGCGGACGATCCGGCGAGGCTCAAAGCCTTTTTCGAAGCGGTTCAGGAACTCATCGACCGCCGCCTGCTGCTGGCCTACCACGACCGCTCAGACGGCGGCATCGTCGTCGCCTTGGCCGAGATGGCTTTCACCGGCGGACGCGGCGTCCGCGCCGCGCTCCCGGGCACCGACGCCCTCGCCGCGCTCTTCAGCGAAGAGCCGGGCGCAGTGCTCCAAGTCGCCGACGGCCAACTCGGCGACGTTCTGGGCGTTCTGACGAAGCACGGCCTTGGCGGAGCCGACGTCTGCCACCGCATCGGCCGTCCCACGGACGACCGCGCGTTCCGCATCGAAGTCGCCGACGCGCCCGCCATCGACACCACGCTCACGTGGCTGCGCCGCACTTGGTCCGCGCTCACCTGCCGCATGCAGGCGCTGCGCGACAATCCGGACTGCGCCAAGCAGGAGTACGACAACGGACTCGACGAGACCGACCCCGGCATGACTTTCGCGGTCACCTTTGATCCCGACGCCGATCCAGCCTCCGGCGTTGAAGTCCGGCAGAAACCGCGCATGGCCATCCTGCGCGAACAGGGCATCAACGGCCATGTCGAAATGGCCGCCGCCTTCGCGCTCGCGGGGTTCGAGTCCGTCGACGTCCACATGACCGACCTGTTGGGCGGACGCGTCGACCTAGCCGATTTCAGCGGTCTGGTCGCCTGCGGCGGCTTTTCGTACGGCGACGTGCTCGGTGCCGGCTCGGGCTGGGCGCGCAGCATCCTGTTCAACGCGCGGCTGGCCGAGATGTTCCAACGCTTCTTCGCGCGACCCGACACCGTCACGCTCGGCGTCTGCAACGGCTGCCAGATGGTCTCGCAACTCAAAGGAATCATCCCCGGCGCTCAGCACTGGCCCAAGTTCCGGCGCAACGTGTCCGAACAGTTCGAGGCGCGCTATGTCACGCTGGAGGTGCTCGACTCGCCCTCCGTGCTGCTGAAGGGCATGGCGAGCTCGCGGCTGCCCATCGCGGTGGCGCACGGCGAAGGGCTCGCGGTTTTCGAGCGGCCAGAGGACGAGGCGCAAGCCGTCGCGGCCCTGCGGTTCGTCGACGGCCGCGGGCAGGCCACCGAACGCTACCCTTGGAACCCGAACGGCTCCAAGGGGGGCCTGACCGGTTTCACGACGGCGGACGGGCGCGCGACGATCCTGATGCCGCACCCCGAGCGCGGCTTCCGGTCCGTGCAACTCTCCTACCGGCCCGCCGACCTCTTCACCGGTGCGGCGGGGCCGTGGATGCGCCTGTTCCGCAACGCTTACGCCTTCGTGGCCGCCTCGGCCCGTTGAGGCGCAATCGCCGGAAAACAGAAAAAGCCGACCGCCTTCCGCAGGCGAACCGGCTTTTTTGGGCTCTTCGGTGAAACGCGGAAAAATCATAAGGCTTTTCTGATGTCGGTTGACGGCAGGTCGAAGATCTTGAGCCGGAAGTAATCGTAGTCCCGGAAGCCGTAGGCCTGGCCGATCAGCCAGCG
>Ga0172375_10003161_pt1 | contig 25226 bp, 24 predicted proteins | sample LakKiv1m_FD_114537 | JGI IMG/M metagenome (GOLD analysis project Ga0172375, IMG submission 114537) | Freshwater microbial communities from Kabuno Bay, South-Kivu, Congo - kab_092012_11.1m | ecosystem: Environmental > Aquatic > Freshwater > Lake | place: Democratic Republic of the Congo...
ACATTTGTGATTTCCAGTATTATGTTTTTGATCGTTACTCTGCTTATTCTGATGCCATTCTAATCAACCAGAAATACTTTGATAAATTCATTAGCAAGGGAATGCTACCTGTTTATCAAAATACCCAAGTAGTAATATTAAAGAACAACAATCCGGGAGGAGACTGTGTTAGCTAAAATTGGAACAATTAAAAAAGTAATTGATAAGAAAGAACTGATTAAAGTGGGGTTAATCTACTTAGGATTGTTGATTGTATTTATCCTCACTTTCTACAAAGAACCTGTCTTAAATCTGTTAAGGATAACTTTAGGAATATTTTATTTATATGTTCTGCCGGGATATTTTCTTACCTTATATTACAAAGAAAGGTTAGACTTCTTCTTTAGAACCGTTTTAGGAGTAGTGCTAAACACTGCTGTTTTACTTATCGTTAGCTATTATTTGGGAATCCTAGGAATCCATCTGAAGTACCATATGTACTTCTTACCTCCCTTATTTATCCTCGCGGGGATAGGAATAGCTGTATACTACTCCAGAAATAGCGTTCCAGAAGCTTAATAAACCATCCTTCTTAAGTAAAACATATGCGCATACTATTTGTCTCAGAATACTGGACCCCTTTTGGTCAAGGAGGAGGAGAGATTTCTATGGAACTCTTAGCTCGTTCTCTGGTTGAAAAAGGTGTTATGATAGATGTACTCACTTCTTCTTTTGAAGGCACACCCAAAGAAGAAAATAAAGAAGGAATTAAAATTTATCGAAGAATTAGAACCGGGAAAAACCCTCGCTCTTTTTTGTCCAACCTTAAACGAACATTAATCTTCCCCCTATCGGTAAAAAAAGAAGTAAAAGAATTGTGCTGGTATAACCATTATGATATCATCCATTACCTTAATACCAACTCTTCTTTAGGCTTGACCTCTATTGAAGGAGCACGGGCATTTTGTCATGTCAACAGTCCGGTCTTCTTCTGTCCTAAAGGAACTTTGATGTATAAAGACAGAGAAGAATGCCACTACCACTGTACCCCCCGTAGATTTTTGCGCTGTTTCTTACGATCAAAAGAGTTCGGAAAAATGCAAAATAAATGGTATCTTAGATATAATCCCGTGGTTCAATTTTTACTATATCATTCATTTAAACAAAGACAAGCTGCTTTAAAGAAGTTTGATCATTATACTCCGGTAAGTGAGTTCATGAGAAACAGGTTACTCGAAAATGGGATCTCCCAAGATAAAATCACTGTAGTACCTAATATTATGAATCTTCCCACCGTGAAATATAAAGAACCAAAGAATAAAGTTCCTCGGATTCTTTACTTGGGAGGATATTTAGATAGTAAAGGAATAATGGTTCTTTTAGAAGCATTAAAGGAAATTAAGATTCCTTACTTAGCAACCTTTCATGGAGAAGGTAATCTTAAAGATAAAATGCTTTCTTTTGTCAAAGAGAATAAACTAGAAGAGAAGGTTAAGATTCATTCAAAAATACCTTACTCAGAAGCATTACGGTTAATTGCTCAACAGGATATCATTGTTCAACCTTCTTTAGTGGCAGAAGCCATTCCCAGAACAGTGATTGATAGTATCGGATTGAAGAAGATAGTCATTGGAACCAGTGTCGGTGGTACAACGGATATCATCGTTGATGGAAAGAACGGATTTTTTGTTAAGCCTGGTTCGGTAGAAGAACTTAAAGCTAAATTAGAGTATGTGTTGGAAAATAGAAAACAGGTGCAGAAGAAACTGAATTTTAGAACCAATCTGGAGAAGTATACCCAAGAAAGTGTGGTAAAGAAGATATTAGAAACATACTATAATAAACCCCAAAAGAACAAAAATTAGTTTAAACTTCTCTTACTTTCTCTGCCTCGCAGATCAGTTCTGAGCCAAAGAATAAAGGCAACTTATTCTCGATCTTTAAGAAATACCATTTTAAGAGATTATTCATTCTAGAAGAGGATATCTTCTCATGAGGGATACGATAAGAGAATATCTTAGCCATCACAATGGGAGGAACAGAAAGCAAGTTCCAATATTTTATCTTGAGCACCTTAAACCCTGATTGTTCTAGTTTTTGGCGCAGGTCATTCTTAGAGTAACGGCGAAAGTGTAAGCGAGAAGTATCATTCAGGGTCCATAACTTTTGACTACAGGGAACACTAATCCTTACTTTTCCCCCATTATTGAGTAAATGGTTAAGATGCTGCATAGCCATAAGATCGTCTTTCATATGTTCTAAAGAGTCGGCTAATACTGCTACTTTAAACTTAGGGAAATTATTGGCTTTATCCAAAGTGAAATCAAAACAAAAAGTATGGAGATTATATTTCCGAGTATTCTCACAAGCCCTTTCATCAATGTCGATAGAATATACTTCTAGATTCTTTTTAATTAACTCTTTGGTAATCTCTCCCGTACCACACCCTACATCCAACACCGGAGAATCTTTAATATCTCGTAAAAGAACTTCATTACGTGCGATGGCCCAGAAATCTTCGCTCTCTTCTAAAGCCAGAAGATCAGCAGTTAGATCGCGAGGATTATTCGAAGAAACCATTTTCTTCACCCCAATCTTTTTCTCCCACATAAATTATTTTAGATCCTTGAGTGTCCATCTTGAACTTCAACTCGTGCAAATCTGACAAGGCCTGACGCACCTTCTCCTGTTTATCCTGCTCGCAGTAAAACAATAAGAAACCGCCGCCCCCAGCTCCAAGCAGTTTCCCTCCTGTGGCTCCAGCTTGCAGAGCAAGCTCATAATAATTATCAATAGAACCATTACTAATGCTACTAGTCAAACTCTTCTTTAATAACCACCCTTTATGTAAGATCTGACCAAAAGAAGTTAAATCCTCATTGTAAAGAGCATCACGTAATTCCCATACCAATTCTACCATTTTTTTCTGCGCTTGGAATTTGTCATCTTTAGAAATTTCTCTCTGTTGAACAGAAAGGATTTCGTTGGCGTTACGAGTCTGTTTAGTATAAAACAACAGTAAGTTACTTTCCATCTTTTTGCGTAAAGTAGAACTAATTAGTATTGGTTCCACATCAACCGTTCCATCAGGATTAAAAGTTATTACATTCAGTCCCCCATACGCTGCGGCATATTGGTCTTGCTTACCGATAGGTTCACCAACTTTCTCAATCTCAATCATGCTCGCTTCCGCCGCTAATTTTTCTTTAGATACAAATTTACCCTTAAAGGAATAAAGATTATGGAGCAAACCAACGGTAAAACTACTTGATGAACCCAATCCCGTCCCGGAAGGAATATCTGCGGTAGAAGTAATTTCAATTCCTGGACCAACATTTAAATGTTTAAAAGTTTCTCTGAAAAGAGGATGTTGAACTTCATCAACAGAATGACATAGTTCGGTTTTAGAATATTTTAGATTATACTGTTTCTTATTAAAGAAAGGATGGGTAGAGATATACATATATTTATCAATGGTGGTACTGAGCACAGCTCCTTTTTCTTTCTGGTAAAAAGCAGGAAGATCTGATCCTCCTCCTGCAAAACTGATTCTAAATGGGGTTCTAGATATAATCATAACTTTTCCTCCTTTTTAAGATATAATTCTAAAATAAGTTCTGCTGCTTTTAAAATGTTCTCACAAATATAATCGGGTTGAGAATCTACCGAATTATCCTTCCCCCCATAACCGGTGCTTACTAAAATAGTAGTACATCCAGCGCCTTTTCCAGCTTTGGTGTCTGTAGTAGAATCACCAATAGAAAAAGAATGATTTAAATCTATCTTTAAGTCCTTTGCTGCTTGTAAGAACATTCCGCTTTTTGGTTTACGGCAAGTACAATCTAAAACGTATTCTTCTCTCTTTGCCGGACGACGATAATTAATGGGATAATGAGGACAATAATAAAAAGCATCAATCTCTGCTCCTTGTTCTGCCAGCTTATTTTTAATAAAAAGATTAATCTTCTTTACTTCATCTTCTGAAGCTCTTCCTCCCGCTACTGCTCCCCCCTGATTAGATACCACCACTATAGGGAAGTGTTCTTGTAGTTTACGAATAGCTTCTGCCGCTTGAGGGATGATTCTAACTTTATCTATTCTATCAATATACTCTTCATGCTCTACCTCATTAATCACCCCATCACGGTCTAAGAAGATGGCTGGTTTAGGTTCCCCAAATTTACCTTGTTTCCATAAAGTTAATGCCTTATGGTACCATTCCGGAGTGCCCATATCGTCTAGAAATTCGGTGGTGTAATAAGTATAAAGTATTTTTCCTTCGTTCAGCACCTTTGGAAAAATATCATTGGCAAAATCGCAACTTTTCCCTTCGGGAATTTCGTCTACGAGTTTACGGGTAAGATAGTACAATGCAGCGTTGTTGTAATTATTCTTAGTTCCGGGAACAACCGCTTTTTTAGGATGAATCTTAACCACGTGATAATTATTATCTATCTCGATAGCATTGACATCAACTCGAATTAGATCCTGAATTAAAAGTGTTCCTAAGCCCCCTTTCTGTGATGCAAAACTAACAAATTTGTTCAGGTCTACATCTCCCACTAAATCCCCATAAATGATTAAAAAGCTTTCCGGAAGAGAAGGAATATTCTTTACCGCTCCAGCAGTACCTAAGGGAGAGTTTTCCACGGAATAGTCTATCTTTAAACCAAATTTACTTCCATCACCAAAAAGTTGTTGAAACAGCTCCGCTCTATATCCTAAACATAAAGTTACTTCTTTAATCCCGTTACGTTTCAGCCAATCAAACTGATGTTCTAAGATAGTCTTATTACCAATCTTAACCAAAGGTTTAGGTAAGTCTCCACTTATAGATTTAAGGCGTTCACCCTTCCCTCCGGCGATAATGATTGCTTTCATGGTTAAGATTATTATTTATCTAACAAAGAACGAAAAGAAAGACGAATAGATTGCTCGGAATTATATCCTGGAACCCATCCTTTTTTTTGTAACTTGCTCGTATCATATTCATAAAAAGGCACATCTCCCGGCCAGCCTCGTTCTCCCCCGGTATAAACTATTTGGGTGTTATTTAACCCACTTTCTTCTAAGACGATTTTAGCGATAGTCGCTACGTCAACCGTATCTAAAGGACCAATGTTGTAACAATTTAAAGTTTCAGAAGAATTCTTCCAACAGAAGAGAATCGCTTGAACTAAGTCATATACATGCAAGTAAGGCTTTCGCTGTTTTCCGTTTCCTAATACTTCTAGCTGGGTGGAATCTTTCTCTAACTTTTTAAGGAAATCAAAAAGTATGCCATGGGTGGACCGCGGCCCTACTACATTCGGAAAACGAACAATTAGAGCTTGAAGTCCAAACTGATGAGCATAAGTGGAAATATACCCTTCTGCAGCCAGTTTACTAGCACCATAGTAAGATACGGGAAAAATCGGACCGGAATCCTCTTTAATTTTTTGCACAGAAATCTCTCCATAAATAGCCGAAGTGGAAGAGAAGACTATTCTTTTAACTCCAGATTTAATCATACATTCTAACACATTCATGGTAGTAATAAAATTCATGTTTAGATCACGGCTACGATCAGACATACCCTTTCCTATATCAGAATTAGCCGCAAGATGAAATACTTGTTCAAAATGCTCTTCTGAAAAACGGGAATCAAGCCATTCTTTATCTAAAAGATCTCCTTCTATAAACTTAAACAAGGGATTATTTAAATGATGATTGATATTACTAACGGTACCTAAAGAAAGATTATCAATACAAACCACTTGATATCCTTCGGCAAGTAAAGAATCAATAAGGTGGCTACCTATAAAACCTGCCCCCCCCGTCACTAAAATCTTCATTATATCCTCGTTAAGAACAATATTTATAAACGTTATGCATTTTGAGAAGATAATTCTACCTCGCCCAAATAGGGGTAGATAAAAGATATGAGGTAATTCCATGTTAGAAGAACTATCCATTTTTGTCCTGGCTTATAATGAAGAGGAGAATATCAAAAAGTGCCTTCTCAACGTGATAGAAGCAGCTAAGAAATATGCTCAGAAGTATGAAATTCTGGTAGTATTCTATAACGGTTCCAAGGACCGCACTCTTAACATCATTGAAGAAATGCAACAGCAGTATCCTTTTATTAAAGTAGTACACCAAAAAGTAGAAGAGAAAGGGTATGGTACTGCTCTTCGCTTGGGAGTAACTCATGCTCAATATAAATATATCTTTTACACTGATGGAGATAACCAATTTGATGTTTTGGAGATGGATCGCTTGATTCCCTTCTTACCTAATTATGGGGTTGTTAGTGGATACCGCCGCACCAGAAAAGATCCCAAAATGCGCATCTTCACTGCTAAAGTATACAATTGGATCATTAACTGCTTATTTTTAACTCATTTCCGAGATGTAGATTCTGCTTTTAAGATCTATAAAAAAGAGATTTTCTCTAAATTCAAGATTGAATCGGCATCGGGAGTGGCTGATGCTGAAATCTTACTTAAAGCCAAAAGAAAAGGATACAAAGTATTAGAAGTACCCGTATCGCATTATTCACGTTATGCTGGTAAGCCCGTATTTGAGGGAAACAATAGTTGGGGCTTAATTCGGCCAGGAGTAGTATTTCGCTTACTAAAAGACCTTTTTAGACTAAGAATACGCATCTTTCTGAATTAAAATATCCCTTTATTGCACAAAGTATAAATACCCCTGAAAGAAGAATAAGTTTCGTCAAAGAGTGGTTAAAATGAATTGGGAAGAATATAAAAGAAAGATTAATCTGGCCTTAGAAACATTTGAGTTTCATCCGGAAATATTAGAAGTTCTTAAGAATTCGGTTAAGAATAACCAGAAAATCTTTGTGGCCGGGAATGGAGGCAGTGCTGCTTTGGCTAACCATTATGTTTGTGACCTTTCTAAGGGAGCTAACCAGAACTGGGCCGAAAATTTCAGTCGTTATAAAGCCATCTGTCTTTCCAGCAACTTAAGTTACCTTACGGCCATTTCTAACGATTCTCATTATCATGACGTGTTCAAACAGCAATTGGTTAATTTAGGGGCGACTAATGACATCGTCATCTTAATCTCTTCTTCAGGAAATTCTCCAAACATCGTCAAAGCAGCAGAGTACGCTAAAGAGAAGGGAATGATTGTTATCGGAATATGTGGGTTTGAAGGAGGAAAGCTTAAAGAAATGTCTGATTATTACGCTCATGCTAAGACTAACTCCTATGAAGTGTGTGAAGATTTACACTCTGTTTTTGGGCATTTCTTAACCAGCTACTTAAAAGAATTTTAATAGTCTAACAAAGATCAATTTGGATTTTTCTGTAATTAAAGAATACGGAATGGATTGAGCTCGGTTAATCAAATTTAAGTTGTATTCTAAGAAGTACAACAAGTTAAATCCTACCAATCCCACAATTAAGGTTAATAACCCATAAAATAACCATTTTTGCCTTCGCAAAGAGTAGGTAGCAGTAAGCAGAGAAGATAAGAATAAGATAAAGATAAATGTTGAGTCGACCATCCTTCTTACTCCAAAGGCGTTACCTCCCATTTCCACTAAAGAACTGTTCACATAAATAATCACAAAAAGGGTTAGGAGTAAGCTAGTGGTAAACAACTTATCTTTCTTATAAAAGAAATAAGCTCCCCATATAGCCACAAAAATAATAGGAGTAGAAACGAACAAACTGTGGTGGAATGAGAACAAGAAGTAAGGAAGACGAATCCAAGGATGAGTAAAGTCCATGATATTCTGAGCGATGTTAGGGAGACTAAAAAATCCCCCGTTAAAGATCTTCCAGATAATCATCTGAGGAAAGAAAGTAAACAGCATTATCAATAAAAATAGTGCTCCCTTTCCCAGTAAAGCTATTTTGTCTTTAAGATAAAATTTCCGATTGAAAAAATCTTTTAAGAAGTAGATTAAAGGAACCAACAAGAAAAATCCTTCCTGCCAACGAGAAAGCATCATCAATCCTGAAAGGAATCCAAGCAGGGTCCACTTTTTCCAGGAATTGTCCTGACGATGTTCATAAAAGTAATATAAGAACAAGGCAACTGTGAAAAGTGTTGCGGCATGAGAGATGGAAGGTTCAATCATGACATATTGAACTACCGAAAAACCAAATGTTATCGCCAGCACTCCTAAGAATACCAATTTGCGAGGATAGAATTTAGAAGCGAACTTGTAACATAGATATAAACCGAGAGTAGCATAAAGAATGCTTCCGGCCATGGTTAGAACTTGGTGTATCCAAGAAAAACCATTAGTAAGCAAACCTGCTCCGAAGAAATTAAAGAATAATACTAATAGATGTGCCACCACAAAAAAGGGAAGCCAAAGGATAGCTGGACCGATAGAGGTTTCTGGATTAATGTAATCTGGAGTGTTAAGGAAAGGTTGAGAAACCTTATCATAAAATAAAGGACTTCCCAACTTCTCATAAAAGGGTAGCTGTTCAAACTGGTTTTTAAGATTGATATCTCCGTCTATCACAATAGAGACTAGTTGAGAATAGTAAAAATTCCCTCCAGAACCTATTCCATATCCGATAACATGATATCTAACCAAAAAACCACAGAATAAGATGAAAAACAGTATAAGGAACATTTTTATCTCATTACGAGCAAAAAAGGCTTCAGTCTTATCCATAGAATCTCTTTTCCATAAAGATTTAAAAGCATTTTGGATTTATAATCCATATAATGAAAGTTTACTTAAACGTGGTGGAAAGTAAGAAAAGTCCGGCCCATTCTGTATATCGTGATCTAATGAGTAATCCACCGTTAGAATATGTCAATAGAGACTTTCCTAAGATCTCCCAAAAGGCCCAAAAAAGTCTTTCCTTTCTCTCTAAATTATTAAACTTGATCAAACTGCCTAATTTATGGCAAGTAAAAGAATCTTGCGATTTGGTCCATTCTGCTGGATACTTGATAACTAATCATAAACCCTGGGTTATAGATATGGAAATGAACGCTGCCTTGACCGGCTTCAACGCTAACCGTTTATATTCTCCGTTATGCAAAAGTATTATCAAAAGATATCTCACTTCCAAATACTGTAAGAAGATCTTACCCTGGTCAGAAGCTGCAGCTAAAAGTATTACCAATTATCTCCCCGATAAAAGGATTGCAGAAAAGATTGAAGTGGTATATCCCACTATAATTCCTCCCGTCATTCCAAAAGTGAAGAAAGAAAATGGAAAAGTTAATCTTCTTTTTGTAGGAAGATATTTTCTAGCTAAAGGGGGTAAAGAAACCTTAAAGGTGGTAGACCAACTCAGCCAGAAATATGACCTGCATTTAACCATCAGCTCGGGAGATGTACCAGAAGAATTAATTAAAAAATATTCTAAAAACAAAAACATAACTTTTACTACCCTTTCTAGAGAAGAACTTTATCAAACCTATTTCCCACAAGCAGACATCTTTGTGCTTCCCACCCATTACGACACTTATGGGATCGTCTTCTTAGAAGCGCAAGCGTTTGGCATCCCTATTGTTTCTTCCCGAACCTTTGCCGTTCCGGAGATAGTGGAAGACGGAAAGACGGGATTACTTACTTGTGCTCCAAAAGTGTCTTGGTTTGATTCCAATTATCAACTTACTTACAAGGGGAAACATGAAGAAAATTGGAAGAAGTTTAATCGAGATTTGTCTGAGATAGAAGATAAAGAGTTAGAACAAGAATTATATTCTCATCTAGAAACGTTGATTAAGGATAAAGAGTTACGTAAGAAGATGGGAGAAGCGGGCAGAAAAGCAGTGGCGGAGAAGTTCTCGGTAGAAAAAAGGAACGAGCAGTTAAGAAGGATTTATGAAGAAAGTACAAACATCTCTAAGGGCAAGATATCACATTGTGAGCTTTAGATCAATAATATTTAAAAAAAGATAAACAAAAAAAGATATGAAAAAAAACATTTTCATTGTTACTTTTATTCCAAGAACAGTAGGTGATCCGATAATACTTACCCCCATTTTTAAGATCCTTAAGGTTCTTTACCCAGAACATAGAATAATAGTTACCGCAACTAACACATATGAAAGTGTATTTAGATTGAACCCTTATGTTGATGAAGTTTATTTTATTCCTGAATTACATCAAATAGGGGATAAGTCTTTAAGTAAACTTAAAAAATTAAAATTATTTCTTGTATTTTACTTAAAATTAATACATAAAATAAATAAAAGTAATGTTGATTTGTTGTTCGTCTTTCCACCTTTTACGTTGTTCTCCCAAATTTTACCCATTTTCTGTAATTGTAAAAAAACAATTGGTTTTGAGTTAACCGATAAGGAAAGCGTAGAGTATCCGTTTTCCCATTTTTCCTTTTTTGATGTTAAGGTTCCACACATTGAAACATATTCCAAAGATGAAAAAAAACATATAATCCATCTGAAAGAAAACAACTTTAATCTGATTAGGGCAGCTAGACCAGACGTAATAATTGATAGCGATAAATTTAATTCAATTTTTTTTATAACAGAAGATAATTTGAAAAAAGTGAGAAAGATATTAAGAGATAATTATTGTATTTTATCAACGGAGAAAATCATCTCTTTCCATCTTTTTTCGAAAAAAGAAATTAAAAATTGGCCTTTGGAATATTACGGCAGATTGATTATTCTTTTGCATCATAAAGATCCTTCTTATCGTTTTTTCCTATTAGGAAGTGCAGGAGAACATCAGGAAGCACAGAAAGTGATAGAATATTTATTAAAAATTAGTAAAAAATATGAACCATTAGTGTTTAATGTCTGTGGATTATTCTCTTTAGAAGAATCTGCTGCTCTTCTTAAAAACTCAAAACTATTTATTGGAAATGATTCCGGATTAGCTCATTTGTCTTCTTCAGTAGGTACAACAACAATGGTAATTTTTGGAGCAACTTCTCCACTTAAGGCCTTGCCATTTGGCAAAGGAAAAACTGTTGCAATTTACTCTGGCAAAAAAGCTCCCCTTCTTAATTTAAGAAAAAATACACCCAATAATTTAAAAATAATGCACAAATTATCGGTTAAAGAAGCTTTTAAAAAAATGATTCCCTATTTACCTTAATGGGAGGATCATTTTAATAGTATTAACCCCCAATGATAACTCATTAACAAAATAGTCTTAACTTAATAAAACATGTCAAAAAAGATAATTATTGCTGCAAAATATTCAATAATAGAACCATTGTCCTTAATTTACTTACTTCAAACTATTAGCAAATGTAATTTTAAGGGAAAAGCCGTTTTAATAAAACCCGGAGAAGAATCTTCTTTTTTGAAGGAAGTAGAAGAGTATGACCCTGATTTTGTTGGAATTAATGTATACACGGGTTATCACAATCAAAGCTTTGAATTGCTTAGGAAAGTATCAGAACAAGTAAAAAGACTATCATCGGTGGGCCTCACGCTACTTTTTTTGCGGCAGAAAGTATGCAATACGCTAATTATGTTGTTAAGGGAGTTGGTTTTTCAAGTTTAGAAAAGATTTTGAACGGAAATGCTGACGAAGGCATTGTTTTTGATTCTGATTATAGACAAAACCCGAAAGTTCCGAATAGAGATTTATTTTACGATAATAATCCCCTACATAGAAACAACCCCATTAAAAATGTTATTTCTTCTATTGGATGCCCTTATAATTGTAGTTATTGTTATAATAGTAGTTATAGAGAGATTTATCCGAGTTTTAAAGTTCAATTAAGACCCGTTGAGGAAGTAATTGAAGAATGCGCCCAATTGAAAAAATATCCACTAAGAATGATTTATTTCCAAGATGATTTTTTTGGTTTTAATAAAGAATGGTTAAAAGAATTTTCACAGGAATATAGATTTAAAATAAATATTCCCTTTCATTTGCAACTACGATTGGAGTTAACTCAAGATGTTGAGCGTTTGCAAATGATAAGAAATATGCACCCCAATGGAGGAATAACCATCGCTATTGAATCTGCCAATCCCGAAGTTAGAAAGAAAATGCTTGGAAGGAACACTTCTGACCAATTGATTTATTCGGGATGTGAAGCAATTAAGAGAATGGGATTCAAGCTTAGAACAGAACAAATGATTGGGCTCCCTCCCCTCTCGGACGATCCACAAGAGTCTTTAGAAAACGATTTAGATTTACTCCAAATGAATGTTAAGATTAGACCGGATATTGCCTGGTGTTCTATATTTGCTCCCTATTTAGGAACGAGCTTAGGAGAATACTGTGTTAAAAGAGGATTGTACTCGGGAACTAATGAGGAGATAAGTGATTCATTTTTTGATAATTCGGCATTAAATTTCAGTAACGAACACAGGGAAAGAATTAAGCTCCTTCAAAGAATGTTTAGTACTTGGGCTTATCTTCCAAAGGGCGATAAATTAGCAAGAAAAGTGTTAGAAGCAACGAAAGGAAATTGCTTTTCTTTGAATCAAATGGGGGAAATAACCAGAAGACACTTATATGATGAATTATTGTATCACCTTGATTAATTGAGAACCACAATTATAAATGTAACAGCAAATATTTCAGCAGTTAAGAAATCCCCAAAACAAAAATGCAAATACTGCCCCTTAAAGATGATTATTGTTGATCCATTCCAAATAGTCCTTAATACCTTTCTCTAGATTATATTCTGGAAGATAATTCCACCTTTGAGCATTATTCAAATTTGCTTCTGTAAATTCTTGATAAAAAATAAAAGGATTATCAATATACTTTGGTTTAATATCAAGCCCCATATTTTTACTCAATTCGAATATTATCCTGTTGAAATCTTCTGCCTTTCCCGTTCCCACATTAAATATTCCCGAAGGTCCATCCATAGCCAAAATGTTTGCCCTAATTACGTCCTTCACATAAACAAAATCCCTTTTTTGTTTTCCATATTTGAATATTTTTGGTTTATTTCCAGACTTTATTTGTAAGTATGTTTGCCAAATCATTGAAGCCATTTTTCCTTTATAAGATTCACGTGGTCCGTAAACATTGAAATATTTTAAACCAACAATATGAAAATGGGGGTGTTCTTTCATTGTTTTTATAGCAATATTATCGCATATCTTTTTAGAAAAACCATAAACATTGGCTGGGACTTCGTTCTCTCCTTCAAGCATTGGGGGTTTACTATGACCATAAGTAGCTGCAGAAGAAGCATAAACTAGTTTAACTCCTTTGTTTAAACAAAAATCAACAATATTTTTGAACACTCCCACATTTACTTGCATCATCTTTTTTTGATCAATTATTGTTGTATCAGTAATGGCTGCTTGATGGAAGATATAATCAATATTGCCTAAAGAATCCCAATTGAAATCCGTTAAGTCAGCGGTAATGACTTCCCCCCTAAAATCCAATAAATTATTAAAATTACCTACTGAAAAATCATCTATCACAATTAGGTCATCCTGAGGAAATTTTTCTTGAAGCGCCAAAGCTAAGTTGGATCCAATAAATCCAGCCCCCCCAGTGATTAATATTTTCATTTGATTTATATTTTTAGTTATTTATATATACTTTTCTTCTATCTTGCCACAAATCCAATGATATATGGCATTATGGGCAGTTTGTATGATAGGAGTGTACATACAATCGATAGTGATGCACTCATCAGCAATTTTTTCTAATTCTCCACCTTCTTTTCCACTCAAACCGAACGTTAACTTTCCCTGTGATTTAGCGTATTCCATTGCTTTAATTATATTTTGGGATTCTCCAGATGTACTTATCCCCCAGAATATGCCTTTTATTCCATCAAAAGCTTGTAGTTGACGTAAAAAAACGTTATCATATCCAAAATCATTCGCTATTGCGGTTAGATTTGATGTGTTTGTAGTCAGAGCAATTGCGGGAAAAGACTTTCTATTTCTATTTAGGTAAGCACCGACATTCTCGGCGGCGATATGCTGAGCATCTGCGCCAGAACCACCATTGCCTGCAATCAATAAAATTCCTCCTTCTCTGTATATTGAAACAATGTTATCACTTATTCTTTCTATTTTCTCCTCTATGAGAGGAGATTTTAAGCTTTCCATTACTCTTACCAACTCTTCACAATATTGTTTGAATTCCATTTTAATTTCTCCTGTATAATCTACCAAAGTTCAGTCTTTGGGCATGCGAAACGATATCTTCCTTAGATACCGCGTATGTTCCAACTTTAGAAACAGCATAACCTGCGGCGATATTAGCTACTCGTACAGATTCTTTTAATCCCATTTTTGAAGCTATCCCCAGACAAAGAGTAGCTATGAAAGTGTCTCCTGCTCCCGTAACATCTTCTACTTCTCTAGCAAAAGTGGGGATATACAAAGATAATTCTTCTTTTTGATCAAATAATGCTACTCCTTCTTCACCCAAAGTTATCACTGCAATTTGGCAGTTTACTCTTTGACATAATTCTTGAGCAATCTCTGTTCTTAGTTGAACAAAAGAATATTTGGACAAATCTCTTCCTAAAATCTTTTCTGCTTCCTTTTTGTTGGGGGAGATTAAATGGGAACCATAAAAGAAGGATATATTTTCTGGTTTTGGATCAGCAAGTATAGGTACATCATATTTTTTAGCTTTTAAAATCACTTCTTGGCAAAAAGATTTAGTTAATATACCTTTATTATAATCTGAAAAAAGGATACAATCTGATTCTTCTATCTTATTTATTACCCTTTCAAATAATAATTTTTGATTAAGAGGATCAATGGGGGTAATTTCTTCCCTATCTATTCGAGCAATTTGTCGATTTCTAACCATGATTCTTTGTTTATTGGCGGTAGGGCGAGAATCAGAAATGTAATCTAATAATATTCCCTTATCTTGACACTGCTTGATAATTTCTTCCCCCGAAGAGTCTTGGGGATTGAGTAATCCAAAAAGATTAACTTCGCCCCCTAACTGACGGATGTTATTTGCTACATTCGCTGCTCCTCCCAAGATATGGGTGTCTCTTTTAACGTTAACTAATGGAGAACCGGACTCTTCTGGATTTAATCGATTAATATCTCCCCAACTGTATGTGTCGAGCATAATGTCCCCAATAACCAAAATTTTCTTTTGATTAAAAAGGTCTAGAAATTGAAGTGATTCTTTTAAATTCATTTTCTTTCTCCAAGTTTATTAATTATATTTGTAGTTGACATTCCTTCTACTAAATCAACCAGTCTTACTTCCCCACCTAAGGATATAACAATATCAGCTCCAACTATCTCTTTTCCAAGATAATCAGACCCTTTAACTAAGACATTTGGTTGAATCCAACTTATTAAATTATGGGGGGTATCTTCATCAAATAGGATCAAATAATCTACATCTTCTAAAGCCGAGAGTACTTCCACTCTGTTTTTTTCAGGATTTAGTGGCCTATTTTCCCCTTTTAATCTTTTAATGGAATTATCGGTGTTTAATCCCACAATTAAGACGTCACCGAAAGAATGAGCCTGTCTTAATAGGCGAATATGGCCGGGATGTAAAATGTCAAAGCACCCATTAGTGAAGACTACTCTTTTACTTTGTTTTTTAAGAAATGTTGAAATGTTCTTAATTTCTTCAATATCTTTTAATTTCTCTTGTTGTTTAATCCATTTAGCTGCGTCCATTAAGTTACAAGCAGTATAATCAGGAATATTGTAATATTCCTTATCAATCACGCTATTCCCGGTTTTTACTAAGATACTTTTAATCTCGAGGTTTTCTCCCAATTTTATATTTGATGTTTTATCGCCTATAGAAAAAGAGAAATTCTTATTGATGTTATTAGTCTTGAAATATTCTTCAAATAATTGGATATTCGGTTTTTGACAAACACACCCCTCTTTTGGGTCGTGTGGACAATAGAAAACCTCACTAAAAATAATCCCTTCTTGTTTAAGAACATTCAAGAAATATTGATTAAACTTATGGTGCTGTTCTTCTGTAAAATAATATCTTCCTATTCTTGATTGATTGGTGATTAGAACCAGCTTGAAATTAAGATCTTGAAGCAACTTTAACCCATTAATGGCATTTGGAATAAACTCTAATGGTTCTATCATAGGAACATATTCTTTAACCACATTTATTATTCCATCGCGATCCAAAACAATTAATCTGTTCATGATTATCAAAGTAGGTATTTGCTTTTTAAGGTTTATGGAATATTAATTATTTCATTGTTATTATCAAAAACAACCAAATTTAAACTCTAAAACCCCTTTCAAAAATCCAAGAGCCGTACTCATTAAAACCTGCCTATCTTTACTACCAAACCCACGGATCGATTAATTTAACCCACTTACTCTGTTTTTAATTAAATGGTTTAAAAACCTTATGAATTGTAGGTTTAGAAGTATTTATAAGGGCTAAATTTATTAGCAATTTATGAAAATCCTTTATGTTTCGCGTACTTTCTACCCGGAAATAAAGGGAGGCGGGGAAGTTAGTGCTTTCTATATAGCAAAGAGTATCATACCTCACGCCCAAGCTGTGGTTTGCACTCTCTCCGAAAGGATTAATGAACCATTTATAGAAGAAAAAGAAGGGGTAAAAATATATCGCTTCCCGTGGAAAAAAAACAAACATTTCCAAAGAATATCCAATCTTGAATATTGTTATTGGCAAATGTACCGAGCAGTTAAAAAAGTAGTTAAGCTAGAAAAACCAGATGCAATTCATTTTTTGAATTTTGGAGCTATTTTCCCCCTCGCTTTAGGGTTTAGAAAATATTCAAAGTTTGCTACATGTAATGGGCCCTGGTTTTGTAATTTTGGAGGATATCATGAAGGAAAGAGTTGTTATAAATGCACCTTCAAGGAGAAAATTAGAATGTCTTTTCATAAATGGGGGATTAAGGCATTACCTTTTTTGGTATATACTGAATACTCTAACTTTTTGCTGCGTGTGAGTTTGAAGAGATGCACTAAAGTTTTTCCAGTCAGCAAAGCTATGGAAAAAATGCTTATTGCAAACCATATACCTCCTAAAAAAATAACCATTATTCATAACCCCATTGAAATAAGAGATAAAATTAGAACAGATCTGAAAAAAAAAATGAACATCGGGAAAAAGAAAGTTTTACTTTTTGTTGGAAGGTTGGCTGAAGATAAAGGAATACAATATGTGTTAGAATCTCTTCCTTATTTGAGAGAAGTTATATATGTTGTGGTTGGAAGAGGTCCATTTAGATCGGAATTAAAAAAAAATGTAGAAAGACTAAATGTGGGGGACAAAGTGAGGTTTGTTGGTTTTGTTGACGAAAGAGAATTGATTAATTATTACTCTATAGCAGAAGGTGCAATACTGATAGAAAAATTTTATGAACCATTATCAAGAATGTTATTGGATGCTCAAAGTTATGGAATACCTTGTTTAGTTAATGATGTAGGGGGAAACACAGAGATTATATCTGATGGAGAAAATGGTTATGTGGTTAAAGGAAATAGTCCTTTGGAAATATCTAAAAAAATTAAAGAGATGTTAAAAAGAAAAAAAGAATATGGGATTATGGTTAAAAAAGCAAAAGTAAAGATAAGTAAGGAATTCTCTTTAGAAAAGATAGGTTCATTGTTGATTGAAGAATATAAGGATTTTGAAAATGAATAAAAAGAAAGTAATTTTTCTTGCAAGAGACTTTCCCTTACCGGGAGGACGTTCGGCACTCATTAAAAATGTAATTGACAATATGAAGCAGGATTTTGATTTTAAAGTAATCTGCTTTGAGAATAACGCAGTATCGGAATATTCCTGTATATTTATCCAAAACAAAAAAAAGAATAAAACCGCAAGAATTTTATATTATTATTGGAAATCATATTTCATACTTAAAAATAGGAGTAAGCAAGAAAAAATAGACCTCCTTTTCTGCACGGGTCTTTCTTCTTTAGGTGGAGTTATATATTCTAGAATTCACTCTATTCCTTGTGTTTTTAACACCAGCGGGATAAGACTAAAAAAGTTGAAAGATAAAATTAATTATATCTCTATAAATAAAGAAATTAGAAAAAAGAGATTCATATTTAAATCTATTATTGGTTACGGATTGAGAAAGAGTATTGATTTTTCCGTTTCCATTTTAGCAAGAAAAATAGTTGTTCCTACAGATTATTTAAAGAAAAGAATACAAAATTATTACCCTTACATCGGTAAAAAAACAGGGATTATAGAGGAAGGGATAAATGAGAGTAAGCTTCATTTATTTTCAAGAGAAGAATTGATAAAAAAGTACTTTTCTGAGGGTATTCCTTCTAATGTTATTTTATTTTGTAGGGTAGAAGAAGAAAAATTTTGGGAGAGATTAAAAGAAAGATTATTCGAATTATATCCTTCTGCATTGATTATTCTGATTGAATCAAAAAGAGTGATGGTGAGTAAAGGAAGAGAGATGATTGAATCTAAAATTAGTGCAAAAGAAGCCATGCAATTAAGCGATTTGATGCTATGTATCCCTGGAGAAGAGCCACATAGCACCACAGTATTAGAATCGCTCTATTTTCGTAAACCTACTTTTGTATCAAATGTGGGGTGGCTTAATGATCAATTTAAACCATATCCTGATTTTATTATCCCTTCCCTTTCTATAGAAGAAATTACTAATACTATTGATAAATTTTATGCTAATAGAGATAATTATGAGAAGAGAACCTTAGAGGTAGCCAAGAACGTACTAAACCAAAACAATTCAAAAATAACTTACGATAAGTACCATAAATTGTTCGGGGGATAAAATTCACTTTATGAACTACTAAAATCAAGTTTGATTATTTTTTTTACCTCACTTGAAGTCAACAAGCGAGGATTGTTTCTGGCCCTGGTTAAATCTAGCCCCAAAAATGCCTTAAATATTTTTTCTTTTGGAATTCCAGTTTCCTTTAAACTTCCACTTAATCCTATAGAATGCATTAAGGAGTAAATGATACTAATGGATTCTTCAATTGATTCCTTGCCCAGAAAAGAACATATTTCTTTCATGATCAATCTTACATATTCCTCTCCCCGCATATCAGAACAGTCTTTAGCGAGAACATTATAATTATAATCCAAAAAATCTCCCAAAGTCAAAGAAACAGCATGGCCATGAGGAATACCAAAAATAGAAGTTAAAGGATAAGAAAGGGCATGACAAGCAGTGGTACGAGAGATATTTATGGCCTTTCCAGAAAGATTTGAGGATCTCGCCATAGCTACTCTAGATTCCATAGTGGGAGAATTAACTGAATTCTCCAAATTCTTTATTGCTAATCTAATCGCTTCTCCAGCGTATCGCTTTGATTCCTCTGTAGATCTCACTGACCAATATGACTCGACAGCCTGAGTTAAAGCGTCCATCCCAGAAATTGCGGTTTGAATGGGAGAAAGATTGTAGGTTAGGACTGGATCGATAAGAGAGTAGGTGGGAAGTATAAATGGATGATCTAAGGAATACTTTTTTTTATTTATATATATCACTAAAAATTGAGTAGATTCGCTTCCTGTTCCAGAGGTGGTGGGAATAGCAATAAGGGGTTTTCCAGATTTTTCTATAAATTGATTTCCTAAAACATAATCTTTGGGGAATCGAGATTGATGGGATAGGATATTAATTGCCTTAGCCATATCTATTACGCTTCCCCCCCCCACTGCAATAATCAAATCACTGTTTTCTTTTTTATACAATTCAATTCCTTTTTCCACATCTTCTATTTTTGGATTGGAAGAGAAATCACTAAAACGAATATGTGGATATGAAAAAAGAAGCGATTCTATTTTTTCTCTTGCTCCAGAAGAGGTATAAGAATCTTTTCCAGTAACCAAAAAGATATAATCTGGCTTTTCTTTATTAAGGATTATCTTCAATCTATCAATACTCCCTATCCCAAAATATTCTTCTTGGATCATTACTATTTAAATCCCCGAGAAAGGACTATCCTCTTTTCTATTAAATTATCCATAAACACTTTTTTGTTTTGCTGGGGAGTAGTTGTTGGTCTTCCTAAGTCTTTCCTAGCCCCCTTATTTATTTTTATTTCCAATAGATAAGGACCTTCACTAGAAGTGGATTCATTTAAAAAATGTTTAATCTCAGCAATGGTTTTAGCACACCCTGCCTGTTTGTAACCACAAGATTTAGCAATGGAAGGAATATCTAAATTAAATGCCGCGGTGGGTTGTCCCCCGACAGAATCATGTGCTCCATTGTTAAACACAATATGCCAAAAATTACTAGGAGCTTCGTTTCCGATAATTGCCAATGATCCCATATGCATAATTAATGCTCCATCTCCATCTAAACAATAAATATTTCTATTTGGCAATTCTTTAGCTATACCCAAAGCGATAGAAGAAGAGTGACCCATAGAACCAACTGTAAGAAAATCGTTAGAATGATCTTTGCTTTTTTGTTCCCTTATTTCAAATAATTCCCTAGATAATTGTCCGGTTGTAGAGACAGTAATATCTGTTGAATTTAGGTGTTCTAATACTTGTTTAAGAGCATTCTCTCGAGATAATTCAAAATGGGTGTTAATCTTATTTTGCAATTTATATTCTTCAAATGTTCCTGGACGAACAATCAATGCGTAAGGAGCATTTTTGGCAGTCATCCATTCTATTGCTTCACTTAAACACACTGAAGCTTCGTTTATATTGTCGGGAAGAATTTGGTAAGGGATGCTCAAGGTTTCCATAAGAGCACAGGTTATTTTTCCTTGATGAATGTGTTGTGGTTCATCATGCTTTCCTCCCGGTTCTCCTCTCCATCCAATCAATAGCAAAAGAGGAATACTGTATACTTCCGGACTAACCAGAGAAGTTAAGGGATTTATGGCGTTTCCTTGGCCAGAGTTTTGCATATAAACCAAAGCTATTTTCCTAGTGGCTAGATAGTATCCGGCGGCCATACCAATGGCATTACCTTCATTAGCGGTTATGTTGTGCTGTTTTTTCGCATGGTCAGAAAGGTAAGCACAAAAATCCTTTAAAGATGAGTCGGGTACACCCAAAAACCGGTTTATCTCTAATTCTATCAATCTGTCATAAAATTGTTGACAGTTTATCATTTTCTCATTTGCCCCCGGGGATTAAGTTTAGTATGTCTTTTATAGGCATACACATTTCGTCTGCTTCTTTAGCTCTCCCATTCAAAAGGATAGTTTCTGCTGCTTTAACCATCGCAGGATAAGCACTACGAAGTAATTGATTAGCGTAAATCACCACATTTACTCCTGACTTACCCAATTCTTCTTCAGTAATATGGTTGTAGGTAGAGGGAACAACCACGAGTGGAACTTTTCTCTCAAACTTTGCATATTCTTGGCAAAAGGTTAATATTTCTGATGGATTCTTTTCCTTACTATGAATCATAATTCCGTCTGCTCCTGCTTCTATATAAGCCTTGGCTCTCGTTAAGGCATCTTCCATTCCTTTTTTAAGTATCAAGCTTTCAACTCTTGCAATAATCATGAAATCAGAAGTAACTTGGGCTTTCTTCCCCATAGAAATTTTGTGAGAAAAGTTTTCAATACTATCTTGTTGCTGTTCGACTTCGGTTCCAAAGAGAGAATTTTTCTTTAATCCCATTTTATCTTCAATAATTACCGCGGATACCCCATTTCTTTCCAGAGTTTTAACGGTAAATACAAAATGTTCTGGAACTCCCCCCGTGTCACCATCAACAATGATCGGTTTAGTGGTAGATTCTAAAATATGATGGAGGGTGTCCATTCTTTCTACTAATTCTATATCTGGCTTACCTTTAGCGGTAGAATCAGTTAAGCTGCTAATCCAAATCCCATCAAACTCTTGAGGCAAATTATTTCTGATTACATGGATATTTTCAACAATCAATCCACTTAACCCGTTGTGAGCTTCCATGAACCGTACTACTCCCTTTGCTTCTATTAAACGACGCAACTTTTTCATACGTATTTCGGGAGTTATCCCTACTTCCTTGATACATTGATGCAATTTTGTTGAAGAAATTCCAGGAGTGTAAGGGATTTCGATTAATTCACCCCCCCATTCTTTAAGCACATTGATTACCCGTTGACGAGTTTCTGCTTGTATTCCTGTTTTCCAGTCATCTCCATGCAAAACATAGTCTGGCTTATATTTTATTAAATTAGGGACATAGTCTAAGGTTTCTTGAGGAACTACCTGCGAAACTCCTTTAAAACTTTCTACAATCACTTTTCTTTGATCATAAGTTAGGGCAGGAAGTCTCTTATAACTAGCAATAGCCTTATCAGTTAATAAGCCAACAATTACTTCACCATAGACCCCGGCTTGGTTGATTATATTAATATGGCCATGATGAATAAGATCCGCACTCATTCCAACGTAAATTTTTTTCATATTTTCACCTTCACTTTTTTAATTTTAACATCTTTTGGAGAACTTTTTTTGTTGAAAGTTTATCATAATAGTCGGGTTGAAAAATTTCACCACCTATATTTTTAATAAAATCTGTTCCTGGAATCTCTTTCCAATCAGAACCATAAACCAAGATGATTTTTGTATGGGGAAAGTTATCCCTAATTTGTTTTAGATTATCCGTGGGATCTTTACTTTTTTGAACCATAATCATATCCACTGGACGAAGAGCAGAAACAATAGCCATTCTCTCTTTTAGTGAAGCAATAGGTTCAGCCTTGTAACTTTTGATGGCTTCATCAGTAAGAACTCCACAAATATGTAAATCTCCTTGTTCGTTAGCCAATTCTAACATCCTTAAGTGACCATAATGAAATAAATCTGCAGTTATAGGGCTGTATACTATGCGCGTAATCTTATCCTTGCTAATGTTGACAACGTCTCCTTCTTTAATCCCAGAATCCTTTGGAATAGTTATACATAACTGCCCGTTTGATTTATTTGACCAAACTATTTTTTTCATTGCACTAGTGACACTAGTGGGTATTTATAAAGGTTATGGATTTAAGAATTGGGTTTTAAATGAAGAATAACCTTATCTAAAAAAATTCAAAAGGATTAGGGAAGTTCTATCTATTGACCAAATGGTTAATCTCGCCTAGGGGAAGGTATTTAATAAAGATATTCCCAAAATATATACAAATAATTCTAATTAACCAACAAGATCTTTTAAGTTTGATCTAATGTAAAATATTTTGGTATTTATAACTACTCAAACATTATCATAAGTTCATTTTTTGATAAATATACCAATTAAATTGCGACATTTTCCAGAAGGAGCACACATAACCTTCTTTTCAAAATATCTCTCAAAAAGAACAAAGTATAAACTAAATGGATAAAAGTTTCGAAAAGCATATAACGGAATTCCAAAACCGCGCAAAATTTTGTATATCCTGTAATTCCAACCATTATCACAGAAAGAAATAATTTTTTTATTAACAAAGTGAGATTCAAATGTAGATACAAGTAAATCCCTATCAAAATGTTGAAAGTGTTTTTTTATTGTAGGAACATCTTTTGAAGGAACAGAAACAATCAAATATCCTTTTTTTGAAACTAGCTGGGAAATACCATTTACAAAAGAACAAATTTCGTGGGGATTAATGTGTTCAATCACATCAATTAAAGTTACAACTTCATATTTGTAAGGAGGATTAAAATTAGACAATTTTTTACAATAAATCTTTAATTGTGGATTAAACGCTTTTGCAAAAGCTATTGCCTTTTTAGAGTAGTCCAAACCATCAACATTAAATCCCTTTTTTCTAAGTTCATAGAGTAATCTGCCGTCCCCGCATCCCAAATCTAACACTCTTTTAGAAGGAGGGATGCATTTTATAATCAACTCATTTTTTTTTATATACGCCCAAAAATTATATTTATAATTAGAAAAAAGATCACTATAATGATACGGAAAATTGTATTCCTCCTCTTGAATTATTCCAGGGTTAATGTTCATTGGCTCATTTATTAATAGTTCAATTTAAATATTTTTTGATGGGTGTTTTGATACTTTCATTTTCTGAACATCTCCTTCACCTGAGATATTGAAGTAACTTTAAAAAGTAGTATTCCCGCGATATATAGGAATAATTCCAATAAACCAACCAACATAATCTTGTAAATTGGAATAAAGGAGATAATTTTGTTGATCCATAAACCCACCAGCAAAGTAATGCCCCCAATAATTATAGTTTTTAGCCAACAATTAAGAGGCAGATTGACTTCAGCTAATTTTTTTACTTGAATTATTGAATAAACAAAAAGGAATAAGGACACCGCCAAAAATGCTAAAGACGCACCAATAATACCAAAAAATGGAATTAGTGCAAGGTTTAAAATTACGCTTAAAAAAGAAGCAACCATAACCATCCATAAGTACATACGTGGCTTGTTAACACCCAGGATAATCCACTGATTTACTAAATAAATGGATGAAAATATCATTCCAATTGATAAAATCCGAAGAGGAATAGCTGCTTCGCCGAACTCATCACCAAAAAACAACAGAATTAATTCATTTGAACTAGAAAAGAGAAGTAGAGAAAGTAGCGTAACTATCAAAAAGATATAACGGTAAGCATTTCTTATTCCTTCTGTAAAACCTTTAATATGAGTCAGATATAATTCAGCAGAAACAGGCAATATAATTGTAGCCAGAGCTTTTGGCACATACCTCAACAAATTAGCAGTTGGTAGTGCTACGCTGTAAAGAGCAACTTCTTTTAATGAGCGGAAATAAGTTAAGAACAAAACATCCACCGAACTCAAAAGAGAGGAAAATACCATGGCGATGGTTACCGGCACACCAAACAACATCAATTCTTTATAGGTCTTCCATTCCGGAGAAGATTTTATCTTGAATAGGGGGAACAATTTTAATGCTAGTAAAAAACACCATCCAGCCACAATAACAAAAGAAATCAAATATGCCCACGCAGGAGACAGTATATTTATACCAAACTTAAATAATAGATAGCTAAATAGGAGTACTAGTAAAGTTTGAGCAAATTCTACAGTGGAATAATAAGACATTTTCTTAAATCCTTGGAATAGTCCTCTGAACGTGCTAAAAAACATTGAAAAGAAGAAAGCTATTGTTAATAGAATTAGTATCCAATAAGCATTGGCCGATTTAAAGTAATGGGTAGTGAGAAATTTTGAAGACAACAAAATAATCAAAGATAAAAATCCAAACAAAACTAACTGTATAACTAAGAAAGATAAAAGTACTTTTTTTATGTTTTCTGGTTCATTCTTAATTCGATATTCGCTTATAAATCGAACATATGCTGGACCAGTACCAAATCCCTTAAATCCATAAAATAAGTTTACAAAGCTAAACACCGCGAAAAACAATCCAAAATCCTCTATAGAAAGATTTCTCGCTAGTAAGAGC
>Ga0172375_10003165_pt1 | contig 25222 bp, 21 predicted proteins | sample LakKiv1m_FD_114537 | JGI IMG/M metagenome (GOLD analysis project Ga0172375, IMG submission 114537) | Freshwater microbial communities from Kabuno Bay, South-Kivu, Congo - kab_092012_11.1m | ecosystem: Environmental > Aquatic > Freshwater > Lake | place: Democratic Republic of the Congo...
GTCGCGTTCGTCACCGGGGTAAGGGCGCCGATCACGCCGATGGGCTTGGCTATCTTGAGGAGACCTTTCTCCTTGTTCTCTTCCACGATGCCGACGGTCTTCAGACCGCAAAGATCGCGAAGTGTTCCGAGGGTTTTCTTCTGGTGTTTTCCCAACTTGTCCTCGTACACTCCCATGCCGGTCTCATCAACGGCCAAACGGGCGCAGGCTTGGGCATGTTCGAGTTTGTACACTTCCCAGCCGACAGCCGCGACCATTTCATCCACTTTTTCCTGCGACCAGAATTCGATCCGCTCCTGCGCCGCTCGGGCTCTCTGCACGAGCCTCTCGATCTCTTCCGACATCTTCAACTCTCCTTGCTAAACGATATAGCTCGATCCACGTTTTATGTGGGACTTCTCAAGGTGATCAGATTTGATTCCCTTCCCGCTGGTGGCGATCGATCCTGGAATTTCATAATAAAGTACATTATTTATCCCGTCAACGATAAACTGCACCCAAAGGTTCATTTTTTAAAACGATGTTTTATTCTTCTTGACATAGCGCGGCCCAGAATCCACACTATCGCTTTACTCGAGTACGGTATTGTCCGCGGAAAAGGAGCTTTTTATGAGTGAAACGAAGGGGAGCGGGCGCTGGTTCATGGTTGCCATGGCCACGCTTTTGATGGTTTGCCTGGGCACGGTGTACGCCTGGAGCTACTTCCAGACTCCCATAATGAAGGAATTTGGCTGGAACAACACGCAAGTATCGTTGATCTTCTCATTCGCCATCTTCTTTCTGGGCGTCTCCGCGGCCATCGGCGGGGTATGGTTGCCCAAGATAGGGCCCCGGAAAATGGCTCTGGCGGGCAGCGTTCTCTTCAGCCTCGGCTATGCCATCGCGAGCTTCGCGCTCTCGCTGAAATCCCTTCCTCTCCTTTATATAGGCTATGGAGTCATCGGCGGGACTGGCTTGGGCTTAGGATATGTGACGCCTGTGGCCACCATCTCAAAATGGTTCCCCGACAAAAAAGGCCTGGCGACAGGCATGGTCATCATGGGCTTTGGCCTCGGGGCCCTTGTCATGAGCAAGATACTCGCCCCTACCCTCCTCGGATGGACAGGGGGAAATCTCGTGACCGTATTCCTGGCGCTCGCTTGCCTCTTTTTCGTGCTCACGATGCTTTCGTCCCTCGCCTTGAAAAATCCGCCCGCGGGCTGGACGCCCTCAACCAAGAAGGGCCCGAAGCAAGCGCTCGCCTCTTCGGCTCCTCCGATGAGTCCCGGAGAGGCGTACAGAAATGCTTCCAGGGATATCTTCTCCAAAAAATTCGCCTTCGTGTGGATCATGTTCTTCTGCAATATAACAGCGGGAATCGCGATCGTGGGATTCCAGTCGCCGATGTTCCAGGACCTGTGGAAGAAAACGAATTCCGCGTTGACACCGGAAGCTCTCGCGGCGTTCGGCGCGACGCTGATCGCCATCACTTCCCTCTTCAACGGCTTCGGCCGATTCTTCTGGGGCGCGGTTTCGGACAGGGCCGGCAGGATAAAGACCTTCAGGATCATGCTCGGAAGCGAGCTGGCTATCTTCGCGGTCTTGATACTCACCGGCAATCCCTGGATATTCGCCATTCTTCTCTGCTGGATACTCATGTGCTACGGCGGCGGATTCGGCACGATGCCGGCGACCATTTCCGAGCTGTTTGGCCAGGGCAAGATGACGGTCATGTACGGAGTCGTGCTCACGGCCTGGGCTTGTGGCGGCGTTGTGGGCCCTCAAATAACCGCCTTCATCAAGGATAAAATGCCGGGAAACGCTTCCACCCTCTCGTTTATCGTCGGCGCGGCTTTCGTGGCCATCGGCTTCATCGTATCGCTTCTCATTCCTTCGGCCGGAGTATCCGCGAAGGCTCCCTCTCCTTCCGCCTCAAAGCGTTGAAGACTCTCTCGGGTGTGAAGGGGGTTTCGGTGATCCTGACGCCGGTGGCATTGCGGATAGCATTCGCGATCGCCGCCGGCGGCGTATCGATCCCGATTTCCGCGACCGATTTCGCCCCAAAAGGCCCCGAGGGCTCATAGCTCTCAGCGAATTCGACGACAATCTTGCCCGCATCCTCCCGGGAAGGCACGGTATAGGTCATGAGATTATTGGTGAGAAGCCGCCCCTTGTCGTTGTATCTCACGTTTTCGTACAAAGCCATGCCGATTCCCTGCAGTATCCCGCCCTCCATCTGGATGCGCGCGAGATTCGGGTTTATCGTCGTGCCACAATCCACTACCGCCACATAGCGGATCATATCGACTTTGCCGGTTTCCATGTCGATTTCGATCTCGGCGAATCCCGCCATATAGGGTGGAGGCGATTTTTGCCCCGTAAAGGAAGCGGTGGCGGTAAGCGTCTTCATCAGCTTGCCATTGTGGTAGAGCGTGTCGAAACTGAATTCCTTGAGACTGACGATTGGCTCGCCGTCGGTTTTCGCGAAGCGAAGCCCATCGAATCGGACTTCGTCCGGAGCGAGATGATGCTGTTCGGCCACAGCTTCTCTCAATACAAGGTTCATCTTCGCCGCGGCTGCCTTCACGGCGTTCCCCGATACATACGTCGTGCTCGAAGCGTAGGCCCCGACATCGAAGGGCGTGTGATCGGTATCGGAAGCATAGACGATGATGTCCGACATCGGGACTCCCAGCTCCTCCGCCGCTATTTGCGCCAAGATCGTGTCGCTGCCCGTTCCCAGATCGGTGGCGCCGATCCGCAACTTGAAGCAACCTCCATCCTGGAGCTCAAGCGTGGCCGACCCCATGTCCACGAGTGGGATGCCCGAGCCTTGCATGGCGATAGCCATGCCCTTGGCTCGCACCCTGCCGGGAGCCACTTCCCAGGCGAGCCTTCCCGGTTCCCATCCAATCAGCTCCTTTCCCCGCGCGACGCAGTAGTCGAGCTTGCACGACTCCACCACCATCTCGATACCCTCGCCGCCCTCGCCCATGATGCGGAACACCTCGCTCGTCTCACCTTCGCGAATCATGTTCTTTTCGCGCAGCGCGATCGGGTCGATCGCGAGGGCATGGGCGAGCTCATCCATCATCGATTCGAGGGCGAAATTGCCCTGGATGGCGCCGTAGCCGCGGAAGGCGCCGGCTGAAAGCTTGTTGGTGTAGACGACCTTGCCGCCGTAGTGGACTGCCTTCGTCTTGTTGTAAAGAGGCAGGGTCTTGGAGCCTCCCACCATGAACACGGTGAGGGCGTGCTCGCCGTAAGCCCCTGTATTGGAGAGCACATTCATGTCGATGACGTTGAGCGATCCGTCGCTGCCGGCGCCGACGCGCATGCTGATCCTCATCTGATGCCTGCAGAAGGTCGCCTCGAAGACCTCTTTGCGGCTCAGCGCGATGCGCGCCGGCCTCCCCGTCTTCAGGGTGACGAGGGCGACGAAGGGCTCGACGTGGATATGCTGCTTGCCGCCAAAGGCGCCGCCGACGCGGGGTTTCATGACGCGGATCCGCGCAAGCGGCAAGGAGAGCGCCTGCCCGAGGAGGCGGCGGGTATGGAAGGGATTTTGCGTGCTCGAAACGACATTGAGCCTGCCATGGATGTCGAGGTAGCTGAAGGCGGCGTGCGGTTCCATGGCGACATGGGCTTGCGATTGGGTATAAAAGGCTTTCTGAAGGACAACATCGCTCTTGGCGAGTTCCTTCTCCACATCGCCGATCCTCATATCATAGGAAGCGGCGATGTTGCGCTTAGGCTTGAAGCCGATGGGGAACATCTCATGGATTTCGGGTTCGGGATGGATGATGGTGGAATTGTCGGCGGCGCTTTCGAAGTCGAGCACCGGCTCCAGGATTTCATACTTCACATCGATGAGCGAGAGAGCCTTTATTGCCGAAGCCTCGTCCTCGGCCGCCACGATGGCGACCTCGTCCCCGACATAGCGCAGGTATTCATCCAGGATGAATTTGTCGTGGGGGCTGGGTTCCGGATGCCCTTGGCCGGCCCGCGTGTAGGGGATGCGCTCGACATCTTTCCAGGTGAGGATACATGCCACTCCCGGCACAGCCAGCGCTTCCCCGGTATCGATCGCGGCAATTTTGGCGAAAGCGTGGGGACTTCGAAGCAACTTGACGACGAGGGTGTCCCGAGGGGCGAGGTCGTCCGTGTAGGCGGGCTTGCCGGTGACGAGGCCGATCGCGTCGATCTTGGGGATGCTATGATTGACGGCGGTGAATTCCTTAGCCACGATCGGCCTCCAGATATCTCGCCAAGGCGCGGAAATGCCCTTCATAGCCAGAGCAGCGGCACAAATTGCCGGCAAGATAATGTCGCATCTCCGCCTCGCTCGGCGAAGGCAACTCTTTCTTCATGGCCAGAACCATGAGGGCGAAGCCGGGGGAGCAAAAACCGCACTGTTCGGCGCCTTCCGCGGCGAGGAATTTCGCCAACCGAGCGGCTTCCTTTTCCACGCCCCGGATCGTCGTCACCTCATGCCCATCGGCCCGGCCGACGAGCACCGAACAGGAGGGCACCGGAACGCCATCGAGGAGAACGGTGCAAAGCCCGCAATTGCCGGTACCGCAGGCCTTCTTCACTTCCGTATAGCCAGCCAGGCGCAGCGCGTCGGCCAGGTTTTCTCCCGGATTGCATTCCAGGTCGACCGGCTTTCCGTTTACCTTGATGCTGATCGTCACTTGGAAGCCTCCAGGATTGCTCTTTTGACAAGGACGGCAGAGAGGGAACGGCGATAGGTCGAGCTGCCCCGAGTATCGTCCCCGAAGCTGAGTTCGGCGGAGGCGGCCTCCCCCGCGCGGCCCGCAGCCGCCTCAGAGGGGCGCCCCTCAGCACCCAAGGCGCGCGCCGCTTCGGCGCTGAGGCGGGCGGCCGCGGGCCGCGCCCCCACGGCGATTCTCCAGGCTCCCTCATGATACGCCGCGCAGGCATTGAGTACCGCGAAATCGTTCGCCGTGACGCGTAAGCTCTGGAATGCCGCCTTCACCCCTTTCCCCACGGCGATCTTTTCCAGCAGGAACGGCTTATCCCGAGGCGCGGCCAAAAAGCTTCCCATATCGATCCGCAGGCCGCCGTGAAAATGAAGTTCCGCACCCAAGGCTAAAAGGACCGTGTTTATATCCGAAAATCCGTATTTTCCCGCCACGCCGCCGCCCACCGTTATGATATTCCTGAGTTGCACGCCCACGAGATGGCTCGTGGCATCCCTGAAGAGCGGCCCATATTCCACCGCCAAAAGCGGGGAAATTTCCGCCTCCCGCGCCGTCGCCATGGCGCCGATTTCCACTTTATCGCCCGAATCGCGTATATAGCGCAAATCCAGATCCGACAGATCCACGGCGAGCGGAACGGATTTCACCATCATGCGGGACCAGACGCCTCCGGCGATCGGCAGACCTCTCTCCTCGGCGATGAGGGCATATGCCTTTTCACGGGTTTCGGGGCGCTCGTAGCGTCCAATATCCATATATACTCCTTGAACGACAGACCGCTGGGGGCGCCTCGGGCCTGGAATGAGGAATTGTACAACGCGGAATGTCCCGCCGCAATAAATGTCAAACTAAAACGCAGCGGACCAAATGGCCATTCCCTACATCGCGCATGGCCGGCACTTCCTTGGAACAAACATCCTTCGCGTAGGGACAGCGCGTATGGAACCTGCAGCCCGAGGGAGGGGAAACGAGGGAAGGTATTTCGCCCTTGGCCCTCACTTCATCGTTTCTCTTCCCCTCCTGCGGCGCGGGAGCCGAGGCTTTCAGAAGCTTCACATAGGGATGAAGCGCGTTCGCGATCACTTCCTCGGTGGGGCCGATTTCCATGATCATGCCCGCGTACATCACCGCAATCCGCGTGCTCATGTAGCGCGCCCCGGCGAGGTCATGCGTTATATACAAGTATGAGACGTTTTTCTTCTCTTTCAGATCCAGCATCATGTTCATGATCCCGATGCGGATCGAGACATCGAGCATGCTCGTCGGCTCGTCGGCCAATATCACTTCGGGATCGACCGCGAAGGTGCGGGCGATATTCACCCGCTGCCGCTGGCCGCCCGAGAGCTCGTGGGGGAACCGCCGCAAGTACTCGGCCGCCGGCGAGAGTCCGACTTGCTCCAGCGACTCAGAGAGCTTCGATTCCAGCGCGGTTTTGCCGGCGGCCAGGCCGTGGATCAGAAAAGGCCTTTCCATGATCGCCCGTATCGTATGGGTCGGATTGAGGCTCGCGAAAGGATCCTGGAAAATCATCTGCACGCGTTTCTTGTAGGCGAGCGATTCCGCGCGATTCCTGAACGCCCGGACAGGCTGGCCATCCAGCAGTATGTCGCCCGATGTCTTTTCGTACATGCCGGCGATGACGCTCGCGGTCGTGGTCTTGCCCGAGCCCGATTCACCCACGAGCGCGAGGGACTCGCCCCGGCAGAGCCTCAGATCGATATCATCCATGGCATGGACCGTTTTCCCGATATTCCTGATTCCCGTGAGGCGGAAATGTTTCGAAACATTCCTGAGCTCGAGTATCGTCTTGGTCATATCATTCCTCCGCAGAGTCTGCAGGCGCAGAGTCTTCCGGCCGAGGTAGGGACGAGCGCCGGCTCGCGATCGGAACACAGCGGGACAGCGGAAGAACATCGCGGGGCAAATCGACAGCCTTGAGGAGGATTGATCAAGCCAGGCGCCTGTCCCTCGATGCCGCCCATCCTCGTGATCGGTCCGGTCAGCGTCGGGAAGGAACTCATGAGCCCCTTCGTATAAGGATGCTCCGGAGCCGCGTACAATTCGCGAGAGGGACCGTATTCGCAAATCTTGCCCGCATACATGATCGCGAGGGAATCGGAAATCTCGACAAGGAGGGAGAGGTCGTGCGTGATGAAAATCACGGAAAACCCAAGCCTCATCCGCAATTCCTGGATTTTCTGCAAGATGGACCGCTGTACGACGACATCCAGGGCCGTGGTGGGTTCGTCCATGATGAGAAGATCCGGTCTGAGCAGTAGCGCCATGGCGATCATGATGCGCTGGCGCATCCCCCCCGAAAGCTGATGAGGGAAACTGGATAGCCTGTCGGCGTTGATGTCCACGAGTTCGAGCATTTCGGTCGCGATGCCGCGGGCTTCGCTCTTCGAAACATTCCGGTGCGCGAGTACCGCGTCGACAAGCTGTTCCTCGATCGAGAGCACGGGATTAAGGGCGTTCATCGCCGACTGAAACACCATCGCCATCTTAGTCCAGCGGTACTCGTTCATGGCCCTCTCGTCGAGGCCGGCGATATCGGTTCCGTCGAAGACAATCCGCCCCGATTCTATGGCGGCGTTGTCGCGGAGCAGCCTCATGACCGCGTAGGCGAGCGTGGATTTCCCGCAGCCAGATTCCCCCGCGATTCCGAGGAATTCTCCTCGTCTCAGGGAGAAGCTCACATCGTCGACAGCCCTGACGAAACCAGCCTTCGTGGCGTACCCGGCTTTGAGGTGATCGATTTGAAGCAGCGTTTTTTCGGCCATATTTACCTCTTCCTCAGCCGCGGGTTCGATATCTCATCGATGCCGAAATTGACGAGGACGAAGGCGGTGCCCGTCAGCGCGATGAGGATGCCGGGCGGGAGGAACCACCACCAAGCCCCCATGAGAATCGCCCCATTCGCTTGGGCCCAATAGAGGATCGTGCCCCAGCTCACCACGGTGATATTGCCCACGCCGATGAATTCGAGGGTCGCTTCCGCGAGGATCGCCGAAAGGCTCACGGTAAAGAATTCCGACATCACGATGGAGATCATATTGGGGAGGATTTCCCTGAATATGACGAAAAATGTCCGCTCCCCCATCATGGTGGAAGCGCGAATGAAGTCCCTGTTTTTCAGCGTCAAGACCTGCGAACGCAGGACCCGCGTCGGGTAAGGCCAGCTCGTGAAGGCAAGGATGAGGATTATGGGGAGGACGCCGTGCATCGGGATGTAGGTACCTATCACGATCATGAGCGGAAGCCCTGGGATGACCAGAAAAACGTTGGTGAAGAAGTTGATGATATCGTCGAGGACGCCGCCGATGTATCCTGCGAGCAGCGCGAGCGTGAGCGACACGAGGGTGACGAAAAGCCCCGTCGCGAGTCCCACGAACACGGAAATCCGCGTGCCCATGATGAGCTGGCTGAACAGATCGTTGCCAGCGTGATTCGTTCCCAGAATATGTCCCTTCGATGGTTTCGATCTCAACGGAAAATATGTCACCGTCTTTTCCCAGGTTTTCTTTGTCGTGACGGAGTACACGGATTTCTCGATATCCTTATCGGGATACTCTTCGGAGACGATCTCGGGATCGCCCGTCGCCTCCTCGACGAGGATGGTCCTCTCAGTCCTGTCCGATTTTGGGGGATAGGGAGCGATGAGGGGGGCAATCAGGGCGACGACGATGAGGGTTCCCAGAAGGATAAGCCCCGTGAGCGATTTTCTGTTCTGCACGAGAGTCCGCAAAAAGTCCTTTATCATTTCGCACCGTCCCTGACCCGCGGATCGAGGAGCATGATCGCGATGTCGGCGATAAAATTGGCGATGAGCACCGATGCGGCGATGATGAGGAAGATCGCCTGCATCAAGGGATAGTCTTTCGCGTTGACCGCCTGATACAGCATATAGCCCATGCCTGGGTAGGCGAAGACCATTTCGGTGATGAGGCCGCCGCCCACTATGAAGCCGAACGACATGGCGAATCCGGTCACGGAAGGCAATATGGCGTTTCTGGCGGCGTAGATCCTCTTGATGCGGTTCATGGGCAGCCCTTTCGCGATGGCGAGCGTGATGTATTCTTCGGCCAGGACGTTGATCATGTTGTTGCGCATCATGAGAAGCCAGCTTCCTATCGAGCTCAAGGTGATCGTGAAGGCGGGCAACGCGCCATACCGGAGCACTGAGAGCCACCAGCCTGCGCTGTCCCTTGTCTGATCTATCGAAAAGGCGCCTCCCAAGGGGAAAGCGCGCAGCTTGAACGCGAAAATGTAAATAAGGAAAAGTCCCAGCCAGAAATAAGGAAAGCTTCGTATAAAGGTGAAAAATCCGACGCTAAAGGAAGCGAGCTTTGTCTGCCGCTTCCATGCCGCCCATATGCCCAGCAGCGTGCCTATCGTGAACCCGATTATCGTGCACAGGCCCATGAGGCCAATCGTCCAAGGAAGCGCCGAGGCGAGCACCGTTGAGACAGGCATCGGAAACCGCGAAAGCGATATGCCGAAATCGCCTTTCAAGGTATTCAGGAGATATTTCCCGTATTGCACCGGAAGCGAATCCTGGGTGTCGAGGCCGAAGGCGGCCCTCACGGACTCCAACTTTTCGGCGTCGACGCCCTCCATCCTGTCCATGAGGGCCTTGGCGGGATCGCCTGGCATCAGCCGCGGCAAAAAGAAGTTGATCGACATGGATATGAGCAGCGTGAAGAGAAGCATGCCCAATTTTCTGGCGAAATATTTCATGAGGCTCCCCGAAAGCGTTCGTGCGCCATAAGGCGCAAAATCAGAAGCGGCGGGCCCCTGTCGGGGCCCGCCGCGCAAGGCGGCGTGGAATCGTAAACACGGGTCTGATCCACGCCGATCGGCTTACTTTTTATGAATCGCCAGTAGAATCGGCATCTTCTGCATGCCGATGACGCTGGGCCAGGCGTAGGGGTCATCGGCGCTGGGCCAGCCCACGAAATTCCTGGTCGTGTATTCGAACCAGGTCGGATTGAAGAACATCGGAACGCAGGGCGTGTCCTTCATGAACTGGGAAACGATCGCTGACATGTACGCTTTCTGCTTTTCGGCATTGGGTTCTGATCGATAGGCTTCGAGGTTCTTGTCGATGTCGGCGTTCTTGTACCTCATGTTGGAGAACACCTTGGCCTTCTCGCCAAGACCAGCGTAATTTGCCGAATATAGCCACCTGTTGAATTGGTAGTAGGGTGTCGTGCCGGTTGTGATGAAGCTGACGGCCATGTCGTAATCCCCGGTCTCCAGGCTGGTCTGGAAGGGAACGGGCCAGGCGCTCTGCGTGATCACGGCTTCGACGCCGATGTCCTTCAACATCGAGGCGACGGTCTCGGCGGCGCCGATCCAGTCGGTCCAATCGGTGGGCACGTAGAGTTTGAAGGAGAGTTCCTTGCCATTCTTCTCATAGAGTCCCTTGGCGTTGAGTTTGTAGCCTTCTCCCTCCAAAAGCTTCCTGGCCTTCGTCTTGTCATAGGCGATATTGTATTTCGCCTTGCCATCGGCGGCGATCGCCGAGAAGGACTTCTTGACGGCAGTCATGTCGGCGGGCACGGGGCTCGGACTCATTTTGCGCGTGATGTCCCTTTGGGAAATGGCGGCGGCGAAAGCTTTGCGGACGTTGGGGTTGTCGAAGGGAGCCTTGAGGTTGTTCATGTAGAGAAACACGAGGTTACCCTCGGGGAACCAATACTTGTTGTCGGGATTGGCCGCGACATAAGCATCGACGTTGGGAAGGGAATATCCCGCCCAATCATATTCGCCATTCATGAGTTTGAAGGCAATCTGCTCGTTGGTGGTCGATATGTACTGGATCCCGTCGATGTAGGGAAGCGGCTTGCCGTCGGCTCCCTTCTGCCAGTAGCTCGGGTTGCGCACGAGCTTGTACGCCTGCTCGTTGAACGACGCGGGATCGAGCATGAAGGGTCCGGAACCGACAGGGGTGTCGTTGCCTGTCCAGGTGAGGGGGTCCTGCACCTTGGACCACACGGCTTTCGGCACCACGAAAAGGCCACCGAACTTCTCGAGGGTCGTCACGTTCACGGCCGAGAATTTGAAAGCGACCTTGTTGCCGCTCGCGGTAACGCTTTCGAGACCTTCGGACCAGAGGCCGGACATGTCGAGGGCCTTGTTGGTCTTCCCGAGCATGGCGGAAAAGGCGACATCATCGGCGGTAAGGGCCGAGCCATCGTTGAATTTGACGCCTGGCCTGATGGTGAAGGTGATTTCCTTGAGATCGCCCGACCACTGCCAGCTCTCCGCTATCCAGGGATTGGCCGTGCCATCGGCGTTATTGAAATAGATGAGGGTCTCGTAGATGCAGCCAACCGCCGACTCGAGGGCTGCGGGGCTGAAGGGATTGAAGTTCTTAGGCAAGACGCCCTGCTTGGAGGGGGTCATTCTGAGGATGCCTCCCCGTGCCGGTGTTTCGGCGAATATTGCCTGAGCTGATACAAGGGCTAGCAAGAGAGCGAGCGCCACGATTCTCTTTTTCATCGCGTACCTCCATTTGATATATACTCCGGCAAACATGCCGGTCTTGGCCTGCAAACAGCGCGGTTCATTGGTCCGCGAACACTATAGGCTCATGAGGGCAGCGTCACCGGACAAACTCCTCGGGCTTCGAACTCGCCAGCGAGATAGCCGGCCATCGACTCGGCGGAAAGGTCCGTGTACTCGTAGGCGGCTATAACCATCGGTTCGACGTCCGCCTCGCGGACGCATCGTTCGGCGATTTCAGCGGCGTCGTAGGGGCTTCTCATCAAAACGACGCATAGCCGCGCTTTCATCCCGCCCGCGAGCTTGGCGCAGCGGGACAGCAGTTCGATTTGCCCCTTGTGGGCCAAGGGCGCGACCATGGAGAGGGCGATAGTGGGCTTGGCGCCTATCCTCGCGACGCCAGGCGCGACCCCTTCGCCGTCAGACCAGGCCGCAAAACCCTGTTCAAAGGTGGACTGAGCATAGCCCATCGCTTCCGCGATTTCGGTCGCGGAGGGATCGATGGGAGCCTTTCGCGTCAACCATGCCGTTCCCCGACGCCCCAGCCGCGAAGCTATGGAAGGCGGGTCGGCGGTGTCCTCGGCCCCGGTGATGTTCGCGGGGACGACATCGATGAGGAGGCCCCCTTCACCCAGCTTCCGGGAATCGCCGGCATCCCCTCGGCGAAGGAGCGTGATAGACCCCCGGGAAATCTTGTCTGCGAGGCCGAAGGCCCCTCGCCCCATTTCCGACCCCTCCTTCGAAGCGCCGTCCCCCGCCTTTCCGCCATATGTCTGCTTGCAGGCAAGGATCCGCGATACCGAGGCATCGATCCTGGATTCGGGGATCTCGCCATCGAGTACCGCGCGGTATATCGCATCAGCGGCCTCGAGCTGCCGTTCGGCCGTATGGCTGATGAAGAGGATATCGACGCCGGCCTTCACCGCCATGACATAGGGATTCGGAAAATGATCGGTGATGGCCCTCATCTCCATGCAATCGCTGCAGATGATGCCCTCGAAGCCCAGGTCGCGTCGCAGGAGCCCCTCCACCACGCGCACGGAAAGTGTCGCGGGCAGGGGATCAGGCTCCACGGTCGGGAATCTGACATGGGAGGTCATGATGGCGGGTATTTTTTCCGCGATGAGACGCTTGAATGGAAGAAGCTCTACCTTTTCCAATCGTTCGAGTTCATGTGACACGAGGGGGATGTCGAGATGGGAATCGATCGTGGTATCACCGTGGCCAGGGAAATGCTTTGCGGTGGCGGCGACGCCGCTTTCCCTCAAACCTCGCGCGAAGGCTGAGGCGAATTCCCCCACGCGATGCGGGTCTTCGCCGTAGCTCCGCACGCCAATGACGGGATTTTTCGGATTGACATTGACATCGGCCACCGGGGCGAGATTCCAGTGTATGCCAAGCGCCGCGAGTTCCCTTCCGCATATCTTTCCGAGCTTTTCGATATCGCCGAGCTCCGCTCCCCCTCCCAGGCAGGCTGCCGCCTGGGCCATTGCCCCAGGCAAAGGAGTCACGCCTTTTCGCAGCCTTGTGACTATCCCCCCTTCCTGGTCGATGGCGACGAGCGGGGTGAATCCTGTTGCCGACTCGATGATGGAATCGAGCTGGGCTACCGTCGATCGAGTTGTCTCAGCGTCGGGAGTGTTTCGGGAAAAAAGGATGACGTTGCCGGCGAATGTCGCTTCGACGACGCGGCGAAGCGATGCCATTCCCTCAGGGCCCGAAGGAAACCCAATGGCAAGCATCTGTCCGATTTTGCGCTTTAAAGCCGTCTTGCCATCATCTGCGGCATAGGTATCACCTTTCATTGAGGGGGTAGTATAAACCGGTTTGCCGGCTAAGGCAAGAAAAAATATCACTATTGACATTTCCGTGAAACAATATTTCATATTCATCCTAGGTATGCATGCTAATATTTTGCGTGGTGATCTGAAAATGACCGCCGAATCGATCATTCCGCTATGGAACGATTGCTTGGGAAACAGTTTCCCTCTGGATGATCGACTTTTCCACCAGCTGTCGCTGGCGGGAGGAATGGATGAAAAAGCTGTTTTCGTATCGCGCTACGAAGAAGAGGGACCTGTTTCCGGTGTGATTCTCGCAAAACTGGCGAGAAGGGAGGCATCGGGCACTGCGCGGCCAGCGGCGTACATCTCGTTTCTGTTTGTTTCGCCGCGCGAGCAAGGGAAAGGTATTGGCAGCCAGTTGCTGGAGGCGGCCGAAGGATGGTGCAAGGAAAAAGGCGCCACTTCCATTCGTCTCGGCTCAGACTACGGTCATTTCTTCCCCGGGGTTCCATTCGATGATTCGCCGCAATCCAGAGCGACGATCGCCTTCTTTTCCCAAAAAAAGTATGCGAAGCAGGCAATCGAGATGGACCTCATCACAGACCTCGCCACGAATTCCGCCTTCGGCCCAGGTTCCGAAGACGATGAGAAAATGAATGCGGCTGGCGTTCGCTTCACGCTCTGCGCCCCGTCGAGGCGTGCCGCCGTTTCGGATTTCTTCGCCCGCTCTTTCCCCGGACGCTGGGAGCGTGAAATCTCCGAAGGTTTCTCCGCAGGCTTGAGGGACGAAGATCTCGCCCTTCTGGCAAGGACGGAGGATGATTCGGTCATCGGCTTCGCCCGGCTCTGCTGTTCCGACAGCCCTCTGCTTAGCCCCGGCCTCTACTGGCGAAACCTTCTTGGCCCGAACGCGGCCGCGCTAGGACCGATTGGCATCGACGCGGCGTATCGAGGCGCGGGGCTGGGCTTGAGCCTCCTCCGGATGTCTCTCGGCACGCTGAAAGCGCGGGGAGCCCGAAATACGGTCATCGATTGGACGGACCTGGACCGATTTTATGCCAAGGTAGGCTTTGCCCCTTGGAAACGCTACATGGAGATGATCAAAACCCTGGAGGCATAAAGCAGTCTGTTTCTATGCATAAGGATACATTTCCATTTGACGGCATCTTGGAGAAGTGCTACAAAATAATGTGGAGGCGTATATGAAAACTTCAAGGTTCGTCACAGCGCTCGGATTGGCACTGCTGCTCGTCTTTGCGGCAGCTCAAGTCTACGGACAAGCTACATTCAAGCCCAAGGCCGAGTACACGATGCAGGTCAACGTTGGTCCGCTCTACGACTGGGGCGTGGGAGCCCAGCGCTGGGCTGACCTCGTCAAGGAAAAAACCGGTGGAAAGGTAATCGTAAAGCCTTATTTCGGTTCTTCCCTTCTTGCCGGAAAGCAGACCAACTGGTATCAGGCGGTCGCCGATGGCAGTATCGACTTTGTCGTCGATTCCACCATCAACGCAGCAAGCGTCATCAAACCCTTCAATCTCTTCAACCTTCCCTTCTTCATGCCTACCTATGACGATGTCGATCAGATCGAAAACGGCAAGGCCGGAGCGATGATCATAAAGGAATTCGAAAAGGGCGGCATAAAGTTCATGGCGTGGGGCGAAAACGGCTTTAGGCAAATCACCAACTCCAAACGCGAAATCAAAACCCCGCAGGATATGGCCGGACTCAAGTTCCGCGTCGTCGGAACGCCGATTTTCATCGATATGTTCAAGGCTCTCGGCGCCGACGCGGTGAGCATGAGCTGGGCGGACGCGGTCACCGCCTTCCAGCAGGGCGTCGTCGATGGACAGGAAAACCCCAAGTCCGTCCTCACCGTCGTCAAGATCTGGGAATACCACAAGTACATGACCAACTGGTACTATGTCCTTGACCCGCTCGTTTTCGGCGTGAACGAAAGAATATGGAAGTCTTTCCCCGCCGATATCCAGAAAGCCATTCAGGAAGCGGCCATCGAAGCGGCCGATTACGAAAAGGCGCTGGCCCGTGCCTATCTCGATGGCACAAAATCCATCAATCTTCTGAAGAGCAAGTACGGTGTCACGGCTGTGGATCCCTTCGCGGAAGCCAAAGCCAAGGGCATGATCTTCACGGATCTCACCCCCGCCCAGATGCAGGCCTTCAAGGACAAGCTCGCCCCGATCTACGACAAATGGGTACCCACGATCGGCAAGGCCATCTACGACGCCGCTGTCGAGGACATGAAAAAATAAGGCGAAAAGCCTGATCACGCAAGATTCCGGGACGCTGTTTTGCGTCCCGGAACCCTATTCTTGACTAAAGACCTTCGCTCTGCATGATTGCCAGCCAACGAAGGTTTAGTAAATACCGGAGCATTTCATGGCAGAGAAGAGGAAATATAAGCTGGATGAGCTGATCGGGGCGGCGATTCTTGCGATCATGTCGCTCATCACCTTCATAAACGTCATCAACCGCTATTTTTTCAAGGCGAGTTTCGCGTTCAGCGAGGAAATCACCGTCAACTTTTTCGTCTGGATCACCTTGCTGGGCATAGCGATGGCTTTTCGCAGAGGCTCCAACCTTCAGATGACAAATCTCTATGACAAATTCCCGCCGAAGCTGAAGAAAGTATCCGCCGCGATTTCGGGCCTCATCGGCCTCGTCGTGTTCGGCTTTCTCATCGCCAATTCCTGCAAGGAAATCTACAAGAATATGACCTTCTACCACACGACATCCGAAGCCCTCAACATACCTACATGGATCTACAGTCTAGGTACGCCGATCTTCTCCCTCTTCGTCGTGAAGGAGATCATCGCGAGTACTCTGCGGAGTATCCGCAAAGAAAATTCCAAGAGCGCCGACGCGGCGGAAGGGGGCAAATAATGGCTGGCCTCATTGTATTCGGCGTTTTTGTCGTCCTCATCGTGATCGGGACTCCTATCGGACTCTCCCTTGGAACGGCGGCCATGGGCGCCATCCTCAAGTTTGATCTCGGCACCGCTATGATATCGCGCAACTTTGAGGCTAACATCGCCAAATTCCCCCTCATCGCCATACCCTTTTTCATCCTGGCTGGCGTCCTCATGGAGAAGTCGCGCATTGTCGATGGCATATCGAAATTCGTCATTCTTCTCGTCGGGCGCGCGACCGGGGGCCTCGCCATAGCCGCCGTGGTTACCTGCATTTTCTGGGGAGCGATTTCGGGATCCGGCCCCGCGACGGCCGCCGCCCTGGGTCTCGTATTCATCCCGACGATGATCAAGGAAGGCTACAATAAATATTTTTCCGCGAGCACGATCGCCGCGGGCGCGGGGCTCTCGATCATCATACCTCCCTCCATCGCTTTCATCGTGTACGGCAATCTCACCGATGTTTCTGTTGGCGCCCTTTTCCTTGGAGGCGTAATACCCGGGATCATAGTTGGAATATTCCTCATTATCATGGTATATATCGTCGCGAAAAAGAAGAATTTCAGAGGCACGACGCAGAGAGGAACGCCCAAGGAACTCGGCAAGGCTTTTCTCAAATCCATTTGGGCACTCCTCGCTCCTGTCATCATTCTCGGCTCGATCTACGCTGGTATCGCCACTCCGACCGAGTCGGCGATCATCGGCGTATTTTACGCCCTCTTCGTGGGGCTGTTCGTGTACAGGACAATCACCCTCGATGTGCTCATTTCGGCGCTTTCGGACACTGTCGTCGGCTCGGCGGTCGTCATGTTCGTCGTGGCGATGGCCGGTATCTTCTCTTGGGCGGCCTCAACGCTCGGTGTCATAGACGCCGCCGCCCAACTCGTCCAGAGCCTTACGACGAATCCGATGGTCTTCATAATGCTGATCAACGTCGTCATGCTGATAGCGGGCATGTTCCTGGACGCCATCTCCATCACCTATGTGTTCATGCCTATTATTCTGCCGGTCATCCTGAAGTTGCAGATCGACCCGCTCTATTTCGGCGTCGTTCTCGTCATAGCGCTCGCGATCGGGCAGATAACCCCTCCCATCGCGGTCAACCTCTATGTCACGTCCAACATTATCAAGAGCAACATCAACGACGAGATGGTGCGTTATGTGATACCGATGGTATTGATCGCGATAGTCGCGCTTGTTCTCATTACGCTTTTGCCACAGCTGTCGCTCTGGCTCCCTGTTTCGGCGGGATTGTATACGCCGCGTTTCTAGCCGTGAGCCAATTTCCGCATGTAAATCGGAGGAATTTATGCCATTTCAGAAAAGGGAGTTCCCCAATAAATTTTCAACGCTCTCCCGCGAGGAGATGCTCGGACTTCTGCGCACGATGATACGAATAAGGGCATTCGAGTCGCGCGTCGAAGAACTTTTTCTGAACAGAAAAATCCCGGGATTCGTTCATCTTTATATCGGCGAGGAGGCTATCGCGAGCGGAGTCATGGCCAATCTCACGAAGAAGGACTGCATCACCTCGACCCATCGAGGCCATGGACACGCCATAGCGAAGGGAGCCGAGACCAACAGGATGATGGCCGAACTCTTCGGAAGGGAAACAGGATACTGCAAAGGGAAAGGCGGTTCTATGCATATCGCCGATTTCGCGGTAGGGATGCTTGGCGCCAATGGAGTCGTGGGCGGCGGCTACAACATCGCCGTCGGCGCGGGCATGTCAGCGATGATCAAGAAAACCGACGATGTCGCCGTCTGCTTCTTCGGCGATGGGGCCTCCAATCGCGGGACCTTCCATGAGGGCATCAACCTCGCCGCGCTCTGGAAGCTTCCGGTTATTTTCGTGAATGAAAACAACCAATGGGCTTCCACCACGCCGACAGCGGCGGCTCTCTCCGCCGCGAAGGTTTCGGACCGCGCGAAGGGCTACGGCATCGAAGGATACACGGTGGATGGCAACAATGTCATCGAAGTGTACAATGCCGCGGCGGCGCTCGTTGAAGAAGCCAGAAAAGGAAAAGGCCCCACCATTCTCGAATGCATGACCTATCGCATAAAAGGGCATTACGTCGGAGACCCGGAAAAATACAGGACAAAAGAAGAGGTGCAGAAACATTTTACCGAGAACGATCCGATCACTCGCTATGTACAGTACCTCAAGGACAAAAAGCTGATCGACGACGCTGAAGTGTCCGCGATGAACGATGAAGCGGCAAAGGAAATCGCCACCGCGGAAAAGTTCGCGGAGGAAAGCCCATTCCCAGAGCCGGAGGACGCGTTGAACGATCTCTTTTCATTCTCTCCCAGCGAGTTTCCGGAGGCGGTCAAATGAGAACCATCACTTTTTCCCAAGCCACGCTCGAGGCGATGCAGGAAGAAATGCGCCGAGATCCGACCGTCTTCGTCTACGGGGAGGATATCGTGCGTCAGGGCGGCATATTCGGTCAGTTCAAGGGGCTGCCCGAGGAATTTGGGGATAGAATTCGCGATGTGCCGATCAGCGAAACCATGATCGTCGGCGCGGCGCTCGGGGCGGCGCTCACCGGCACCCGTCCCGTCGCCGACATGCATTTCGCCGACTTCATCGGAGTCGCCTTCGACGAAGTGGCCAATCAGATCGCTAAGAATCGATATATGTTCGGCGGCCAGGCGAATATCCCTCTCGTCATCAGGGCTCCGGACGGGATCAGCAAACAAGCCGCAGCCCAGCACAGCCAGAGCGTCGAAGGCTGGCTGCAGAACATACCCGGCTTGATCATCGTCAGCCCTTCAAGTCCCGCGACAGCGAAAGGTCTCCTCAAATCGGCGATCCGCCAGGACGATCCGGTCATCTTTTTCGAGCACAAGATGCTCTATCCCCAGAAAGGGCCCGTGCCCGAGGAAGAATATCTGACGCCGATCGGCAAAGCCGAAGTTCGAAGGCAAGGCAAGGACCTCACCATCGTCACCTACTCCATAATGGTCCAGAAATGCGAGGAAGTCGCCGCCGAATTGGAGAAGGAGGGCATATCGGTCGAGATCATCGACCTGCTCACCCTCAAACCCTTCGATGAGGAAACAGTCCTGGCTTCGGTTCGAAAAACGCATCGCTGTGTCGTCGCGCACGAAGCCGTCATGACGGGAGGGCTGGGCGCCGAAATCGCCGCCCGCGTCCAGGAACACGCGTTCTACCACCTCGATGCTCCCGTACTCCGCGTCGGCGCAAAAAACGTGCCCGTTCCCTTCAGCGCCGTCCTCGAGAATTTCGTGGCAGCGAACCAGGGTGACATAAAGCGCGCGGTGAAGAAAGCCCTCTACAGGGAGGAATGAGCCATGGCAACCCCTGTCTTAATGCCTCAGCTTGGTCTCACCATGACGGAAGGTCTCATCATGGAATGGAAAAAGCGCGAGGGCGAAACCATAAAGAAGGGCGAAGTGCTCTTCGATGTCGAGAACGACAAGGCCACTATCGATGTAGAAGCTCAGACCGATGGCGTGCTCGCAAAAATCATCATCGCCGAAAAGGTGACGGTTCCGGTTGGCACGGTTGTTGGATACATCGCCGCGGCGGGCGATACCGCGCCTCGCGATGAGACCGGATCCATGAAGCAAGACGATGGATTCATCCTGGCCTCCCCCTTCGCTAGAAAGGAAGCGGAGTCACGGCGAATCGACCTGGCGGCGTTGAGAGGTACCGGCCCTGGCGGAGCGGTGATCGGGCGCGATGTGCCAGCGGACGGAGCTGGGGCGATGAGCGCCGCGGCGGCGGCCAAGCCTGCCGCAAAGCCTTCCGCCCTCGTTTCGGACCTGGCCTTTGTCGACGTCTCTCTTTCACGCATCGGGAAAATTGCCGGCGAAAGGATGACCGAAAGCTGGACATCGATACCTCAGTTCACGCTGTACGACGAAGCCGATGCCGACCTAATCCTTCGCCTCGCGGAGCGCTACAAGAAGGGAGGGGACTCGGTTTCGCTCACGGCGATCCTCGCAAAGCTGCTCGCGCATGCCGCTCAAGCCTATCCGCTCGTCAATGCCTCTTGGATCGGCGAGGGAAGGGTTCGGACGTTCGCGAGCGTCAACGTCAACATAGCGATGGATACGCCCGATGGGCTTGTCGTGCCGGTGCTGCGCGACTGCGCGAAGAGGGGCTTCAAGGCTCTTGGCGCCGACATGAGGCTGCTCGCGGGAAAAGCGAAGAGCGGAGCGCTCAGCCCCGAAGATTACGAAGGAGGGACGATCACCCTCTCCAATCTGGGAATGTTCGGCATCAAGCGATTCCGGGCCATCGTGAATCCGCCGCAGACCGCGATTATCGCTGTCGGCGCGTTGAGCGATAAAGTGGTGGCGAGGGATGGCGGCTTTGAATCAAAGAAATTCCTGGAATACAGCCTTACCGCCGACCATCGCGCCGTCGATGGCGCTTACGCCGCGCGCTTCATGGCAAGCCTAAAATCGCTTATCGAGAACCCGCTGATGACGATGGATTGACTTTGGAATCCGCATGGGAAAAGGCGCCGCTACATCGTCCCGATGTAGCGGCGCCCGCTTTTTTAGGCGTTTTTGCGGACGTTTACGTTTCCCTTGAGCTCCGCGCCCTCGCTCATGGAAAGCTCCATAGCCGCTATATTGCCCTCTATGACCGAACGTTGATTAAGGATGATCTTGGTCGCCGACTCGAGATTCCCGACTACTTTGCCATTGATCTCGATCCGTTCAGCCTTGACGTTTCCATCGACCGAAGAATTTTCCGCGATGACGACGGTTCCGGAGGAAATTATGTCGCCGCATATCGTTCCGGCCTGGATGGACAGGGAATGCGCGGTCACATTCCCTTCGATCTTTCCTCTCACCAATACATCGCCCTCGCTGCTGACATCGCCGAGAATTGTGCCGGCAATGGAAATGTTGGCAGAGGAATTGATCGTGCCTTTGATGATCATATCTTCCGTGATGACCGCCTCGGCGGCTCTGGGATCGATGCGATGAACGGCGTTCATCGAACTTGCGGTGAAATCCGGCCGAGGCGGGGCAAGCTCGTCAGCCTCAAGGGCTTCCGCCTGGCCAATCTCGGCCGTCGCCGCGCCCACTTGCCCATTATCGGTATCGGATCCGGCCAATTTGCCGTTCATCAACTCCTCGATGGCTCTTGAAAAATTGCCTTGCTTCTTCATTGCCTTCCTCCTTGCATCCGGGCTGCCTATCAATCAGGGTAAATGAACATGGGGGGCTTGATTGAATTGTCGAGAATCTTGAATTCATAGCCCTCCCCAGAGAGCGAATCGATGATCGCGCCCAACGCATCGCTCACGACCGGCTTTCCGTTGTCGTGCATGAGCACAATCGCCGGGCCCCAACACAAGTGCACTCCGTTGATGACATTTTCAATGATACTCTGAGTTGTCGCGCCAGCGATAGCGTCTCCCGCGCTCACATTCCAATCATAATAGATAAAGCCGCGCCTGAGGACTTCGGCGATGATTGATTGATAGCTGGCCAGATTGAAGATATTTATGCTGCCGCCCGGAAATCTAAGAATCGCGGGTTCGATCCCTGTTTCCGATTTGATATAGAGGAAATTCCTGTGGAAATCATCGAGAAAATTCTCAATGCTCGCGTAAATGATATTGTAGCGATGCGAATAGCTGTGCATTCCAATCGCATGGCCCTCATTCGCGATGTGTTTCAGCTTATCGCTGAGCAGACGGTTCGACTTTCCATTTACGAAGAAGGTCGCCCCCACGCCATGGTTTTTAAGCACATTGAGAATCTCATCGGTTCCTGTTGAAGGTCCATCGTCGAAGGTGAGAAACACGGTCTTGTTCCCTACAAGATCCCCGTTGAAGCCATAAAAGTTGGCCTTGAAGTCAGGATAAAGCATCTGATAGCCAAGAACGGGTTTCTCGCGCGAGGCGCCTGCCGATTCCAGCTGAGTGGCGCCCACCGTAACCACGTCATCGGGGAGCATCACGGTCGAATCGAGTTTTTTGCGCATCATGGAATTGCTGATCGCGAGAAGGATACACAACACTATCGGAATTATTATCAGCAAGCCCGTAGCGATGAGAATGAGGCGCTTATAAAATCCCACACTACACTATCGGAATTATTATCAGCAAGCCCGTAGCGATGAGAATGAGGCGCTTATAAAATCCCACACTATTAATTTTCACTTTTTTCACTCTATTTATATCGATGATTTAGTAAATAACAATAGTCCCAAAACAGCGCTGTCAAGATGCTATTCTCCAGCGCCATGATTAAATATGAATTGCCCGCCCCAATCCGACCTTTGCCGCCTCCATGATTCCCTCGGAGAGCGTCGGATGGGCGTGTATCGTTTCAGCGACCTCCTCGAGCGTCAACTCAGCCGAGGAAGCGAGGAGCAGCTCATGGATTGTGTCGGTAGCGCCAGCCCCCACGATGGATGCCCCAAGTATAGCCCCCGTATCCGGCGCGAAAAGCAGCTTCACCTGACCTTCGGGGACTTCGGTCGCAACGGCTTTGCCGATGCCTTTATAGGGGAATCTGGCTATTTCGAAGCGTGCGCCCAAGTCCTTGGCTTTTTTTTCGGAAAGCCCAAAGGACGCCACTTCCGGTTCGCAGTACACGGCACTTGGTATGGTGTACGGATTTATCCGCCTTTCCCTGGGTTCGGGGCTTCCTTTGAGCAGATGGGCGATATGTTCCGCCGCTATCTCACCCGCTTTCGACGCCACATGGGCGAGCTGGGGCTGGGTCGTGATATCGCCTATCGCATAGATGCCGGCGGCCGATGTTTCGTAGAAATCGCCTGTTTCTATGTAGCCCCTCGTCACCCTTAGGCCAAGCGATTCGAGGCCGATATTCTCGGTGTTGGGAGCTCTCCCTACCGCTACGAGCGCCTTTTCGGCGCTGAACACCGCGGCGCTTCCATCCTTGAGCATGACCGACATCTCGGCTTTTCCGCCAACTGTGGACAACTTTTCCGCCTTCGCGGAGGTATGGATCCTCATTCCTCGGGATAGGAAGGCTTTTTCGACTATCTTCGCCGATTCCGCATCCTCGAGCGGAAGAACTTGATCCAGAAGCTCGATAACGGTGACCTCGGTACCGAAAGCGCGGAGAACATAAGCGAATTCCATACCGATAGCTCCGGCTCCCAAGATCGTTATGCTCGCTGGAAGCGTCTCGGACATAAGAAGCCCCGTGGAGGAAAGGACAATCTTTTCATCGATCTGAAAACCGGGAAGCGCCCGCGGCCGTGATCCTGTGGCGATGATCAGCGCCTTGCCGTGCAGTATTTCCCTTTCCCCGCCATTATCGACGGTGACGCTGTTCGAATCGGAAAGGACGCCGAAGCCTTTTACAAGCTCGACCTTGTTCTTCTTGAGGAGAAATTGCACACCCTTGGAGAGCCTGTCCGCGGCGAGCCTCGAAGACCGCCAAACCTTGGAATATTCGAATCCCGAAACGTCGATTTTTGCGCCTATCCGCTCGAGCATGGCCTTGCCCTCATCGAAGAGGCTCGCTTGATGGATAAGGGATTTCGATGGGATGCAGCCGATATTCAAACACACCCCGCCGGGCGAATCCTTTTCCACGACTGCCGCGCTTAGTCCTAGCTGCGCAGCTCTTATGCCCGCGACATAGCCCCCCGGGCCGGCCCCGAGAATGACGACATCGAAAAATCTTTCTTTCATTATGAGTACTCCTGCTGGCTTCTTCGTTTCGTTCCGCTATCCTCAATTGTCAGTATCGCCTCGTTTCCGGAAAATCGCAATTCTTTTACAGCAAAGCCTGAAAAGGATCCTCAAGCATCGAGGCCAAATCCGCCAGAAAACGCGCTCCTACCGCTCCATCGATCGTCCTGTGATCGCATCCGAGAGTTAGCGCCATGGTCCGCGCCGCCATAATTGCGTCGTCGGGACCTACGACTGGCCTTTTTATTATCGCGCCGACAGCCAAAATCGCGGAACCGGGCGGATTGATGATCGCCGTGAATTCATCGATCCCGAAACTGCCAAGATTTGTCACGGTAAAGCCCGCGCCTTCATATTCGTCGGGAGAAAGGCCCTTCCCCTTGGCCTTTTCGATGAGAGCCGAGAATTCCGCATCGATCTGAAGGATCCCTTTCGCCGCGCAATCCCGCACGATGGGGGTGATAAGCCCGTCGGGAAGCGCCACGGCCAGGCCGATGTCGATCACCTCCCTCTGCTCTATTCTGTCGCCTTTCCAGAATACATTCATCTCAGGATGGCGGAGCAGGGTCGCCGCGGCCAATTTCACGACGATGGAATTGATCGAAATGGACGCTTCCCTTTTCGCGTTGACGGCGGCCCTCGCCGCCGCGAGATTTTCCGCGAGAATCTGCTTCCTGAGGTAGTAGTGGGGCGCGCTGAAGAAGGAATCGCTCAAGCGCTTGGCGATAACGGCGCGCTTGCCGGAAACCGGTGTTTCCTTGGATGAGGGACGAGCATTGCCCTTCCCTCTCCCTGGCGACAACGACGCTTCGCCCCGCGCGGTCACTGCCGAACTAAATACGCCGGCAGGGGATTTTTCGGAAAAGGCCTTCACATCCTTCTCGACCACCCTGCCCTCTGGACCGGATCCTCGAACCATTCTTATATCAACCCCTAATTCACGCGCGGTTTTTCTCGCGAGCGGGGAGGAAGGCAAGGCCGAAGCCGGAGCAAGCGGCGCCCCGTGAAGAGGGGTCGCGATGGGCGATTCAACTCTTTCCGGAGAAGCCGCGACGATGGGCGATTTCGACTCAGTGGCCGGGGCTTCGGGTTCCCGCGAAGGTTGGGGAGCAAGCTCATTTGGCGGCATCGGGGCTTCCCCCGCCTTTCCGATGATGGCAATAGCCTGCCCCACGCTCGCCTTGCCGCCGGCGGGCACCAGGATTTTGAGCAAAACAGCCGATGCGGGCGCCTCATAATCCATGCTGGCTTTGTCGGTTTCCACTTCGCATAGAAGATCTCCCGCCGCAAAAGCCTCACCTTCGTTCTTGCTCCATTTGGCAATCGTCCCTTCAGTCATCGTCGGGGAAAGGGCAGTCATCATGAGTTTCTGCGCCATATCAGAGATCCTCCCTATACAAGACCCGCTTGGCGGCGCCGATGATCTTCTCGATCGAAGGCTGCGCGGCGAGTTCGAGACTGTGGTTATAGGGCATCGGCACATCCTCCCCGGAGACCAGTTCGACCTGCGCGTCCAGAATATCGAAGCAATTCTTCGAAACCAGCCAGGCGATGTGCGATCCGACGCTCGCGACGGGCCAGGCTTCTTCCACTACAATGCAGCGTCCTGTCTTCCTGACCGAGGCATACAA